>ERZ773021.891-NODE-891-length-10461-cov-2.28109_pt1 | contig 10461 bp, 7 predicted proteins | sample MGYA00511668_ERZ773021 | MGnify/ENA primary metagenome ERZ773021 (study PRJEB29015, sample SAMEA2737961) | human oral metagenome | biome: human oral; feature: human-associated habitat; material: dental | place: China | collected 2032 ... | reverse complement strand
TCCTAACCTGGTCGCTGTTCTAATCTTTTCTACTCACCAAACTTACTTCGCTTCCAGGTTCTCCATCCCGTCAATTAAATCCCTCAGGGTCTGATCGGTCGGGTAGTGGCTTAAAACGTAATCACGGATCCGATCGGCCTGCTGGTTGCGGGCTTCAAACTCCGCGTACAGATGTAACTTGTGCTCGTAGCCCTCCAAGATCTTTTCGGTCCGCTTAATGTTATCGTAAACGGCCTGGCGCGATACCGAAAACTCGGTGGCAATTTCGCCCAGCGAGTAATCGTCGGCGTAGTAAAGCTGCAAGTAGTCGTTTTGCTTGGCCGTCAGCAAGGGTTGGTAAAAGGCGAAGAGGGCGTTGATCCGCTCGTTTTTTTCGAGTTCCATTACCAAATCCTCCTTGCTAATCGACCGTCACGAGCCCCTTGAAGAGCCCGTAAACGAAGTCTTGGGCGTTGAATTCTTCTAAGTCGCTCACCTTTTCACCCAACCCGACGAACTTGACCGGTAGGTGTAATTCGTTACGGATGGCTAAGACGATCCCCCCACGGGCGGTCCCGTCGAGCTTAGTTAAGACAATCCCAGTCACGTCGGTCGTTTCCTTGAATAACTTAGCCTGGGTCAGGGCGTTTTGCCCGGTGGTGGCGTCTAAAACCAGCAGGACTTCGTGCGGGGCGTCCGGAATTTCACGGGTTAAAATTCGCTTCATCTTGGCCAACTCGTTCATTAAGTTGACCTTATTTTGCAACCGGCCGGCCGTGTCGACAAAGAGGACGTCGTAATTGTCCTTTTTGGCCTTGGTCACGGCGTCAAAGACCACCGCCGCCGGGTCGCTATTTTCCGGCCCGGTGACGATGTCAACCCCGTCGCGTTGGGCCCACACTTCCAACTGCTCGGTAGCCCCGGCCCGGAAGGTATCGGCAGCGGCTAAAAGCACCCGCTTACCCTGGCCCTTAAAGCGGGCGGCCATCTTCCCAATCGTGGTCGTCTTTCCGGCCCCGTTAACCCCCACGAACATGATCACGGTTGGACCCTGATCGGCCATCGTCAGGGTAGTTTGTTCCCCAGCCCCGGCTTCATCGTAGAGGTCGACCATCTTTTCGATGATCACGTTGGACACGTCTTGCTTGTTCTTGGCGTTTTGCAACCGGACCTCTTCGCGCAGGGAATCGGAGAGCTTCATCGCCATTTCGTAACCAACGTCGGATTCGATCAACATGTCTTCGAGGTCATCGAAGAAGTCTTCATCGACGTGGCGGAAGTTCGCCAGGAAACGGTTTAACCGCGCCCCGAAGCCGTTGCGTGACTTTTCCAGCCCCTGGTCGTACTTCTTTTCCGTTTCGTCTTCTGCAGCTGGTTCCCCTTGTGGCGCCGGCTCGTCTTCTGCTTGGTCGTGATCCTCTTTTTGGGGTTGCTCAAGTTCTTCTTGGGCCTCAATCACCTCGGTCGGTGAAGCCGGAGTAGTGGGCTCCGGTTTGGCGATCTGGTTGACCCAGTCCGCCGTTACCGGGGCCACGGATGCGGACGCGGAATCGTCACTACCTTCTTCAGCCACGTCACTAGCATCACTTGGCGCTGGTTCCTCACTGACGGCCGGTTCTTCCGCAACCGCACTAGCCACCACCGTTGGGGCCACTTCTTCTACCGGTTCCTCTGGTGCGACGCTGGCTGACCCTTCCGCCGACGCCGGAGCTTCAACGGCTTGCTCTGGTGTAGCACTAACAGCTTCATCTTTTTCGGGTGCCACTTCCCCTTGGTCGTCAGCTTTGGGGGCCGCGGTTTCTGCGCCCGCTTCCTCTACCGGCGCCGCGCTGGTCGTCTCTTCTTTTTCTGATGCTGGCTGGTCAAGTGTCGTAGCCGAACTGGCTTCTGCTACCGGTGCCTGGTCGACTTCCTCGCGCTTCTTGCGCCGAAAAATATCAAATAATCCCATGTGATCCCCTCATTTCTATCCTTGGTGCTGTGCTAGGGTGGTGTTGACGTCAACGGAAACCATCCGCGAAACCCCGGACTCTTGCATGGTAACCCCGTACAAGACGTCGGCGTTCATCATGGTTCCCTTACGGTGGGTGATAACAATGAACTGCGGGCCCTGATCCCCGAAGCGATCGAGGTAGTGGGCAAAACGATCAACGTTAACCGCGTCAAGGGCCGCTTCCGGTTCGTCTAGGATGGCAAACGGCACCGGCCGGACCTTTAGGATCGCAAATAAAAGGGCGATCGCCGTTAGGGCCCGTTCCCCCCCTGATAACAGGGATAGACGCTGGTTACGCTTGCCAGGCGGCTGAGCCATAATGTCAACCCCGGTCGTCAGAGGCTGACTTGGTTCGGTCAGGATCAACTTGGCCTCGCCACCGTCAAAGATCTGGGTGAAGGTTTCACTAAAGGCCGCCGAAACTTGCTTGAAGGTGTTCATAAAGCGGGTCTCGACTTGTTGATCCATTTCGGTCATCGTTTGTTCGAGCTGCTCTTTGGCGGCCACCAAGTCAGCTTGCTGGCCACTCAAGAAGTCGTAGCGCTCCTTAACCTGCTTGTATTCGGCAATCGAAGAGGTGTTGACCTCCCCCAGGTCCGCGATTCCACGGTTCAAGAGCTTGATTTGACGAGCTAGCTCTTCGTCGGCTAGGTCCGCCATGTCCTGACTGGCGGCGTCCAAGGTCATCTGGTAGCGTTCGCTCAGGCGGTTTAAGCCCTGATCAATCGTCGTTTCCAGATGAGCTTGTTCGGCAGCCAGCCTGGTTTGATCACTTAAGGCCACCTTGAGCAGGTCCTGCAGTCGTTGGGCCCGTTCGCTAGCCTGCCGCAAGTCTGCTTCAACTTGATCTAACTGGTCGGTGACGGTTTCGACGGCGGCTTGGTGGTCCTTGAGAGCGGCCCGGGATTCTTCTAAGGCCACCTGGCTGGACTCGTGTTCGGCGTCCATCGTTTGGTCTTGTTTAGATAACTGCGCGAGCGCCCCTTGCGTTTCCGCTAAGGCGGCTTGGACCTCGCTTTGTTGCTTCAACAGCTCACTACGGTGAGATTCGTCCTGTTCCAAGCGGGTCTTTTCAACGGCCAGCCACTGGCTGAGCTCGTGAACCTGTTCGTTTTGGCTAGCGGCGTTGGACTGGAGGGCGGTCAACTGCTCTTGCGCCCGGCTGGTCCGCTCCTTAACCTCGGCCAACTCTTGTTCAACCCGGGCGGCCTCGCAAGCTGCCTCTTGAACCCGGCTTTGGTAGTTAGCCTGCTGGTTGCTTTGTTGGTTGTTTTGGTATTCCAGCGTCGTAACCGTTTGGGCGGCGGCCGTTACCTGGTCTTGAAGCCGCTGGGCCTGGTTACCCTGCTCCACGGCCTCATTACGTGCCCGTGCTAGTTCTTGTTCCAGTTTGTCGCGGGTGACCTGGCTGGCCTGACGCGCCCGTTGGAGGCGCTGAACCTGTGCTTCCAACTGACTGGCGGTGGCCTGAGCCTGTTTAACGGCTTGCTCTAGCTCGGCCAACTGTTGGCGTTGGCGAAGTAGCCCCGTCCGCTGGTTACGGTTGGCCCCCCCGGTCATGGCCCCAGAGGCGTTGATCAGTTGGCCGTCTAAGGTGACCACCCGAACCTGGTGCTGCCCGGCCCGGGCAATCTCAGTGGCGTGATCGAGGTTGTCAACGACCACCGTGCTGGCCAGGAGCTGGTCGACCACGACTTGAAAACGAGCGTCATAGGCTATCAACTCCCCGGCCCGGCCCACGTAACCGGGCATGGTCACTAACTTGGCCAAGTTGCGGGGGGCAAAACCGCCACGTAGGTTATCCAGTGGCAGGATCGTTACCCGCCCGCCCCGGCTTTGGATCAAATCCTGAATGATCCGCTTCCCGGTCGCCTGGCTGTCAACGACTAACTGTTGTAGTTGCCCACCCAGGACGGTTTCAATCGCCGTCGTATATTGACTTGGCACCTCCAGGAGTTCGCTAACGGCGCCGAAAAGGCCCGGGTAGGCCTGGCGCTTACGCAACACCTGTTGAACCCCGTGGTAGTATCCGGTGTAATCGGCCACCATTGATTGGTAACTTTTAATCCGTCCCTCGGCGGAAGAAACGTCCCCCAGGGCTTGGTACCACCGGCGGGAAGTCTGTTCGTATTCCTGCTGGAGTTTGGCTTGGCTGGCCTGCTCCTGGTTATAGCGCTGTACCACCTCTTGGGCCGTTTGCTCAGCCGTTTGGGCAACGGTGGCTTGTTGGTTAGCCGCTTTCGTTAGGGCGGCGGCCCCGGCTTCTTGTTGGCTCTGGTTACGCTGGTGATCCCGCTTTAAGAAGAGTTGGTTGTTTTGAATCGTCGTTTGTTCCTGCATCAAGTCGACTTGCTTGTTGCGCAGGTTTTCAATCGTCTCCTCTAGCTGGGCGGCCCGCTCTTCGGCGCTCATCGTCTTTAATTGACGCAGCTGAGCCTGGTGGTCCTTGATGGCTTCCTTACGCTTAGTCAGTTCGCCATTGACCGCCGTTATTTGGTCCGCCAGCGCCCGTTGTTGTTCCGTCAGGTCGCTTTGCCGCTTGGTCAACCGGTCCTGTTCGGCCTGGCGCTGTTCCTTGCGAACCGAGGAGAGCGACTGTTGATTTTCGAGTTTAGCGATCACCTGGGTCGCCTCTAGCAACTTAGCCTGGTGCTCATCGCGCGTCGCCAGTAATTGGCGCCGTTGTCCCTCTAGCTGCGCCTGGCGCTGACTAGCGGTGTTGGCGTCCTGATCGTATTGCTTAGTTAGCTCTCGGCCCTTGACGACCCTTTCGTTAACCTGGCTTAGCCGGGCTTGGTTAGCCCTGGTTTGGCGGACCGTTTGGGTGCGATCCAGGCGGTCCAGGCGTCCCTTTTGCTCTAGGTACTCCTCGGCCAGGGCGCTTTCCTCGGCTAACGGGGCCAAGCGCCCGTTGATTTCGGCAATGATATCGTTGACCCGGTTAAGGTTATCAGTGGTGGTAACTAGCCGTTTTTCGGCGGCCCGTTTGTTTTGCTTATACTTGGCAACGCCGGCTACCGTTTCGATCACTTCCCGCCGGTCGGTTGGCTTCCCGTTGAAAATGGCGGCTACCCGCCCCTGGGAGATGATTGAAAAGGACTCGCGCCCAATCCCTGAATCAATGAAGAGGTCGACGATGTCTTTGAGCCGTACCGGCCGGTCGTTGACTAGGTACTCGGAATCACCGTTCCGGTACAGCCGGCGGGTCACCGTTAATTCGGTAAACTCGGAATCCAAGTAGTGGTCGCTGTTATCGAGGGTGATCTTAACCTGCGCCCGGTTTAAGGGCTTGCGGTCGGCCGCCCCGTTGAAAATCACGTCGGCCATCTTATCCCCCCGCAGGGTCTTGGCGGACTGCTCCCCCATCACCCAGCGGATGGCTTCAATAATGTTACTCTTCCCGCTCCCGTTGGGCCCAATAATTCCGGTCATCCCCGGTCGAAAATCGATGACGGTCTTGTCGGCAAAGGATTTAAAACCTTCAATTTCTAGTGAAAGTAGTCGCATGAGTGATCAACACCTACTTGTCCATTCGTAGTTTTTCTAAGGCGTGTTTAGCGGCTTCCATTTCCGCGTGCTTCTTGGAACTTCCCTGGCCGGTGGCAACCTTTTTACCGTCAACGGTTACTTCCACTTCAAAGACCGGGTCGTTTTCCGTTCCCCCTTCGCTTAGGAGGTCGTATTCGATTGCCACGTCACCGTTTCTTTGCAGGAATTCCTGCAGGCTGGTCTTGGCATCGACGGCGTGATCGAACCACCCCAGGTCAAGCTTAGGGAAGATAACGGTTTGAATAAACTGTTCGACCGCTTGGCGTCCCTGGTCTAGGTACAGGGCCCCAATAAAGGATTCGAAAATATCGCACAGAAGGCTAGCCCGGTTGCGCGCCCCGGCCATTTCCTCCCCCTTACCCAGGCGGATGTACTGGTCAAAGTGGCACTCCTTGGCAAACTTAGAAAAGGAGTCCTCGCAAACCATGGCGGCCCGCAGCCGGGTTAATTTCCCCTGGGGCAGTTCCGGATAGCGGCGGTAGATGTATTCGGAGACGAAGAGCTGTAACACCGCGTCCCCCAAAAATTCAATTCGTTCGTAGTACTTTAGGTTCTCGTGCGGGTGCTCGTTGACGTATGAGGCCTGGGTAAAGGCTTCGGCCAACAGCGCCGGGTTATTAAAGTGAATCCCGTAGGTTTTGGCTAGGTAATCCTGCAATTGTGTAATCATCGTGTCCGTCCTTTCTGATCGGGCCTCTGATAGGGGGTCGTGAGCCCACGACCCCTTATCACAGACCGAATACCCATCTATTTGGTCCGTTTTGCAAAAAAAGGCCGCGATATGTTTTCGCGACCCCCTTTTTTAGCGTACCAGCGTTAGTCCTTTTGGTGGGCGGCGATGTAATCAACCACTTCACCAATGGTACTGAGTTTTTCAGCTTCACTGTCCTCAATTTCCGCGCCGAAGGTGTCTTCGACCTCGAGAACAAACTCCACAAAGTCAATGGAATCCGCGTTCAGGTCGGTCTTCAAATTCAGGTCATCGGTGATCTTGGCCCGATCGACATCAAAGTGGTCGGCCACGATTGACGAGACCGTATCAAAGATTTCCTTCTTATCCATTCTTTCAATACCTCTTTTATCTAAACTAACTACCTTATTCTATTAGTTTTTGCTTGGCTTGTCTATGTTTTCCTCAGATTGGACCTGACCAAAGTAGGAGACCGTTTTTTCGATTACCTTGCTTTCGATCATCGTGTGGATTTGGGCGATCGTGTTTTCAACCGCTAAGGCATCAGCCGAACCGTGGGTCTTAACTACCGGCGCTTTGAGCCCCAATAAGACGGCGCCCCCATAGGTTGACGTCCCCATCAACTTGGCAATCTTTTTGAAAACCGGCTTTAAGAACAGGTAGCCCAGCTTGGCCCGCAGCCCACCGTTTTCGATCCCGTTTTTTATTAAGGTCAACATCATCTTGGCGGTCCCTTCGGTAGCCTTCAAAGCGGCATTGGCCGTCCACCCATCTGAGACAATTACGTCGGCTTCCCCAGCCAAGAGGGCGCTCGCTTCCACGTTGCCCACGAAGTTTAGATCCCCTTGGGCCTTAAGTTGTTGGTGAACTTCCTTGTGGAGGCGGTCCCCCTTATCTTCTTCGGTCCCGTTATTCAACAGGGCAATCCGCGGGTTGTTGACCCCTAAGACGTTTTCGGCGTAAAAGCGCCCCAGTTGGGCAAACTGGAGCAAGTTTTTTTCCTTACTTTCGGCGTTGGCACCGGAATCGAGGTAAACAAAGTTCTTTGCCCCACTGCCTGGTTTGGCAATTGGCAGGATCGAAGTCAACCCCGGCCGGTCGATTCCCTTGATTCGGCCAACGATGAATAACCCGGCCGCTAAAATGGCCCCGGTGTTGCCGGCCGAAAAGAAGGCGTCGGCTTGGCCTTCCTTAACGGCGACGGCCGCCCGGACGATCGAAGAATCCTTTTTCTTGCGGATGGCCCGCACCGGTTCTTCACCCATCTCAATCATTTCCGTCGTTTCGATCAAATTAATCCGGGTGGCGTCCTTAATGAGGGGCCGAACCTGCTGGGGATCCCCGAACAGGTCGAATTCAATGTCTTTAAAACGGTCCCGGGCCCGTTCCACCCCTTCCACTACAACGGCTGGGGCGTTGTCTCCGCCCATGGCATCAACTGCAATCTTCATAACTCTTCTCTCCTAATCAAAGTGTGTTTCTAACTGGTGACGCTGTAAGTACAACACCAGTGGCTGGTTTTCATCCTTTTGATCCCATCCCGGGGTAGCCAGGAGGTTGCCGGCGTCTGCCCGAGCGATTTGAAGCATCTTGAGGTCGCCCACCGGGTCACCCACCTTAAAATCGGGCATCCCGGACTGGCGGTCCCCCAGTACGTCCCCGGCCCCGCGCAACTCGAGGTCCTTTTGGGCCACTTCAAAGCCATCAGTGGTGGCGACCATCGTTTCCATCCGCGCCTTCCCCTCGTCGGTTTTAGGGTCGGCCACTAATAAGCAGTAGGATTGCCGCTTACCCCGGCCGACCCGTCCCCGTAACTGGTGGAGCTGGGCCAGGCCAAAGCGGTCGGCGTCGTAAATCAACATCACGGTGGCGTTGGGGTTGTCGACCCCGACTTCGATCACCGTAGTGGCGACCATCACTTGCACCTTGCCCGCTTGAAAGTCCTTCATGACCACCGCTTTTTCGTCGTTATTCATCCGGCCGTGCAAGAGCCCCACTTGGTAGGTAGGACCAAAGTGTTCCTTAAACCTAGCGTAGAGGTCGGTAGCGTTTTTGACGTCCAAGTTTTCCGATTCTTCAATTAAGGGCGACACAACGTAGGCTTGGGCGCCGACCCTTAGTTGCTGATCCAAAAAGTCCAGGGCACTTTGCCCCTGGTTTCCCTTGAGCCAAGTGGTTTTAATCGGTTGGCGCCCGGCCGGTAATTCGTCGATCACCGAGACGTCCATTTCCCCGTAGGCCGTAATGGCTAGGGTCCGCGGGATTGGCGTCGCCGTCATCGCTAAGACGTCGGGGTGCTCCCCTTTTTCACGCAACTGCTGGCGTTGGTTGACCCCAAAGCGGTGCTGTTCGTCAATGATTACCAAACCGAGGTTGGCGTAATCAACCCCGTTTTGAATCAGGGCGTGGGTGCCGACGATCAAATTGACGTCACCGGCCCTGATGGCCTTGGCCAGTTGGTCATGTTGCTTAGCGGTTAAAGCCCCGGTCAACAGGGCGACCTCAACGTGGGTACCGGAAAAGACCTTCGCCAACTTTTCGGCGTGCTGGGCGGCCAGGATTTCGGTGGGGGCCATCAGGGCCACCTGGTAGCCGGCCAGGACGGCCGCCATGACCGCAATCGCCGCTACAATCGTTTTCCCGGACCCGACGTCCCCTTGCAAAAGCCGGTTCATTTGGTAAGGGGCCCGCAAGTCGCGGCAGATTTCATTGACCACCCGCTTTTGGGCCGCCGTCAACTCAAAGGGGATCGTTTTGATAAAGTCCCGTAATTCCGCGTTATTATAGAGGATCTGGAGCCCCTCTTCCTTGCGGTTCGCCCGTCGGATCGCTTGCAAGCGTAACTCAAACAAGAAAAATTCCTCAAAGGCGGCCGTTCGTTTGGCGGCTTCAGCCATCGTGGTGTCGGTGGGGAAGTGCATCTGCTTGATCATCTCGCGCCGTTCCATCAGCTGGTAGCGTTGGCGCAGGCTAATTGGCAGGAGGGTCGCGATCACGTTTTGGTACTGATCAAAGGCCTGCCGGATCAGTTTCCGTAGGGTGGCCTGGCGAACGTGCTTATTGGCCGGGTAGGTTGCCCCGACTGCCTCGGCCTTACTGTCGGCAGCGACTAATTTGGTGCCCAGAATTTGCTGGCGGGGGGCGTCCCAGGTCCCCAGTACCGTGACGTCGTGGTTGGGCTCAACTTGTTGCTTTAAGTAGGGTTGGTTGAAGTACACCACGTTGACCACCCCGGCTTGCCCAACCACCAAACGAAAGGACATCCTGGAGCGCCGGTAGCCGTACCGTGACATCAGCGGCTCAGAAACCACCGTCCCCTTAACGGTTACCTTTTGCTTGTCCTTAGCCACGGTTAAATCAGTGGGGGCAAAGTCATCGTAGCGTGACGGGTAGTGGGTTAACAAATCCCCCACCGTTTTGATCCCTAGCGTGGCTAGGTTCTCCACCGTCTTGGGCCCCACACCCTTCAATTGACCAACTGAATCCTGTAGCGACCGCACGATTGCACCCCCTTAAACACCAGAAGCGGGGTTGCCGCGTGGACCACCCCGCTTTTGCGGTTAGCTATTCAACTGAGATCAGGTATGGGTAAACTGGCTGATCCCCTTCGTAAATTTGTACTTCGACTTCGTCATCGACGTCTTCGATCGCCTTGGAAATCCGTTCAGCGGCTTCCTTGGTTCCATCCTGACCGTAAAGGATGGTGACAATTTCACTGTCCTCATCTAACATGCCAACCACCATTTGGGCGGCGGCGTCTTCAATTTCCGGCGCCGTGTTGGTGATCTTGCCGTCAACGATCCCCATGTAGTCGCCTTCCTTGATCGTTTGGCCTTCGATCGTCGTGTCGCGAACGGCCATGGTGACTTCCCCGGACTTCACGTTAGCTAAGTTCGCTTCCATCGCCGTTTGGTTAGCTTCCAAGGTGGCCTCTGGGTTGTATTCAAGTAAGGAACTCATCCCCTGGGCAATCGTCTTGGCATGCACGACCTTGGTTGGAATGTTAGCCACCTGGGCAGCTTGATCGGCGGCCATGAAGATATTACCGTTATTTGGCAAGATGATGGCCTGTTTAGCCCCTGATTCATTAACGGCCTTAACCAAGTCTTCGATACTTGGGTTCATGGTTTGCCCACCGCTGATCACGTGGGTCACCCCGAGGGACTTGAACAGTTCTTGGATCCCGTTACCAGAGGCCACCGCGATCACCGCCGTTTCAAATTGCGGTTGGTCGGCCGGCTTGGCAGCC
>ERZ773021.889-NODE-889-length-10464-cov-3.16707_pt1 | contig 10464 bp, 8 predicted proteins | sample MGYA00511668_ERZ773021 | MGnify/ENA primary metagenome ERZ773021 (study PRJEB29015, sample SAMEA2737961) | human oral metagenome | biome: human oral; feature: human-associated habitat; material: dental | place: China | collected 2032 ... | reverse complement strand
CGGTAAAACTGTAGTAAGAGAAGTCTTTGGAGGGCAGTACCCTAACTTTGAAGAAGCTGACACCTATATATTTAGTAGAAAAGAATGAAGAAAATGACCTTATTAGCCCCTTTGTTAGCCTTATTCTCTTGCAAAAGTTCCCCAGAAGAGCGAAAAGCCACCGAAGCCTTTCCCCTGCAATCCTTATTTACTTATGAGTATTGCGGAGAAAAAGACGGTTTTCAGTATTTCTTATTAGGCAACCAATGGGAGCGTAAAGTGTTCAAAGTAAAAAGCTCAGAAATACAAATTGATCCTCAATATGCTTTCTACGCTGATCCCTCTTTTGAGCCTAAAACACCTATTACCCCCGTTAAACAAGAAAGAATTTTTGCCGAAATCCCTATGAATGGACAAAAACTCTATTTGTATAAGGGAGATATCGTACTGCATTATTTCCTTAACTGTTCTGACCTACACAAACAGACTACAAACCACCCTACTTATCTCTATGATGAGGTAAGTCAGCAGGATGCTGAGGCACACCAAGAAGAACGTGCCTATTATATAGGTTATTATAAAGACGAAAAACTTATTTGTTACCAAAAAATATATAGGGGAGAGGTGTTAATAGAGAAAGAAATAGAATATTAATGTATTTATTATCAGTTAATTAATTTGATTTATTGCAAAAAAAAATGTATTTTATTTTGTTACTTCAAATAAATATACTACTTTTGCGCCCTGAATTAAAAATCATTTAATCATTTTATTTTTATGAATCAATACGAAACTGTTTTCATTTTGAATCCCGTTTTATCTGAAACTCAGATAAAGGAAGCAGTAGAAAAGTTTGAAAATTTTCTTACTTCAAGGGGGGCAGAATTTGTAGCAAAAGAGAATTGGGGCTTGAAAAAATTAGCTTACCCAATCCAAAACAAAAAAAGCGGATTTTATCACCTCTTTGAATTTAAAGTAGCTGGTGAAGTAATCGACGCTTTCGAATTGGAATTCCGTCGTGACGAACGTGTTATGCGTTACCTCACTGTGAAATTAGACAAGCACGCCATCGAGTGGGCTGAAAAAAGAAGAGCTAAGTTAAACACTAAAAAAGCGTAAGAAAATGGCAGTAGAACAAAAAAAAGGAGATATCAAATACCTCACTCCACTAAACATCGACACTTCTAAACAAAAGAAATATTGTCGCTTTAAAAAATCAGGTATTAAATACATTGATTACAAAGATGCTGACTTCCTCTTGAAGTTTGTGAACGAACAAGGTAAATTGCTACCTCGTCGCCTTACTGGTACTTCATTGAAGTTCCAACGCAAAGTGGCTACCGCCGTAAAAAGAGCTCGCCACTTGGCTTTAATGCCTTATGTAGCCGATTTATTAAAATAATAACAAGGAGTAGAAACTATGGAAATTATACTTAAACAAGACGTACATAATTTAGGTTTTAAAGACGATGTCGTTACTGTAAAGAATGGCTATGGTCGTAATTACCTTATTCCGCAAGGATTCGCAATTTTAGCTACTCCCTCAGCAAAAAAGGTATTAGCTGAAAACTTAAAACAAAAAGCTTATAAAGAGCAACACATCATCGAAGAAGCTAAGAAAACTGCAAAAGCTCTAGCTAACTTAGCAGTGAAAATCGTAGCCAAAGTAGGTGCTGGTGATAAACTCTTCGGTTCTGTTAATCACGCCGATGTTGCTCAAGAATTAGCTAAAGCTGGTCACGATATCGATAAAAAATTTATCTCTATCGCTGGTAACACTATCAAACGTACAGGTAAATACAACGCTGCTATCCGTTTACACCGTGAAGTAATCGTTGATTTCCCATTCGAAATTGTAGCAGAAGTAGCCAAAGTTGAAGCTAAACCTGCTGAAAAAGTAGAAGAACCTAAAGTAGAAGTGTCTGCTGAGCAATCTGCTGAAAACTAATAAATTATAAGTAGTAAATAGTTCATATCAATTATAATTTTTGATACCTATTAAAGAAGTGAAATCTTTAATAGGTATTTTTTTTACAAATATATTTTTTTTTCTCAAAAATAATATCTACCTTTGCATCGTTTTTTAGCAAGTTTCTTATTACAATGGAATCAAAAATTAATACAGTCGGCCTAACTATATGGGGCTACAAGCAAGGTTGTAAAGTTTTAGCTTCTCAAGGAGTTAATTTTCAACTTAAAGAAATAAAGGATAGATTAAAAGACCTTAGTGCTTTTATTCGTATCCATATTCCTCGTGTAGATTTTTACACACTTCAATTTACGCAAAATTATAAAATATACACCCAATATCGCTCTTCTCGTGAGGTGAATGGTCAAACAGGAGTGTATATAGCTATTTCTTTGTATATTCCTCATTCTTTACAATGGCGTGGAGTTCGGCAAGTGCTCAACTTGTTGATGGATATGTACTTTGCAGAACATATCAACTACGAAAATGGGGCTCCATTGCTTAATGAAAAAGAAGATATCTTCCCTTATTTCAATCTCCTACGAGGTTATGAAAAACAACTTACTGAAGAGCTAGAGGCAAAACCTTGCACTTTAGAAATGCCCTATGCACCTAAGGTTTTTTCTTACAAAGATATTTATGAAGTAGATAAATACTTCAATACGCCATATCGTCCTGAGTTTAGCAACCTTCAGGATATCTTATTCTTGCGAAATGAATTCGTCGAAAATCCTTTTGCTTATAGTATAGAGCTTCTTTTCCCTGAATATAGAACTCTCTCAAATACAGCTGCGAGCACAGCAAGTAATAGCGGAACATCTCACTTTACAATCTCTGATAAAAGAATAAAAGTTTTAGCTTTTATGAGAAATGGTAGAGATGTAAGTGCTACTTATAGAAGTGAGATTTTTTCAGATGATGATACTATAGAATTACTCCTTGAAAAATCTAAGTATCACCAAATGTTCTCTTATAATGATACTATTAAAAAAGCAATTAAAAAAGGTTATATCAAACGTACTGATAATAGTTATAGTTTAGAGTATGTCCCCTTTGTAGAAAAAGAAACAAAACTCTATGTCGAAACTCCTCAGTATGATTTTCAAAAATATATTACTTTCTTAACTTTAGAAAGTGGTAGCTTCAAAATTAAACCTCACAGTGATAGCAAAGGCTTTTATTTCCTTTTTAAAGGTGAAGAGGCTCAAAAGATATTCAATATCAGCTATAATGGAATTGTTTTTAGAAGTAATTATGTAGTAGATGAAAAAGTCCCTCTATCTATTCCTTTTGAACAATATCGTTTTACGGTTGTTTCTAATAAAATAGTATCTGTAGCTCTGAAAATCAATGGAATTGTATTCAGTACCTCTTTGCGTAGTGATTCTCCTATAGAAATAGTCCTTCCAGAGCACTTATATCACTTCGAGTTTGAAAATCAGGATACTAAAAGGGTAATAAGCATCTCCAAAAGTGGTGAGATAAACTTTGAAATTGAGGGTAATGTACATAACCCTCAAATGCTTGCTTCTCAAAGCCCTCAAGCAAAAAATCAACTTGCTGTGATAAACAACAGTTTGGCTACTGTGGGTGATGATGAACCTATACATAAGTCTCGTTTCTTCTGGCTTAAAATAGCATCTATAGTGGTGTTTGTTTTAGCATTAGTAGGAATAGGTTATTGGTTTATTTTCCCTATGCTTAAAGACCCTACCAAGGCTTACATTGCTTTCAAATCCGAAAGCAAAATCGAAGATATCCATTTCTTAACAAACATAGACGAACATAATTATGAAATTGATAGTACTTACATTCGTCTCAAAAAAGGCTTACCTGAAACTGAAACTAAATTAGTAATTACTTTTGCTGAAGAAGGAAAAGATACTGTTGTGTTCAATAAAGAACAACTTGCTAAATTAGCTACAATGGTACAGGAAGGTAATAAAGATACTCTTAAAATTGATGTAGTATCTCCAGCTCGTTTCTTCCTTGCTGAAGTGCAGAATTGGAAAAGTACTCATGCTGACCCTAAAGGAACTCTTTTCTTAGCCGAAGCAAAAAAACGCAATTACCTCACCGAAAAATTGCGCCCTGAATTTGAAAAAGCTGTATGGGAAAATTTCTTAAAAGATTTTGATTATTCTGCTTATAATAGCGAACAAGTTGATAGTTTGTTACGCCCTTATTTAAGAGGTGGAGCTTCAGAGTTGAAATCTTATCAAAAAGATTTAGAGCAAATTATTTCTCAAACTAAAAACCGTGAAAACCAGGAGGATAATGTAGTTGAAATAGCTACTCCTGCAGTAGTTAATACACCTGAACCTATAAGAGGATCTAAACCTGTTGCAACTCCTAAAAACAATCCTGAACCTAAGAATAATACCCCAATAGAAAGAACTACTACAACTATAGTAGAAAAAAGTGATGGTAAAACCATAGTGAGACACATCAGAACAGGTGCAAGACCTCAAGCTACAAATGTAAATCTCACAGAGGAATTTATTGCTGATTTGAAACGTTTTAACTCTCCTTCTTGCTCTGAAGATGTGGTAGATAAAGTAAAAATCAATGTAAAACGCTTAAGTAATAATGACTGGGAAGTGGTATCTTACGATTTCAATCAAAACAAAAGTGAAATCGAAGAACGTGTGAGACAATACGTAGCTTTCTTTACAGCTGTAAGAACAGGAGGTAGTATTGATAACCTTAAACCTCCTTATTTTGGTGGTCAATCAAATATTATCTATTTCCTTAAAAAAGGAAATAATTTCGATATTGTAAAAGGAAAAGCAAATCTAAAAACTTTTACCGATATTCGCCAAGCGATTATCAATACAGGTGTGGATCCTAAATCAATACGATAGTAACCATAAAAACGATATGCTATGTTAGAAGTTTTCAATAACTTTGATACTCTTTTAAAAGGATTTTGGATGGTAGCAATCCCTAGTTCTGTGATTTTTATTATCCAAATGATACTTACATTTATAGGAAGTGACGCCTCCGATGGTACTTCCGCCGATTTCGATGGTGATCTCAACGGTGGCGACACACCTTTCCAGCTTTTTTCTTTTCGCAATTTGATGAACTTCTTGTTAGGATTTAGCTGGACTGGTATTTCATTTTATAAAATTATAAACAATCAGCTCTTACTCATAGCTTTAGCTACTGTAGTAGGAGCTTTGTTTGTATATCTCTTCTTCCTTATTATCAGGGCTCTGATGAAACTCTCAGAAGATAATACTTTTAAACTCTCAGAAACTATTGGAAAAACTGCTGAAGTTTATATCCCTATACCTGAATACAAGCAGGGGAGGGGAAAAGTAACCATTAGTGTGCGCGGAACTATACACGAATTAGATGCTATGACCACTGGTGAGCGGCTTCCCTCTAACACTATCGTGAAAATAATTTCTATAGACGATGCCGTTTTATTTGTAGAACGATTGTAACAATTCAAAATTATTTCGTACCTTTGCCCTCTATAAAATATAATTGTAAACACAATGAAAATAGCTAAAAAAATATTTAAGTGGGGAGGTATTACACTTTTGCTCCTCATTATCGCAATGATTGCTATTCCTTTTTTCTTTAAAGATACTATTAAAGAAAAGGTGATTGAGATGGCAAATGAGAATTTAAAAGCAAATATTGCTTTGCAGGATGTAGATATCAGTCTATTTAAAAACTTTCCTAAAGCTCAAGTAACCCTCAATGATTTTGTATTAGTAAATAAAGAACCCTTTGTAGGTGATACTCTTTTTGCTGCTAAACATATTGATGTAACTTTGAGTATAAAAGATTTATTAGCGGGTAACTACAATTTGTTAGGTGCTAATGTGAAGGATGCTTCTGTATACATCCACCTTAATAAAGAAGGAGCTGGTAACTTTGATATCGCCATCCCTTCCGATAAACCTGAAGAGGAATCTGCTCCTATCAAACTCGATATTCAACAATATAACGTTGAAAATTTAAAATTTACTTTTAAAATGGATGATGGTAATCTCTTTATGGAAGTAGCCGACATCTATCATAGCGGAAAAGGTAACTTTGCTGAAGAAGTGTTGGATTTAGATACACAAACTAAAGCCAACGTAACTTTTGCAATGGATAAAAGTACTTTTATGAAACAAGTGCCTATTACACTTCAAGCTATTTTAGGTATTGACCTAAAAAATCAAAAGTACACTTTCAAACAAAATAAAGCTACTGTAAACCGCTTAGATTTAGTGTTTGATGGATTTATTCAGCTATTAGAAGAAGGACAACGTTACGATCTTACTTTTAGCACCCCTACTAATTCATTCCAAAACTTCTTAGCTCTTATTCCTGAAGAGTACTCCAAAAGTATTGAAAATGTAAAAACTACAGGTAATCTCACACTCAAAGGCTTTGCAAAAGGAGATATGGTAGGTGATAAAATCCCTACTTTTGGTATTGAAATGTATGCTGATAACGCTTCTTTCAAATATCCAAACCTTCCTAAAACAGTGCGTGATATAACCATTGATCTTAAAGTGAACAATACTACAGGTGTTACCAATGATACCAAAGTAAATCTTAATAAATTTACAATGAGTATCGACCAAGATCACTTCTCTGCTCGTGCTAATGTGAGTAATATGGTAGTAAATCCATTTGTTGATTTAGCAGTAAAAGGTACTATCAATTTAGCTAATTTATCTCAAGCCTATCCAATTTCGTTAGATAAGAAGTTCTCAGGTATTCTTCGTGCAGATATCGCTACACAGCTGGATATGAAATCAGTAGAAACTAAAAACTACCAAAATATTAAAGCACAAGGTAATTTATCCCTTTCTCAATTTGTATATGCAGGCGAAGAGTTTGTAAAGCCTTTTCATATCGATAATTTGAATGTAGCATTTAGTCCTTCACACATTGGGTTATCTCAATTCGATGCCCGTACTGGTGAAACTGATTTGCATCTCACAGGAACAATTGATAATCTATACGGATTTGCTTTTAGAAAAGAGATTCTCAAAGGAAACTTCAACCTTTCTTCTAATAAATTGGTAGTAAATGATTTTATGCAACCTGCTACTGCCGAAACAACAACTCCTAAAAAAGAAACTAAAGAAGCTCCCCAAACAAATACTAAGGCTCCCGCTCAAGCAGCTATAAAAGTACCTGCTTTCTTGGATTGTACTCTTGCAGCTAAAGCTAATACAGTGTTATACGACAATTTGAAATTGAGTAATGTATCAGGAAAACTGATAATAAAAGATGAAAAAGTAGCTTTAGAAAACTTAAAATCAGATATTTTTGGAGGTAATATAGCCCTCTCAGGTGATGTCTCTACCAAAGAGAAAACACCTACTTTTGATGTAGATTTAAATCTCAATCGTGTCAATATTCCCGAAGCATTCTCTCAAATCACGATGTTAGAAAAAATTGCTCCTATTGCTAAAGCAGTACAAGGTAAAGTAAATACTGTTATCAATGTAAAAGGTTCTTTGAAAAACGATTTAACTCCTGAAATCAATAGTGTCTCAGGTGATTTATTCGTAGCTCTTATCGACTCTAAGATTGATAGTCACGGTTCAGCCTTACTTTCAGCCTTAGATAGCCAATTTACAGGATTGAATTTAAATAATCTTAACCTCAAAGATGTGAAAGCAGCAGTTGATTTTGAGGATGGAAAAGTAAAAATCAAACCTTTTACTATTAAATATAAAGATGTAGCTATAGAGGTAGCCGGTTCTCACGGATTCGACCAACAGATGAATTACAAACTCACTTTCAATGTTCCCCCTCAAATGTTAGGTAAAGAAGCCGAAGGTTTGTTATCAAAACTCACTCCTGAAAATCAGAAAAAAATAACCAACTTACCTGTAGTTGCAACCGTTGGAGGAACTTTTAAAAAACCTCAAGTAAGCACTGATGCCAAAACCGTAGTAAAAGATTTAGCTACTCAAATAGCTAAAAACCAAATTAATAATCTTACTGCTAAAGGCACCGATGCACTACAACAAGCTCTAGGAAATAAAACTAGTTCAGGTACAGCAGGCGAAATAACCAAAACTGTTGGTGGACTGATGAAAAATAGAGATAGCACAATGACTAAAGTGAAAGAAAAAGCCAAAGAGGAGGCTAAAAAAGAAGCTAAAAAACAATTAGGTAACTTCCTTAAAGGCTTAGGCGGAAAAAATGAAGGCGAATAAAAACAAAATTAATTGAATTATATATGTATAAAGTAGTACTTTTACGCCACGGACAAAGTGAATGGAACAAGCTCAACCTATTCACAGGGTGGCAAGATGTAGATTTAACTGAGCAAGGAGTACAAGAAGCTCGTGAAGCAGGACGTGTAATGAAAGAAGAAGGTTTCAAATTCGATGTTGCCTACACATCTGTACTCAAAAGAGCTATCAAAACTTTGAACAATGCTTTAGAAGCAATGGGTGACCTTTGGGTACCTACTCACAAAAGCTGGAGACTCAATGAAAAAAGTTATGGAGCACTACAAGGTTTAAACAAAGCTGAAACAGCTGCTAAATATGGTGAAGATCAAGTGCTTTTATGGCGTCGCTCTTATGATGTACGTCCTCCATTTATTGAAGAATCCGATGAACGTCACCCATCACACGACCGTCGCTATGCTGCCCTTACTAAAGAAGAAAAAACAGCTGGCGAAAGTTTGAAGGATTGCTATGATCGTATGTTGCCTATATGGTTCAATGAGATAGCTCCTGATATCAAAGCTGGTAAAAGTGTAATCATTGCAGCTCACGGTAATAGTTTGCGCTCATTAGTTCAATACCTCGACGGACTTTCTGAGGATGAAATCCTTAAACTCAACATCCCTACAGGGGTGCCTTTGGTGTATGAACTCGATGCTAACTTAAAACCTATCAAACACTATTACTTAGGTGACCAAGAAGCAATTGCTGCTGCTATTAATAGCGTTGCAAATCAAGGAAAATCAAAATAGTATTTGTTTTTATAAAAAATACCTCCAAGAAATTTTATCCTTTCTGGAGGTATTTTTGTCCTCTATAAAATGAGTATATTCCACAACTTGAACCTTAAAAATATCTAAATGAATGTTTCAGACTATAAAATATTCCTCACTTTTTTCTATTCAATGTGTTTGTAATTCAAAAATAATAATTATTTTTGCACTCAAATAGTAATATACTATTTCTGAAGTATAAGATAATTTAATTACTAAAACCTTTGGTCGTTGAAAATGAACATTTTATTTTTAAGTTATTTTCACTCTGCACGCACTCATTCTCTACAAATTAAATTTAAGGCTAAAAGTCTTTCACCACTTCGTATTTGAATCAGGTGTAGTTAGGTAATAATTAGGTAACAAATTAAGGTTACCTCAAATGTTTTTTATTAAAAATTACTCATTATTTAATTTACACTGTACAAATGAAAAATAAATATATCGACCTAATTGACCAAACCTACTATTTTCCACAAGATGAATTTACTTTAGATGGCGATGAACTTCGCTTTCACAATATTGATTTGATGGAACTTGTGCGCAAGTATGGAGCTCCCCTCAAATTTATGTATCTACCCAGAATATCCGAGAATATTCAACGTGCCAAAAAATGGTTTGAAAAAGCTATTAAAAAACATAAATACAAAGGGGCTTATAACTACTGTTATTGCACCAAAAGTTCTCATTTCAAACACGTAATGGTAGAAGCTTTGAAGAATGATATCCACATGGAAACTTCTTCAGCTTTTGATATCAATATTATCAACAACCTTATCAGTGAAGGATTGATTACCAAAGAGAACTATATTTTGTGTAATGGCTTCAAACGTGATGCTTATATTGATGGCATTGCCGATCTTATCAATCGTGGCTATCAAAATTGTATTCCAATTATTGATAACTATGAGGAAATCAATTTGTTTGAAGAAAAAATAAAAGGATCATACAATATTGGTATTCGCATTGCTTCTGAAGAAGATCCTCGTTCTGAGTTCTATACCAGTCGTTTAGGTATTGGCTACAAAAATATTGTACCTTTCTACAATCGAGAGATTAAGGATAATCCTAAAGTACGCCTCAAAATGTTGCACTTCTTTATCAATACAGGTATTAAAGATAATGCCTACTATTGGAATGAACTTTTGAAGTGTTTGCGTGTATATATCCAGCTCAAAAAAGTAGCTCCTGAACTTGATAGCCTTAATATAGGTGGTGGTTTTCCAATCAAAAGTTCATTAGCTTTTGAGTATGATTATGCCTATATGGTTGATGAGATTATCCGCCAGATAAAAATTACTTGTGATCAAGAAAAAGTACCCGTTCCTAATATCTTTACTGAATTTGGAAGTTTCACAGTGGGAGAAGCTGGAGGCGCTATCTACGAGATAATGTACCAAAAACAACAAAACGACCGTGAAAAATGGAATATGATTAATTCCTCTTTTATTACTACTTTGCCTGATTCTTGGGCTATTAATAAACGTTTTGTATTATTGCCTATCAACCGTTGGAATGATGAGTATGAACGTGTACTCCT
>ERZ773021.885-NODE-885-length-10493-cov-7.71201_pt1 | contig 10493 bp, 8 predicted proteins | sample MGYA00511668_ERZ773021 | MGnify/ENA primary metagenome ERZ773021 (study PRJEB29015, sample SAMEA2737961) | human oral metagenome | biome: human oral; feature: human-associated habitat; material: dental | place: China | collected 2032 ... | reverse complement strand
CGAATGCCTCTTTGAGAGGCTTGTGACGAGTCAAAAGCAATAAGGCTTGAACAAAATGAAAGCCAGCGTCTTTAGGCGCTGGCTGGTATTATGTGCTTATAGTCCCGCTCAAACCACCTGGCTATGATTGACCTAGACTTTTTATATAAAAAACGTTAGTAGAATGAAGTTTTCAGTAGTCACTCAATCATCAGACAATTCAGAAACGATATACTGATATATAGATTCAGCTATATCAATTCCTCTTTCTCTAAAATCTCTATTTGTAAATGAAATATCACCATTACTTACATATTTATTTAAGAAAGAAGCGATTGAATGATAGCTACTTTTTTTATAAATGGTATATTTAAAATTCAAATCCTGAGATTCCGCCTCCCGATTTAACGTTTCTTCAAGTAATACAAGATTACCTATATTTAGAGTACTTTCATCACTCTCTGGTATGATATGTTCAACTGAATAACCATATAAACTTGAATTATTTGCTTGAAGTATCTCTTCATATTTTCGTACTGTGTACTTAGCAATAGTATTTTCTTTAACTCCTTTTTGAGATTTCACTTTTTTTCTATAAGAAATCTTCAGAAAATCTGAGATGAAAGCTTCTTTACCTGGTAACAATCCAACTAACTCTTTTTTAAACTGTTTTGAACTCTTTTGGAGATCACCCTTTGAAATTGAAAAGATACTACGAGCCATATTTGCATATCTACTCTCTAGTTTATTATTAGGACTTCTAGTAACCGCATTATAAATATAATGAAATCCTTCTAAAGTATACAAGATTTCTTTAAAATATTTTGTTGTTATACGCCCCTCTTTATAATTCTCATATAAAGCTAGGATAATTAACTGAGTTTGTTGTATTGAAAAATATTGAGTTAAAGCATTTATTGAATAGAAAAGCTTATCAATGTCTCTTGTGCTCCATTTTTTATTAATAAAGAATTCTTTATTTTCACCAAAGATCTCAGAATAACATTTCGAAGATTTCTCTAGTCTCCTCAAAAAATCAAGGTATTCACTTTTATTAATATTATGTTTAAAGTTTTGATAGAGATCTTTTTCAGAACTTTTTCCATATCTAGATATCCAGAAATATCTGAAAAATCTTTCTTTAGAAATACTAGTTCTTATTGACGAAATATTTTTTGTAATATTACTCCATATTTCCTTAGCATCATCCTTTGGTACTATAGTATCTTCAACTGCAAAGATCTCATTCTTAATCATATCTAATGTACTTAAGTTTTTACCTTTTGAATTTATATTTTCAAAGATAACATTAACAGATTCTTCCTCTGTAGAACAAATATATATTATTTGACTTTTCAATAATTGATCTCTTAGAATTTTTAATATCTCTTCATACTCAATTGAATATCTTATTATGTATTCTTCTAGACTGTCTTCGCTTAGTTTGTTATAAAAATAGTCATATGCATCTCGAATTTTCTTTTGTTCATCAGTTAAATTTTCTACAATTCGATCAAACTCAGAAACTCTTACAAAATTTTCATAGTATTCTTCTAATGAATCCTCTGGATGATTTAGCAATCTTTTTTGAATTTTATCTGCAAAATAGCTACCCGCTGTTTCATTGGATAAAACAACAAATTCATTGCCATCATCGTCCTCAGCAATAATGTACTTCCATAGGTTATCAGATAATTTACGATTACGCGTAAGCAGAATATCCGATAAAACTGAAAGAAAAATTGTAAAAGTTGTAAGTCTTTGCTGGCCATCTACAATCTCAATAGGTTCCCCACTTTTCGACATATCTCCTATCAAAATTGTTGTTCCAAAAAAGTAATCACTAGTTGGATTTGCTTTATTCTCAAAGTCCACTTGATTTACTATGTCATTGAAAAAATCATCATGTTGTGTTTTTTCCCATGAATACTCCCTTTGATATCTTGGAATAACATATTTATGCCCACTCGATAACAATCCTCTAACCTCAATTGTTTTTGCATCAAATTGCATAAGCTTTCCTCCTAATTACCCAATCACACTTCCGTTTGGAACAGATGAATCTACTGTCAAGACAGTGAGTTTGCCGTCATGTTCTGCGGAAAGAATCATACCTTGGCTGACATATTTTTTCATCATCTTACGTGGTTTGAGATTAGCCACGACTTGAAGTTTCTTACCGACCAATTCTTGTTCGTTTGGATAGAATTTAGCGATACCTGAGAGGATTTGACGATCTTCACCGTCACCAGCATCAAGACGGAAGCGAAGCAATTTGTCTGAACCTTCGACTTTTTCTACTTCTTTAACTTCAGCGACACGGATTTCAACCTTGTCAAAGTCGTCAAATTTGATTTGGTCTTTTTCAGACTTAAGTTCGACCTCTTCTGGGTTCCATTCTTTCTCTTGAGGTTTGCCTGCATTCATTTGAGATTGGATGTAGGCAATTTCTTCGTCCATGTCAAGACGTGGGAAGATTGGAGTTCCTTTTGAAACGACTGTCACATTTTCTGGGAAGCCTGAAAGTTCAAGATTTTCAAGGTCAAATGCTACTGGCAATCCAAGTTGTTCCATAATGGCATTTGAAGTTGTCATCATGAATGGTTGGATGAGGTGGGCTACCACACGAAGGCTAGCCGCCAAGTGAGCCATAACCGCTGCCAATTGTTCCTTGTCACCATCCTCTTTGGCAAGTACCCAAGGAGCTGTTTCATCAATATACTTATTGGTACGTGAAATGATGTTCCAAACGGCGTCCAAGGCACGTGGGAAATCTACAGCATTCATTTGTTTGTGGAATTCTTCGATATTTTCAGCCACAACCTTAGCCAAATCAGCATCAAAGTCTGTAACGTTCTCAACATAGGCAGGCACTTGACCACCGAAATACTTGTTAATCATGGCAACTGTACGGTTGAGGAGGTTCCCAAGGTCATTAGCCAACTCGTAGTTGATACGGGCCACATAGTCTTCTGGTGTGAAGGTACCATCTGAACCGACAGGAAGACTACGCATGAGGTAGTAACGGAGTGGATCAAGACCAAAACGCTCTACCAACATTTCTGGATAGATCACGTTTCCTTTAGACTTAGACATCTTACCGTCTTTCATGACGAACCAACCGTGGGCAACAAGACGTGTAGGCAATGGTAAATCAAGAGCCATAAGGATGATTGGCCAGTAGATTGAGTGGAAACGAAGAATATCCTTACCAATCATGTGGATAATTTCGTGGTTTTCATCATTTTGCCAGAACAAATCAAAGTTACCATGCTCATCCTGACCATAACCAAGGGCAGTAATATAGTTGATAAGAGCATCAATCCACACATATACCACGTGTTTTGGATCTGATGGGACTTTAACTCCCCAAGTGAAGGTTGTACGTGATACTGCCAAGTCTTCCAAGCCTGGCTCGATGAAGTTTTTAAGCATTTCATTCATACGACCATCAGGTTGGATAAATTCTGGGTGTTCTTTAAAGAAGGCCGTCAAACGGTCTGCGTAGTTGCTGAGTTTAAAGAAATATGATTCTTCAGACACTAGCTCTACTTCATGTCCTGATGGAGCCACACCACCAATAACATTGCCTTCTTCATCACGGTAAACTTCTGCCAACTGACTTTCAGTGAAGAATTCTTCGTCTGAAACTGAGTACCAACCAGAGTATTCACCAAGGTAGATATCTCCTTGTTCCAAGAGGCGCTCGAAAACTTGAGCAACAACTTTTTCATGGTAATCATCAGTCGTACGGATGAATTTATCGTATGAGATATCCAAAAGTTGCCAGAGGTCCTTAACACCAACAGCCATACCATCCACATACTCTTGTGGTGTGATTCCTGCTTCTTCAGCCTTTTGTTGAATCTTTTGGCCGTGCTCATCAAGCCCAGTAAGGTAGAAGACATCATAGTTCATCATACGTTTGTAACGTGCCAAGACGTCACAAGCAATGGTTGTATAGGCTGAACCAATATGCAATTTACCAGATGGGTAGTAGATAGGTGTTGTGATGTAGAATGTTTTTGTCATTTTAATTTCCTTTCATGTGTTAACAAATGGGCTAACACTGATGATATAACATCTTATTATAGCACGTTTTGGACACTAAAAAAACCAGCTAAGCTGGTTTTAAACATTACTAGTTTTGAAAGAGCTTTTTATCCGCTCTAACATCACGTTCATAGTCATAATCTAATTTCTTCACGTCATCCTCTGATAGGCGTTTGAAACTTCTTTCTTCTGTAAGTTTGCCTTTCTTATTATAAGTAGTGACAATCAATTTATTACCCTTAACCTTGTATCGAACGGTTTCTTCAAGAGATTCTTTGTAGGATTTAACGTAAATCTTTTTACTTTCATCGTTATCAGCCTGAGTTCGATATTCACTTATTTTGTATTGATTATCTACTGCCTGGTCAATGACTTTCGAATATTCAGATAGTGACATGTTTGGTTTAAGCGTTCTAGACCAAGCATCTGGACGGTATGCTTCGTCAGTATCATAGTCTGTAAAGTCAACCAGATTGTTCCCGCCAGCTAAGGTATAAAAATAAAATTTAACATTGTTACCTTTGACTTTAACAAAATCATGAGCCTCTAGGCCACTTTCCTTGAAAGATTCCATACCATCAACCATTTTCTTCTTATCTTTATGGTAAAAGCGATAAGTTTCAAGTAGATAGGTTCCTTCAGGTATTTTACCGCTTTGCAGGTGCATAAATGCATAGCCACCAAATGAAAGTGCCACTAGGACAATCGCCCCCACTACAGAAGCAATAATAATTTTAGCTTTCTTAGACAAGCCTGTCTTAGCAGGAGCAACTTGTGAAACGGCTTGTGTCACTTGGTCACTCAACTGATCTTGCTGTAGATTAGCACCCTCGTTCTTAGACTCTTGAGAAATAAATTCCCCATTAGCTTTTGCTTGTTGGATTTCTTCCTCTGTCGGCTTACGATTATTGATTGTTTCGAAATAATCTAACCACTCTTTTTCGTTCATAAAAGTCCCCTTTTTCATTGATACTTCCATTCTAACAGAAAAAAGACTCCAAGGCTATTTGATTATTTCCATATAAAGAAAAGCGATACCAGAATGGAGTTTTGGCTCTCCTTCTCGTACCACTTTACTCATTTACATCATTGGGTGATTAGATTTTATCACTAGATTTTTTACTACTTTTACTATCGTCAGAGCCTGATTTAGAACCACTACCATAGTCATCGCTATTACCATAGCCATAGTCATTACCATAACCATAGCCATAATTGTAGCCATAACCATAATCATAGTAATCCTTGAAGTCATCATATTGATCACTATAAGTCTTCAAATCTTTCTTATAATCTTTGATGGCATCCTTATAGTCATCCCAGCGCTCCTCAGCGTCTCCCTTACTCATACGTTTATAAGTAATACGTGACTGAAGCTTCCCTTTTTTATCATAAGTAGTCAGAGTGTATTCATCGCCATGCTTGACATAGGTACGTTTTTCCTTCAAGGTATCTTTATATTCTCTTGTTGTTTTTTTAACGACTTTGTCAGCTTCCTCTTTGGTATAAAACGAATAGTCTTTTCTCATCTTTTTCATGAAGTCTTTTGTGACATCTTCGACTTGATCCGCATCTAAAACTTGACTCTCTGTTCTATTCCACGGATCAAATACCTGAGGAACATCTGTCTCATAGTCCATCAAACTAACATATGATTTATTGTCACTCTCTACTAAATTGTAGGTTCTAGATTGATTATTCTTTACAACTACAAAAGACTGCAAGTCCAAACCTTCGTCCTTGTATTCATCTATGCCATCAACCATTTTATCTTTGTCTTCATCATAACGAGAGAAAGAAACTACTTCATAGGTTCCATCTACAATTTTTCCTGACTGATAACGCCATAATGAATAGCCACCAACAGAAAGTAAAATCACTGCCACAGCACCCAAGACTGACGCCAAAATAATCTTAGTTTTCTTAGACATACCTTTTTTAGCAGGTACGACTTGTTGGAAGGTTGCTGTTGTTTGTGCAAACTGAGGCTGCTGTGTCATCGTTATCACAGGTTCAGCTGGCTTAATCGGTCTTTGCTCCGTCGCCTGTCCATTTGAGCCAAAGACGTTAGGGTTAGGTCGTTCAAGGATAAACTCGCCTGCTGCTTGAGCTTGAGCTAACTCTGCGGGAGTTGGTTTGCGACCGTTGACTAATTCAAAGTACTCAATCCACTCTTGCTGGTTCATAATAATCTCCTTTTTTATTGGTCTACCGTTCTATTGTACCAAAATAAATGGTGAAATAGTATTTGACAATTATCATAAAGACTGTAAGGTTTTTTAATAAAACATTAGTCTATGATTCTTGATAGTAAAGAGGCGCTTGCACGATAAGTGGATCAGCGCCAGATGAGATAATCCCCATCATGCCTTGAATAATTATAATACTTCAAGGCATACTCATAATCCCTATCATAACCACTTTTGACCCCTTTGGCTTCCTCTGAGCTCAATCGTTTAAAAGTTCTACGCGACTCAATATGTCCATCATTAGTATAAACAGTCAGAACGAGACCATTAGGGCGCTTTTCATAAGTTCTTTTTTGCTTCAACATTTTTTTATAATCGTCTACACACCTTTGGACAGATACTTCCTTTACGTTTGAGTACTCCTCTCCCTTTTTAGAAATCTTATCAATATGAGAAATCACTAGAGCTTTATATTCAGAAACTGTTAAATCCTGTTTCAAAGTCCCTGTACGTGGGTCAAAAGTCTGTGGGAGCTTTTCATCGTGCTCAAATGGTGAGACAAAAGATTCCCCATCTCCCACAAAAACATAATAAAATTGAGATTTCATATTCTCAACAACTATAAAATCCTCATATAAGCTATCATTATTCTCTCCCCGCTCAGTCCTATTTATCAATTCATTGGAATATGCCGATTTATCCTCGTATTTTATCATCTGATAAGTACCATCTGGAATATAGTTCCGTTGATACTTCCAAAATCTTCCCTCTCCTATGGCTATCAAGACTGTCGCAACAAGTCCAAGCAATACAATGATAGCAATCTTCCATTTTTTTGCCTTAGTCATACCTCTCCCCTTCATATTAGCCTACTCTTTAATACTATTTTACCAAAAATAGAGAGGAAATCTGTGACTTGACTACCAAAGAAAAAGAGGTTGAGAACTCATACTCTCAAACCTCTTTTCAGCTATTTACTTTTTAAGATCCTCAGCACCAATGACTGGGTATTCGGTCAATCCTGATACTACTTCTTTAGCCTGGTCTGATTCTTCTGATTTTTTCTCAAGATCAAACTTAGGTGCATCTTTTTCATAAGCATTAATGATATCAGCTACTACTGGGTGACGTACGACATCACTAGCAGAGAAGTGAACAAAATCAATAGCCTTGATTCCCTTTAATTTCTCCATGGCATCAATCAGGCCTGATTTAACACGACGTGGCAAGTCAATCTGACTCATGTCCCCATTGACAATCATCTTAGAATTAAAACCAAGACGAGTCAAGAACATCTTCATTTGCATGATGGTTGTATTTTGTGCCTCATCAAGGATAACAAAGGCATCCTCTAGGGTACGACCACGCATATAAGCGAGGGGTGCAATCTCAATAATTTCACGTTCCATAAGGCGGGTCGTCTGCTCCTTACCAAGAATTTGATACAAGGCATCATAGACTGGACGAAGGTAAGGATCCACCTTTTCCTTGAGATCACCAGGCAAGAAACCAAGGCTTTCACCCGCCTCAACTGCTGGACGTGTCAAAACTATACGTTTAACTTGACCACGTTTAAGAGCTGTAACCGCAAGAGTAACCGCCAAAAAGGTCTTCCCTGTACCAGCTGGACCAATCCCAAAGACCACATCATGACTTTTGATGCTATCAACATAAACCTTTTGCCCCAAGGTCTTCACTCGAATAGGCTTACCACTGTTGTCCTTGATAATCTCTTCTTCATATAAAGCAACAAACTTGTCAATCGAACCATCTTGAGCCATGGTTAAGGCTGCGACAACATCTGAAGTGTTGACTAGCATTCCACGCTCCACTAAAACAAGGAGGGCTTGAATGGTCAAACGAGCCAATTCAACACTTTCCTCGTCATCTCCAAGGACCTGCACACGCTCTGTTCGAGCATGAATAATAACATTGAGGTTTTCCTCGATAAGTTTTAGATGGCGCTCATTGGTCCCAAAAAGTGACAAGACATCATCTGGGTGATTTAGGGTAATTTCAACAGAATACTCTTGCAAATAGAGTTCCTCTTTCTTTCGTCTTTTTCTCCATTATATCAAAAAAATCACGCCAAGCGTGACTTTTTATTATTCTGACTTATTCATTAAATGACACGTGAACGTGGTCATAGTGGTTTTCAGTAACGCTACCACGGTCTGGCATTTGGTTCCATGTGTTAGCTGGTCCGTAGATATTATCTACTGGTGCGTAGAATTGTTGTCTGTAGATGACATATGAGATACCTGCATTTGAGATATTGTCTACAGCATATTGAGCGACTTGATTACCAACTTCTGAACCAACTGGTACCATAACGTCAACGGCAAGTCCTTTACCATGGTCTTGTGGATCACCTTCACGGTAACCACCGATATCAGTAAGACCAAATTGTGCCGCTACATCTTGACGGAAAGCTTCAGCTTGTGGTTGAAGGTGTGGATCCGTTGGAAGTGTATTCGTTGATGCAGGTTGTGCTGCTGGTGCCTCTGAAGCTACTGGTGCTTCTGATGCCACTTCTGATGTTGCTGCTGGTTCTACCGCTGGTTGTTCTGCTGGCGCTTCTGAAGCAGCTGGTGCCTCTGAAACAGCTTCTGATGTTGCTGCTGGTTGCTCTGCTGGCGCTTCAGAAGTCGCTGGTGCTTCTGAAGACGCTTCTGATGTTGCTGCTGGTTGCTCTGCCGCTGGAGCTTCTTCTTTTACTTCAGGCTGTGCTGGTGTTTCAGCAGCTGGAGTAGTTTCTGCTTCAGGTGTAGCTTCTGCTGACGCAGTGACATGATCAATAGCATCAGCAACTGGTTGTTCAGTTTCTGCGTATGCTGGTGCTTCTGATGCTGATGCGATAGCTTCTGTTACTTCTGAAACAGCTTGAGTTGATTCTTCTGTAGCAGGTGCTTGAGTAGCTGTTGTGCTTACTGTTTCAACTGGAGCTGTCAAGTCCGCTGCAACTACAGATTGACCATTTACAGTCACTTCGTTAGTTGTTAAATTAGCTTCTGCAACTACAGGTGTAGTTGATGTTTCTGAAGCTGGAGCTTCAACTTTAACAGAGACAGCTTGATTATCAGCATTGTAAGTTGCTGTCAAGACTGTTCCAGGGTAAATCAAATCAATGTTTGTGATTTGATTGATGTTAGCCAAAACATTCACATCGATACCCATTGCTTCAGCGATACTTCCCAAAGTATCACCGTATTGAACTGTATAAGTTTGTTGGTTGTCACTTACAGCGATGTCTGCTTTGATTTGATCTACTGAACGAGCTGCCCAGTTTGAAGTTTCATCGGCATGTACGTGACTTGCAGCAAAAAGTGAAAGTGCTGCGGTCGAGTAAAGAAGTGCCTTTGTTGTTTTAGATTTTGATAACATGTATAATTCATTCCTTTTTTAACAATTTTAACATCTACAATAATACCACACTTTTTGTCAAAAAAGGGGTGATTTACTGCACTTTAAAGCAATTACTAACTAGTTGTAACAAGCCTAATTTATTGAAAAACAGCTGAGATATTTGTAAAAAATTGTAACAATTCATCTAGCTCAAATGGTAACTGCTTTTAAAAGAAAATGCTAAGAGTCTTTTTGCTTATCCTAGACTTAGTCGCTATTAATGAGCAAGATAGTCTTCCCAAATCTGATCAAACTGACCAAGATTAAATGAGAAACTAGCTTGATCTTCCAGGTAGCGACTGACTTCTTCGAAGTCATCTGTATGTTTAGGAAAGGTTGAATCTTCAAAAGCCAAGTCAGCCAAGATTGCTACTGGTTCATTTGATTTGGGATTACGCTGGGCCATGAGCCAAGTATAAAAGGATTTTCTCATACCTTCTCCTAACCGATTAATTCAGTTCCAAACTGATCTTGTTTGATTTTTTTTGCCTTCATCAGACCACCTAAAGCTTTCTTAAATTGTCCCTTAGAAATGCCGAAGGTTGCCTTGATATCCGCTGGTGATGACTTGTCATTAAGTGTCATAAAGCCACCATTGCTCTCTAAATAGGTCAAAATCATCTGTGAATCATTTTCGAGCATTTCAAAAGAACGTGGTTTAAGAGAAAGATTGAGGGTACGGTCAACTTCTCTGAACCCAATCACACGCGCTTCAAGGACCTGACCTAAGCGTGGCTCCGCATAACGTTCTGATGGATGGATGAAACCAAGCATGTTATTCTCTGGTAGATAAACAAAGGTTCCTGAGAGTTTGAGACGGTAGGCAATGGCTGGCCATTTTTGGTTTTGCATATTATCGTAAGCAGG
>ERZ773021.878-NODE-878-length-10545-cov-4.46063_pt1 | contig 10545 bp, 13 predicted proteins | sample MGYA00511668_ERZ773021 | MGnify/ENA primary metagenome ERZ773021 (study PRJEB29015, sample SAMEA2737961) | human oral metagenome | biome: human oral; feature: human-associated habitat; material: dental | place: China | collected 2032 ... | reverse complement strand
GACAACTTCTTTGCTCGCCCCGATACCCTGTCAGTAGGTATCTGTAATGGCTGTCAGTTGTTTATGGAATTAGAAGTCATCAATCCTGAGCACGCAGAGCACGGAAAGATGTGGCATAACGATAGTGGCAAGCACGAAAGTGGTTTTGTATCAGTAACTATTCCAGAGAACAACTCAGTGATGCTCTCCACCCTTGCAGGCAGTACTTTAGGGGTATGGATATCACACGGCGAAGGAAAATTCCACTTGCCATTGGCAGAAACCGAATATAATATCGTAGGTAAATACGCTTATCAGGAGTACCCTGCCAACCCTAACGGCTCTGATTACAACACGGCTATGTTATGCGACAAAACAGGGCGCCATTTGGTAACGATGCCTCACATAGAGCGTTCAGTTTTCCCTTGGCAATGGGCATACTATCCAGATGAAAAAACAGCAGTTAGCCCTTGGTTAGAGGCGTTTATCAATGCCCGCAAGTGGATTGAAGCACGTAATGCCAAATAAAAATAGTAAAGAAAATCTTAAAAAAATAAGTGCTTTAAGTATTAAAATTACGCTAAAAAGGGGCGCTATAAGCCCCTTTTATATTAAACTTTTGTTAAACTTAAAAATACGCTTGACAGGTACTGTTTTATTCGTACCTTTGCATCGCAATGAGGGTGGTAGCTCATTGTAAACTTCAAATAATAGTTTTCATAATTTAAAGTTTTGGTTGGTTAATGAAGAAGTCCGATAATTCTTTTATCGGACTTTCTTTTTTAATTCTTGTAACACTTCTTCTAAGTGAGTTTGCTCATTGTATTCAAAATAGAGTTCTTCTTCATAAGCTAATTTACTTATAGAAAAATATTACTCCTTATTTACAAAAGCTATTTGCAAAAACTCTCCCCAAGATGCACGAGGATTGAGGTCTATTTCTTCACAAGTAAAAAATAAGGATTTGGTCATAAGTTTCGTTAATTTACTATTTTTAAAAGAACTTCTTTACATCAGCATTCCCAATGCTGTGAGCCAACGAATGGGCAGTTACATTGTAGTGATTAGCTAAATTCTGCCGTAATCATTTTCTTTTTGCAACTTAAAAAACTACTCTAAAGGTTTTTGCTTGGTGCTTCTAAAAAATTTTATTACAATTAGATTTTCTTCTTCTATAAAATCATAATACAAAGCAAACTTCCCTTTCATAATTAGTATTTTATATAATTTAACTTCTTCTACAAATTTTGAAAGTAACATAGGATTTTCTTTTAGAAAAACTTCTGTTTTTTCTACCTCATCAATAATTTTATTGGAATAATCGTTATTACAATTCCGTTTACTCCAATAGCGAAGTGTATCTCTAAAGCTTTCAATAGCCTCATTAGTCCAATTAATTTCCATACTCAGCCCTTAGCATTTTAAAAACTTCTTCACTCTTTACCATTTTTCCCTCTTTAGCTTGCTGATGTGATAAAGCTATTCTTTTTAATTCTTCTTCTGTAAACTTATCATCAGAATCATATTGTTTTATAATTCTCAACATAGTATTATATTCATTTATAGGAACTATGGCTGATACTGTTCTTCCATTACTATCAGTTATAAACTGAATATTTGGATTCTGTGTTAATACTGCAATACTCATAATTCTATTATTTTTTTACAAAGATACAATTTTTTATTCCAATAAATCATCTAAACTCTATTTTTTACTCCCACCTGAAACCTGACACCTGAAACCTACCCCCTATCCCCTGACTTCATCGCTTTATAGAAAGCGGCTCTACTTAGGGGTTCGTAACTATCGGCTTCACCCAGCATTCTCTGTTGGTCGTTAGCGACTTTGCGAAAACTGTAGTTGGCGAGGTTGCCCGTGCGGGTACAAACAGCGTGCACCTTGGTAACATATTCGGCAGTTGCCATCAGAAAAGGCATCGGACCAAAAGGTCTGCCTTTGTAGTCCATATCGAGTCCTGCTACAATCACACGCATACCGCGATTGGCGAGTTCGTTGCACACATTCACGATTTCATCGTCAAAGAATTGTGCTTCATCTATGCCCACCACATCGCAACCATCAGCTAAAAGCATAATGCTAGAAGCAGCTTCTACGGGAGTTGAGGGGATTTCATTGGCGTTATGCGACACGATATTGGTATCGTCATAGCGAGTATCAAAGGCAGGTTTGAAGATTTCCACCTTCTGTTTAGCAAATTGAGCGCGGCGCAATCGGCGAATCAGTTCTTCGGTTTTACCCGAGAACATCGACCCACAAATCACTTCTATCCAACCCGTTTTTTCGTTGTTGTTTACTGTATTTTCTAAAAACATCGCTTAAAAAGTATATAATACCCCTACTCCCAAAATTTGTTTGAGCTGAGTGCGTGCTCCATAGTTGTGTTTTTCTCCGTTAGGAGCAGTGTACGAATAGAATTTCACATCATCGTCGTATTTGATATGCACCCCTATGCGCGCTTGAACATAGTTATTCACCTTTAGGTTGAGGTTGGTTTCCCAATCCACATCTATATTTCCAAAGTTCCTGAGGTAGTCGCCATAGAAGTTGAAGGTGGTGTTGAGCATCATATTTTCCATTACCTTTTTATCCCAACGCCCTGATACCGAAAAACCGAGTTCATTATGCGTGCGTTTTCCTTTTTTGAGGATAGTACCATCGGGGGCGCGCTGGGCTTTTTCTACCCCAAAAGCACCGTCATCGGCTAAACGCTGATTGAATACAGCAGTAGTTTTGAGCGTAATAGGTGAAAGAAAGAGGTTGAAATTGATTTTAGCAGGCGCATATTCAGCACCCAAACCGAAGGTAATATAAGCTGGTGCTAAGAATTTAGAGATAGGTTTCTCTACATCGGGGTAGTTATACCCATTGCTAATTTGCGATAAAAACTGATAACGTGCGGTGTAATACCAAAACGACTGAGAGTCGCCGCGATAGCCAAATGAAGAAATGAGCGACAACTTATCATCAGTTTTGCGCACTTCGCGTCCTTTTTGGGCATTGATACCATAGTTGATTTCGAGTTCATTATCCCAAAAGAAAGTGCGTTCTATATAACGGCGGCGGAATTTGGCATTCATAATACCCGAAATTGAGGATTCCCCTCCTGCATTCCAATTGGAGAAAGCTACCTCACTCATATTCAACCCTATTTGGTTGAATTTAAACCATTTTTGTTGTGCTTGTTGGTATCGGTTGAAGGTAAATTTAAGCGCTTCAGGGTCGGTGAGTACCCTGATAGTATCGCTTTTTACATCGGCTTCGAAAGCCTTAGCCTTGCGCACTTGTCCCCACGTTGTAACGCTGCAAAGAAGGAGTGCGATAATAAGTTTTTTCATACTGAAAGTGATGCTAAATGATTCGGGGTGCAAAGGTACAAATAATAATGATGAAAGCCAATAAAGATAACATCTCTATTGGCTTTTATTTACTTGTGACACAAAAAGACTACTGAGGTAAAGGCTCATTAGGCAAACGAAGATGAAAACCACTAAAATATTTTTTATCTACACTTTTACCATCTATCCAAACTTGGTAAAGTTCAGGCCAAGTACAGCCGTCTTCACTTATCCTTTTCCCTAATATAGTGATTTGATGACTATTGTTTTTATTTTTTAAAACGATAGTATCTTTCTTACCAGTATACAGACTGAAATCTACAATGTGGATATGAATATCTTGATCCATTATATGAATATGATCTTTAAGAGATTTCTCCTCTTTTTTAGGATTTATATAACTAACAGAAGTAGAATCTACCTTTCCTGTTGCTAATAAAAACTCTTGTGCTACTTTACTATCTTTATTGATATAGATTTCAAGTGTAGGAGGAGTATAACAATCTTGTTGTATCTCTTTTTGTCCGTTCTCTTTATGGCAAGCAAAAAGAGAAAAAACTGTAACTAAAAGTATTATATACGTTTTCATAGGTGATAATTATTGAAAATTAATTAAAATCTGATTATTATGATGAAATTGAGCTAAACCATTGCCAAATAGACCTATTTCATACCATCCATCAGAATAGCCTCCCCATCCTAAATTATTATGTACTAGTTCTATATCATTATAATAGGTATAACATTTGTAGAAATGAGAGCATACCCTCTGTTGTCTTGAAAGTGAATGATATATAAATCTGTAGAAAAAGGAACTTTTTGTGGAGCTCTTGCCGTGTAAGACGAGATTTTCTTACCATTTTGTATTACATCAATACTCGCTACTTGCAAAGGGGCAATTCTTTTAGAGGCTCCTTCCAAACCTTCCATTTGGTTAGCTGTTTCAATAGCTAAATTTGTAGCTTCTTTTACAGAAATATGAGGATTTCCTGTTAAAGCTACCAGTTTCCAATCGGCAATATGGGAGATGTCGGTAGTGTTGGAAACTGTGACAGTTGTTGAAGTACTTTTTGTATTTTCTTCATTCTCCTTAATGAGAGTTTCATCAGTTTTTTGGCAGGATATAAAGAATCCTAACCAAATTAAGAATAAAAAATTCTTCATTTTAAAAGTAAATTTGATTAAGATGCAACAAAGATACAATCTTAAAATGAAAAAAGCAAATTTTTAGAAGTTTTTTATCAAAATTCAATCTTATTTTCAAATCGGCTCATTACCCCCATAAAAGCATCAGGAAGTGTGATGATTTTCAAAGGAATAGTATAATTGTGTTGCGTAGCAAATTCGGCTATAGCACTGCCCAATCCTCCCATAGCTCCTTCTTCTACCGTAATGACTTTTTTGTAATTTTGGAAGATATAATGTAGCATTTCCTCATCCAAAGGCTTGAGAAAACGCATATCGTAATGAGCGTATTTTTTAGCTGTAGTACTTTTTTGGATTTGATCGGCAACCTCCTCAGCGATAGCACCAATGGTAAGTACTGCTATTTCACTACCTTCTTTTAGCTGCTCGCCCTTGCCAATAGGCAATGCCTGAAAAGGTTGTTGCCAATGTTTTTCATTACATCTACCGCGCGGATAGCGAATGGCAATAGGATGTTCTAATGGTTGCTGAGCTGTATAAAGCAGGTGGCGCAACTCGGTAGCATTGCGCGGGGCAGCGATGATGAGGTTAGGAATGGGACGCAAAAATGCCATATCAAACACCCCGTGATGGGTGGCGCCATCTTCGCCTACAAGTCCTGCGCGGTCTATGCAGAACACTACGGGGAGATTTTGCAGGGCTACATCGTGAATGAGCTGGTCGTAAGCGCGTTGCAAGAAAGTGGAATAAATCACACAATAAGGGATAAAACCGCGTGCAGCCCAACCTGCTGCAAAGGTTACAGCGTGTTGTTCGGCAATACCTACATCAAACACTCTATGAGGGAAAGATTGGTGCATAGTGGTGAGACCGCTACCACTGCTCATTGCAGGGGTAATGGCTACAATTTTGGGGTTAAGTGCGGCAAGCTGGGTGAGGGTCTGCCCTACCACCTCTTGGTATTTAGCAGGAAGTGAAGGTTTCTCGGGTAGTGGTTCTCCCGTAATTTTATCGAATAAGGCAGGCGAATGGTAACTCACTTGCTGAGCCTCTGCTTTGGCAAATCCCTTGCCTTTGGTGGTAAGCACGTGCAAGAGTCGCACGCCTCTCTCATTTTTTTCTGCTTCAAGAGAGGTAATCAATTCAGGGAGGTTATGCCCATCTACCGTACCTTTGTAAGTGATATTTAAATCGTTGAAGAAAGTTTCATCAGCACCTTTTCTTTGGCGTAACTGCTCGAAATAATTTTTGAGAGCCCCCACAGTAGGGTCGATAGCCATAGCATTGTCGTTGAGGATAATAAGCATATTCGCATCGGTGGTGCCTGCATAGTTGAGCGCCTCGAAAGCCATACCGCTCACAATTGACGCATCGCCTATCACAGCTATATGCTGGCGGGTGGTATTCCCTTCCAAAGCTGATGCCATTGCCATACCCAAAACCGCTGAGAGCGAGGTAGATGAGTGCCCCGTACCGAAAGCATCATATTCACTTTCTGAGCGTTTAGGAAACCCACTGATGCCGCCCCGTTCGCGAATATGCGCAAAAGCTTCGTCTCTACCCGTGATGATTTTATGGGCATAACACTGGTGTCCCACATCCCACACTAATACATCATCGGGGGTGTTGAACACATAGTGCAGCGCCATAGTGAGTTCCACCACTCCAAGACTCGCACCTAAGTGTCCGCCCCGTGTAGCGATAACCTCTATAATGCGCTCACGTAACTGTTGTGCCAGTGCAGGAAGTGCTGCTATAGGAGTATTTCTAAGCTGTTCTATAGTCATCTCATTTGCTAATTTTTCCCTTTATTCACTAATTTTACCACTAACATAATTAGCACACCCATTGCTACAAAAGCTAATAAGGAAGCATACCAGTAGGCAACAAAATAACCTCTAAGCACAACGGCAAAAACTACTACAAAAAGAATAATGGTTGCTACCTCGTTGAGCATTCGCAATTGCACAGAAGTAAGGGTCGTCTGTCCTGCTTGTAAGCGTTTCATCAAGCGCCACGAATAGTAATGGTACACAAACAAAAAGACGATGAACAGCAGTTTGACGTGCATCCACCCTTGAGTGAAATACACCCATTGCATTGCGTAGAACATATAAATGCCCGAAAGCACCATCAGTATAAGGGCGGGAACAGTGATGATGTTCCACAAACGCTCTTCCATAAAGCTAAATTGCTTATGGAGAATAGAACGCTCGGGTTCCTCTTTTTCCAAGGCTTCGGTGTGGTAGATAAAAAGGCGCACCATATAAAAAAGTCCAGCGAAGTAGCTCACTACAAAGATGATATGGATGCATTTAGCAATAAGATAATCAATCATTATTAAAAGTTTTTATATAAATTCTAAGTATTTGAAAATACAAAGGTAGTAATATTTTTCGGTTCTACTAAAATATAAGAGAAAGTGTTTCCTAATTTTCTAATTTACTTATTTGCTAATTTGCCAATTATATAGTACCTTTGCACCCATTATGAAAATACTTTACTTACACGGGCTTGATAGCTACTTACAGGACGATAGGCGTACTGTACTTTCCCCCTATGGTGAAATCTTCGCCCCTACCATCGACTATCGTAACGCCCCTAACCTCTTTGCTGAACTGCAAACCCAATACGCCTCTGCCGATGTACTCATCGGGTCGAGTTTGGGCGGATTGGTAGTTTATTACCTCGCTCAAAAATTAGGCAAACCTTGTTTATTGTTCAACCCTGCACTTACTCACCGTCACGAATTACCTTTCAACACCCAGCCTAACCCTAATTATACTGCTTATATGCAGGTAGTTATCGGTTTACAGGACACCGTGATTGCCCCGTGGGAATCACTTGCCGTCCTGCGCGAAGATATGAGTACTTTGCCCAATGTTACTATTCACTTGCTCAACACTATGGAACACTCTTATCCCATAGGAATATTTGAAAACGAAGTAAAACACTTTTTTGTAAATTGTTAATTGTAAATTGTTAATTGATTAAATATGTTCCCACTCAGAAGAAACCGCCGTTTGCGCGTGAATGATACGATACGTAGTTTAGTAAAAGAAACGATCGTTACCCCCGATGATTTCCTCGTGCCTCTATTTGTAGTCGAAGGCACAGGTGTAAAAGAAGAAATTGCCTCTATGCCAGGTTATTATCGCTATAGCCTCGACCTCTTAGCAAAAGAAGTTAAAGAACTTTGGAGCTTAGGACTCAAATCTGTTTTACTATTTGTAAAAGTCCCCGATAACCTCAAAGACAACAAAGGTACTGAAGCAGCAAACCCTAATGGTTTGATGCAACGTACCATTAAAACCGTGAAAGAAGCTGTCCCTCAAATGTTTATAATGACCGATGTAGCCCTCGATCCTTATTCTATTTATGGTCACGATGGTATTGTAGAGAAGGGTCGCATTGTGAATGATGCTACAGTTGATGCTCTTTGCCGTATGGCACTCTCTCACGCCGAGGCAGGTGCCGATTTCATCGCGCCTAGTGATATGATGGACGGTCGTATCCTTGCCTTGCGCGAAACCCTTGAAGATAATAGTTTTGAGCACGTGGGGATAATGTCGTACAGTGCCAAATACGCTTCAGCTTTCTATGGCCCTTTCCGCGATGCACTTGATAGTGCTCCTGTAGATCAGCAAGATATCCCTAAGGATAAGAAAACTTACCAAATGGACTATCACAACCGCCTCGAAGCCTTACGCGAAACACGTATGGATATAGAAGAAGGCGCTGATATTGTGATGGTAAAACCAGGGCTTTGTTATTTAGACATCGTTCGTGAGGTAAAGAATATGAGCGAAGTACCCGTAGCGGTATACCAAGTATCCGGCGAATACGCAATGCTCAAAGCTGCTGCTGCCAAGGGTTGGCTCGACCACGATGCCGTGATGATGGAACAAATCGTGAGCATCAAACGCGCTGGTGCCGACCTTATCGCGAGCTATTTCGCCAAAGAAGTTGTAAAACTCTTGTAAAAACAGAATCGCCTTTGTGTCACTACGAAGCTGTCCGAAAAGTCTAAAAATTGCTTTTGCATCATAAAATTTGTCAAAATCCCAAAACTTTAATAAAGTCTATAAATCTGATAATCAATCACTTTTAGAGTATGTTATGTAGGGGCGTTTTGCAAACGCCCTCCCCAAGAAAAACTTTTAGGACAGCCTCCTATTATATTGCAAACGCCCTCACTAAATAACTACATTTAAATTTTCTATGAAAAAACACTTTTTAACACTTGCCTCTATGGCACTTCTAACCGCTTGTGGTGGCGGCACTAACAACAATAATAGCAACAGCAACGATACCACCACCCCCGAAACTACTACCCCTCAGGCGACTACTACAGCCACTCCTGAACCCGATTTTCCCGATTGGCAAAACCAAAAAGGGGTAAAACCTATTACACTTAACCCGCCTTTAGCCGATACCCCCGACACAGCAATGGCTGCCAAAGGTGAAGAAACTTTCAACAATCTTTGTATTGCCTGCCACCGCCCTAAAAAGCGCCTGATAGGTCCCGCGATGATTGGCATAATGGAACGCCGCACCCCTGAGTGGCTGATGAATATGATACTCTACCCCGATGCGATGGAAAAACAAGACCCTATCGCTAAAAAATTAGTGGAAGAGTACCAAAGCCTAATGCTCAACCAAAACCTCACCCAGCAACAAGCCCGTGAAGTGCTTGAGTATTTAAGAACGATAATGTAAATATTAGCTTGGTAATGAAATCAGTTTGTGATATAAGACCTTTTATTTCTGTCGTTTTAGGAGATAATATTACTTTATTACCTAATATAGATGAATTATTTGAATTGGAAATGATGTGGTTAGAATATAACCTTTTAACAAAAAAAGAACTTTTAGAGCGTTCAGCTTTTATAAAGTCAATTGATAATCAATATACTAACCATTTTCTTTTGTATTCAGATTACAATGATAAGGTAAATAAAAATCGCTCAACAGCTGTGCAAGCATATTTTGAAGAAGGTCAATTTTCAACAGGTTATGCTACTCACGGATTGTTTCCTTATAGAGGGAAATTCCATCCTCAGTTAATAAAAGGATTGCTTAATATTTTAGAAGTAAAGAGAGGTGATTTACTTTTAGACCCAATGGCTGGAAGTGGGACAGCTAATATAGAAGCTGCACTTTTAGGTATCAATTCTAAAGCCTGTGATATTAGCCCTTTTTGTCAGTTTATGATAAAGGTGAAATATGAATCTCTGACCATTGATTTATCATTACTTGAACATATTACACTTGATAATCAAAAGCTTTTTGACTTTTTCAAACAAGGAAATGTTTTGAGACGGATAGCTAAAGTAAAAGATTTAGAGAAGCAAAAGATTTACAATCTTGCTTTTTTAGCTTGGCTTGATGCCTTAGGATATTCAAAACGCGTAATTAGAAATAATCACGAACAACTTTTTGCTAAAGTACTACCACGCTACACTGAAACTGTAAAAACACTTCTTAGAAATCCTCATTTTAGTACTGAATTACTTGGTGAGTTACAGATTCTATCAGATTCAGAAGCTTTGAAAATTAATATCCCTGATGAAAGTGTAGATTGTGTGATAACTTCACCCCCTTATTCATTTGCAATAGATTATATTGAAAATGATAAAGATCAATTGGAGTTTTTAGGGTACAATACAAAGGAACTAAAAACAAGATTAATAGGTTTAAAAGGTAAAAATAAAACAGAACGCTTAAATAATTATTTCATAGATATGGATAGAGTTTGCGCTGAAATATCAAGAGTCTTAAAAAAAGATAAATATTTTGTAATGATAATAGGCTCAAACACTAATCAAACGGGAGGAATACGTTTAGAACAAACTATTATTGAATCAGCTAAAAAATACAAACTTTCTTTGATAAAAAACATTCTAAAACCTATCAAAGGAATGAGAAATACAATGAAAGAGGAGTATATACTAATATTTAAAAAGAAATAATATGAGGAGTGTAGATGATAAATTCCTAACAGTTATTGATAAAAATACTTTCTATTTTTTTAATACAAAGTTCGAAGAGGGTTATGAAGGG
>ERZ773021.875-NODE-875-length-10576-cov-11.2417_pt1 | contig 10576 bp, 10 predicted proteins | sample MGYA00511668_ERZ773021 | MGnify/ENA primary metagenome ERZ773021 (study PRJEB29015, sample SAMEA2737961) | human oral metagenome | biome: human oral; feature: human-associated habitat; material: dental | place: China | collected 2032 ... | reverse complement strand
AAGAAGCCCTTCTTCAAATGGATTTGTTGGGACATGATTTCTTTATCTATGTAGACGTAGAAGATCAAACAACAAATGTTTTGTATCGTCGTGAAGATGGTGAAGTTGGTTTGCTCGAAGTAAAAGAATCATAAAATTGAAATAACTAACAAAAGTGGTTTACTGATTTGTAAACCACTTTTTCTTGTGCCTAAGTAAGTAGAAAAACGAGGAAATCCTTGATAAACAGTCAGAATCAGCCCCTATAATCTGAACTTATAGGGGTGTTTATATTTATTAAGTAGACAAAATAATACCCTAAGGGATAGAATGGTGTTGTCAACAAATAGCGAATACAAAAATGTAAGCGCTCTTATAACAAATAAAGGAGTCATAACTATGGCAACAAAAGAAGAAATTTTACGCGAACTATATCCTGAAGACCTTTTTCACTATGCGGATGGTCTAACTTTGGGAGAAGCAGAGGTTTTACAAGAAACTCGCCGTTTGATTGAGAAACATCTCCGTCCGGTTATTAATGAATACTGGGAAAAACCTGATTTTCCTTTTGAAGAATTCTATGCTGTAGCTAAGGGCGCTCAAATTATGAACAATCCAAAATTGTTTGAGGGACGTGAGGGTAGCTGGAAACCTTCTGAACTTTATATTGCTTTCTTGTATCTTGAACTTGCTCGCTTCGATGCTTCTATTGCAACATTCTACACCGTTCATGGCGGACTTTGCTACAACACAATTCTCTTGGGTGGTGATGAGCGTCAACAAAAAGAATTTCTTCCAAAACTAGCTGCATTTGATTGGCAAGGTTGCTTCGCTTTAACTGAACCTCTTTCAGGTTCTGATATTGCTGGAGGACTTGCGACTACTGCAGAACGTGTTGGAGACAAGTGGATTCTAAATGGTGAAAAACGCTGGATTGGTGGTTCAGATACTGCGGATGTTGTTCCTGTATTTGCTCGTGATGTTGCGGATGGCAAGGTGAAATGCTTTATCGTTCGTAAGGGAGCTCCTGGATATCATGCAGAACCAATCCCACACAAGATTGCTCTTCGTTGTATCCGCAATGGCCATATTACCATGAAGAATGTAGAGGTTCCAGATTCAGACCGTTTGGTAAATATCAATGGTTTTGGTGATGTAGCCCGTATCTTGACCTTCACTCGCGCGGACGTTGCTCACATTGCTATGGGAGTGACTTGTGGATCGTATGTTGCAGCTCTTAAATATGCTAAAGATCGTGAACAGTTCAAACGTCCAATTGCTAAATTCCAAATTGTTCAAGAAAAATTGGCTCGTATGCAAGCGAATGCTGTAGCAGTTATTGCGTATTCAACTCGTATTGCTGAGATGCAAGAGAAAGGTAATGAATTGATGCTTAACTCTGCTCTTGCTAAAATGCACAATTCCTTGGTGATGCGCGAAACAGTTGCCCTTGCTCGTGAAACTTGCGGAGGTAATGGTATTACACTTGAGACAGACGTTGCTCGTTTCTTTGCAGATGCTGAATCAATCTATACCTATGAAGGTTCACACGAAGTGAATGCCTTGATTGTTGGTCGTGAGATTACTGGATTAGGTGCCTTTGTTTAATGTCAGAAAGGCGATTGAAGGATTTCTGTTCAATCGTCCTTGCTTCATGCACTGGATTTTTGTAAAATAAGAAGGAGAAAATAATGATATCTAAGGTGATGATTATTGGTTCTGGTCAAATGGGAAGCGGAATTGCTCAAGTATTTGCTCAGGCTGGTTTTACAGTTTACTTAAACGATATTAAAGAAGAATTTGTTCAAAGAGGTTTGAACAATATCACAAAACAATTGGAACGTTCAGTTGAAAAAGGACGGATGTCTGCGGATGAGAAGAATCAGGTATTGGCCAATTTGCTTCCATCTGTTTCATATGAAGATGCGAAACAAGTCCAATTGGTGATTGAAGCTGCAACTGAGAATCGTGAGATTAAGTTGAATATTTTCAAACAATTGGATGAATTGACTGATCCTAAAACTATCTTAGCATCAAACACATCCTCTTTGTCAATCACGGATATAGCTGCTGCTACTAAACATCAGGAGCGCGTGATTGGAATGCACTTCTTTAATCCTGCCCCAATCATGAAACTTGTAGAGGTTATTAAGGCCTTGCAGACTTCAGAAGAAGTGGTTCAGGCGGTTCGTGAACTGACAGTGAAAATTGGTAAAACACCAGTTGATGTTAAAGATTCTTATGGTTTTGTTGTGAACAGAATTTTGATTCCTATGATCAATGAAGCCATTTACATTCTAGGTGAAGGAGTGGCTAGTGCCGAGGAAATCGATGAAGCGATGAAACTTGGTGCAAATCATCCTATTGGACCTTTGGCTCTTGCTGACTTGATTGGATTGGATGTTTGTTTGGCTATTATGGGCGTCCTAAACCAAGGGTTTGGCGATCAAAAATACCGTCCTGCCCCTCTTCTTAAGAAAATGGTCGAAGCAGGAAAATTGGGACGGAAGACAAAAGAAGGCTTCTTTACTTACTAGACACTGATGGAGGTAGTCATGAAAGACGTAGTTATTGTTTCGGCAGTGCGAACACCTTTAGGTTCCTTTGGCGGGAGCTTGAAGAATGTTTCTGCTGTTGATTTGGGATCTTTGGTAATTAAGAGTGCTTTGGAAAAAGCGAATATTAAACCAGAACAGGTAGATGAAGTGATTATGGGGAATGTCCTAGGCGCAGGTTTAGGCCAAAACGTGGCTCGCCAAATGAGTATTCATGCTGGGCTTCCTGAATATATACCAGCCTTTACCATTAATAAGGTTTGTGGTTCCGGTTTGAAGGCAGTGCAGTTAGCTGCTCAAGCGATTAAGTGTGGAGATGCAGATATTGTCGTGGCTGGTGGTGCAGAAAACATGAGCCAGGCTCCATATGTTTTGCCAAGCTTCCGTTGGGGTGGCCGTATGGGAGATTCGAAAGTGGTAGATACCATGATTAAGGATGGTTTGTCTGATGCCTTTAATGACTACCATATGGGGATTACAGCTGAGAATGTGGCAGAAGAATATGGTATTAGCCGGGATGATCAAGATGCGCTTGCTTTGGAATCACAAAAACGAGCAGTTGCAGCTATAGAATCTGGTCGCTTTAAAGAAGAGATTGTGCCAGTTGTCATTCCTCAACGCAAAGGCGATCCTATCGTTTTTGATACAGATGAATATCCTAGAAAAGATGCTAGCTTAGAGAGTTTGTCTAAGCTAGGTTCTGTTTTCAAAAAAGACGGTTCGGTCACAGCGGGAAATGCTTCAGGAATCAATGACGGGGCAGCAGCTGTCTTAATCATGAGTTCTGAAAAAGCTGAAGAATTAGGACTTTCAGTGATTGCCCGCATTCGTTCGTATGGAAGTGCAGGTTTGGATCCTAAGATGATGGGATGTGGACCGATATATGCGACTCGCAAGGCTCTTGAAAAAGGCAATTTGACAGTTGAAGATCTCGACTTGATTGAGTCAAATGAAGCCTTTGCTGCCCAGGCTTGTGCGGTTGGTAAAACACTTGGTTTCAACACAGATATTGTCAACGTCAATGGTGGCGCCATTGCTCTTGGTCACCCAATTGGGGCTTCCGGTTGCCGTATCCTAGTGACTCTGGTACATGAGATGATGAAACGTGATGCTAAAACTGGTTTAGCAACTCTCTGTATCGGAGGAGGGATGGGAACAGCCCTCATCGTTGAACGTTAGTTATTAGAAAACTGAACGTCATTTCCTCTTTTTCAATATTATGATTACAAAATGAGATTTTGATCCGATCTCATAGTTACATACCTTATCAAGTGTCTTTCTCTAAAAGGGCTTGATAAGGTATTTTTATTTTTCCTAAGACTTTAAGGATGGATTGGACGACCATATTCTATAAGCTGAACTTATAGAACTATAAATAATGATTAAGTAGACGGATGGAGAAAAAAGGGTTATGATGAAAATGTAAGCTCTTACATTTTGTGTTGGTATTTGTTGACGCTGTACTCTGTACTCAAAATAAATCAAGTAGGAGCAGAACAATGAGTAAAACTGTTTTATTAGAGGTTAAGAATGGTCTTGGCTATCTAACAATTAACCGTCCATCGGCTTTGAACGCCTTAAGTTCAGAAGTCTTAAAGGATTTGAATCTCGTTCTAGACCAAATTGAAGCAAGCGATGACATTCGTGTTGTCATTGTGACTGGTCAAGGGGAGAAAGCATTTGTCGCAGGCGCAGACATTAAAGAGATGGACCAAATGTCTCCAATTCAGGCTCATGAATACATGACCTATGCGAACGATACCTTTACCCGTTTATCTGAATTGACCCAGCCAACTATTTCAGTATTGAATGGTTATGCTTTGGGAGGCGGTTTGGAATTAGCTCTTTCAACTGATATCCGAATCGGCTATGACAAGACAATGGTTGGCTTCCCTGAAGTTGGCTTGGGAATCATTCCTGGTTTTGCAGGTACCCAAAGAATGTCTCGTTTGATTGGTACTAGTAAAACAAAGGAATTAATCTTTACTGCTAGAATGGTTAAAGGACAAGAAGCATATGATCTTGGAATTCTTAACAAGTTGGTAGCAGCAGAAGAACTATTGCCTGCAGCAGAAGAGCTGGCGGCAGCGATTATGAAAAATGCCCCGCTAGCAGTTGAAAAAGCTAAACATATTATCCAAGTTGGCTCAGAACTCCCACTACAAAACGCAATTCGTTTGGAGACAGAAGCTGAAGCTCTTCTCTTCTCTACAGAAGATAAAGTTGAAGGAATGCGCGCATTTGTTGAAAAACGTAAAGCTGTCTTTCAACGTAAATAAGAGAGAGGAGATAGGTTATGAAAGTTGTAACATTGTCTGAAGCTATTTCCTTGATTCATTCAGGAGATAAAGTTGGTATTTCTGGATTTCTCGGAGTGGGAGAACCACTTGAGTTAATTGAGGAACTGGTTCGTCAAAACCAGCAAGATTTGACCTTGGTGTCTGTTGTAACCTCTCAACCCGGTAAGGAAGTTGGAGTTGGTCGTCTTTGTGAAAACCATCAGGTTACAAAATACATTGCAGCCCATGTAGGGACATCTGCTGCTGCTCAGCATGATTATTTCTCAGGATTCATGAAAGTGGAGTTCACTCCGATGGGAACTGTTGTAGAACGCTTGCATGCTGCGGGAGCGGGTCTTGGAGCAGTCTTAACGCCAACCGGTGTGGGAACAATTCTTGAAGATGAGCACGAAAAAGTGACTCGAAACGGAAAAGAATATTTGATTTATGATCCATTGAAAATCGATGTTGCCTTGATTAAAGCTACTAAGGCGGATAAGTATGGCAACCTTTATCTAGATGGGACTACTAAAAATATCTCCCTTCAACTCGCTCTAGCGGCTGACACAGTCATTGTTGAGACAAACGAGCTGGTTGAAGTCGGAGAAATTGATCCAAATGATATTTACATCCCTGGTATCCTTGTTGACTATGTAGTCCAAGGCTTAACTCCAGAAGAACACCATAAAATGATGGGCGACCTCTGGACAGAGACAAAAAAACTGGCGGGGGTAAAATAATATGAAACCAAAAGAAATTATTGCAAGACGTGTTGCTCTTGAATTTAAAGATGGTGATGTTGTAAACCTTGGATTTGGTATTCCAAATGCTTCTGCAGACTTCATCCCAGAAGGTGTTAACGTAATTCTTCAAGCTGAAAATGGTGCCCTTCGATTTGGGGAAACACCAACTAAAGATAACTACAATCCAAACCTAGCAAACTCAGGTGGTGCGCCAATCACTCTTCTTCCAGGAGCTGCTTTGTTTGATTTGCAAACATCATTTGCAATTATTCGTGGTGGTCACGTTGATGCGACTGTTCTTGGAGCTCTTGAAGTAAGCCAAGATGGAAGCATTGCTAACTGGATTATCCCAGGAAAATTTGCACCTGGTATGGGTGGAGCGATGGATCTTCTCGTTGGTGCTAAAAAAGTTATCGCTGCCATCCAACATACAACTGTTGATGGACAGTCAAAGCTGCTGAAAGAGTGCACATTGCCTCTATCAGCTAAAGGAGTATTGGATCTTGTCATAACAGAACTAGCTGTTTTTGGATTCCAAGATGGTAAATTCTTATTGAAAGAGTTGGCTCCTGGTGTGACATTAGAAGAAGTTCTTGAAAAAACAGCTGGGGAAGTCATTGTCTCAGAAGACTTAAAGACGATGCCGATTTAAGCAAAAAAAGTGCTATTTTTTACTCAGTGTGTTATGATATAAACTAGATAGTATTGTAAGCGCTTTATATACAACGTTAAATGAAGTATTCGAAATGTTATTTCGATAAGAAAGTCAGTAGACAACTATCAAACACTAGAATAGTTGTCTACTGACTTGCTAAAATAGTGAAGGAAAGCTAGGTGATGGGTAAGTGGATATTATCCAAATGAACTATTTCATCAATATCATAGAATGCGGATGCAACCTTTCCATTGCTGCAAAGAAGATTCACATTAGTCAATCAGCCTTGAGTCAATTCGTGACAAATTTTGAAGCAGCTGAAGGGGTTCAATTATTCAATCGCAAGAATGGAAGATTAGAAAGTTTAACAGAGGCGGGACGCAAGATTTATCGTTATGCGACCGAGATTGTGAATCGACATGAAGAAATGCTTTCCATGATCCATATAGAAGCTCAAAAGCAAAAAGGCACCATTAACCTTGGTATTCCGTCCTTGATTTTACGAGTTTATTTTGCTAGTGCCTTGCCGCATTTTCTGAAAAATAATCCTCATATCCATATCCAGGTTACGGAAGGTGGAGGGAAGGAAATTCGTCAAAAAATGGTTGATGGAGATTTGAGTCTCTCTATTTTGATAGAGCCTACAAGCTTGGATGCTAAAAAATATGAGCAACATATCATTCAATTGGATGAATACGTTGCTTATATGGATAAGGATCATCCGTTGGCTCAGAAAAGCTTATTGGAATGGTCTGATATTGTTAGTTATGAATTGGCAACCTTCAACAAAACATTTACGACTTATGATTTAGTGACAGAAAAACTTCGTTCGCAACGAATTGAGGCTAAATTTGCTTATCTTTCCTCTACCTGGGACTTCCTAGTTGAATCAACTTATCAGACAGATTTGATTGCCCTTTTGCCAAGGCCGGTTGAATATTTTGTGGACAAGAGTCGTTTTAAGGCGGTTAGATTCAAGGACCCGATTCCATTTAATATTTGGTTTTGTAGACCCTATAAAAACTCCTACAATGAAGTAGAGTCTTATGTGTATGAAGAATTGTTGAAAGATTATTACCAACCGTTTTCTGACAACTAAGATGAGGTGAATGCGATGACCTATAATGACGTGCTGGCGCGAGAATTGAAGGCAGACGTGAAAGTGTTGATTCGGGACTATTTCAAGTCTCGTGAGGATGAACAACAGTTCCCTAGAGAATTACTTTATCAGTTTATCGAGCAATTTGATATCTTTTCCTTGCTTTTAGATAGTCAAGATTCTGTTTTGAGAACCGAGTTTTTGACCTTTATTCGCTTGATTTCAAAAGATTTCCCTGCTTTTTCTGCTGTTCTACTAACTCAGGCATGTTATGGTATCTATCCTATTTTACGATATGGGAGTCAGGAACAACAATCGCGTTATGTAGAACCCTTAGTAAGGGGAGAAATCTTAGCTGGCTTGGGATTTTCTGAAGGAAAATTGATGGACAGATTGGAGGTTATTGAAACAACTGCAAGGAAAACAGAAACAGGTTGGTCTTTAACTGGGAAGAAGTCAATTGTATCAAATTGCCGCTATACAGATATTTTGTTAATCTTAGCCAAGGTTCAGGAAGCTAACGGACAAGATGGATACGGATTTTTCATTGTTGATACGACTCGACCGGGAGTTGCTTTTGGAGATGATATTACAAAACCTGGTTTACAGGGCTTACCTGTGAATTCGGTAACTTTTGATCAGGTCAAATTGCCAGAAGATAGTTTGCTAGGATTGACCTTAAATGGGGAAAGTCAGTTAAATGATATTATCAAAAAATTACAGCTAGGATTAAGCGCAATCTCTATCGGTATCGCTGAGGGAGCTTTTGAAAAAGGTCTGGCTTTTGTAAAGGTCAAAAGAGGATTTGGGAAACGATTAATCGATGCGACAGTCTATCAACATCAATTTGCAGACTTGTATACTAATCTGTGTGCGGCTGAATCTTACTTTGCCTCCTACAAGGATAGGATAAAGGAGGATTCACTCTTTGTATCTCAGATAAAACTTTATACGACAAAAGTAGCAATTGAGATTTCTGAGGAAATTATTAGATTAATTGGACCTCTTCAAACCTTGGATGACATCCCCATAGACCGTTATCTAAAGGATGCCAAAACAATTGAAATCTATGGAAAATCTGGGGATTCGATTCGCAAAAGAATAGCAGCCCAATGGATAAAGGAGTAAAGCATGGCAGAACTCACCTTACAGGAATATCAATTTCATGATATGAAACTGATATGGCTACGTGGAGCCGATAAATTGACGGATGCAGGGACTCTTTTTGGTCCGGTTCCGAAAGTTGTGTGGTCTCGTTACTACCCAACAAATGATGCTAATATGATGGCGGAATTGACGGATCCTATTTTGATCCAGTACAAGGGTAAAAATTACTTGATAGATGCAAGTTTTGATACGGCAAAATTATCCGATAAACAAAGGCGCAACTTAGGAATCTTGTCTGAAAGTCGTATAGAAGAAAGTTTAGCTCTTTTAGGACTCTCGCCTGAAGACATTGACATCGTGCTGATGACACATATGCATCATGATCATTCTGGTGGCTTGACGCATGTGAATGATCAAGGGAAGCTGGTTTCCAAGTATTCAAACGCCAAGATTATTGTGAATGATGTCGAATGGTATGAGATGAGAAACCCTAATAATCGAACGCGGGGAACTTATCTGAGAGAAAATTGGGAACCGATTCAAGATCAGGTGACGACTTTCTCAGAGTATATCAATGTCATTCCAGAAATCCAAATGATTCACACAAGTGGTCACAGCAATGGCCACAGTATTATCTTGCTCAAACAGGGGAAAGATACGATGATCCATATGGGGGATTTGATGTTATCACATGTTCATCGAAATCCTCTCTGGGTTCCAGCAGTTGATGATTATCCTATGAAGTCAATTTTAGCCAAAGAGAAGTGGTTGCGTCAGGCTTTTGAGAATCATTACAAGTTTTTCTTTTACCATGATCAATTTTTCGCGGTAGTAGAGTTTGACAAGGAAGGGAAGGAATTTGTAGATTATGTTCTACGTTCTCGCCCCCCACTGATTCCTTTTACAGATCAGCAGGATCGTAAGCCAGACTTCTTAGGATAGCAGAATATGAGGAGACAAATGTAACATTTTCTTGTTGACGGGGATAATGGTGCATCATGCATCCATTTGCCAACAAGAATCAACAGAAAATAGAAGGAGGACTCATATGTCAATTACAAAACTTTTACAGATTCAATATCCAATTTTCCAAGGGGCTATGGCTCAAATCTCACACTATCAACTGGCAGCAGCTGTTTCTGAAGCTGGAGGTCTGGGAATTATCGCTTCAGGTGGTATGACCGGAGAACAGTTGCGAGAAGAAATTCGTGAACTGAGAAAGTTGACAGATAAGCCTTTTGGTGTCAACATCATGTTGATGATGAAAAATATCAAGGATATTGTGACTGTTATCATCGAAGAAAAGGTTCCAGTGGTAACTACAGGTGCAGGAACTCCTAAACATATCATGCCTTACTTAAAAGAAGCTGGAATCAAGGTTATTCCAGTTATTGCCAGTGTCAAGCATGCTCAAAAAATGCAAGAATTGGGAGTTGATGCTGTAATTGCTGAAGGTTCAGAAGCTGGTGGCCATATTGGAGAGACTAATACAATGGCTCTTATCCCACAAATCGTTGATGCGGTAACGATCCCAGTCATTGCTGCTGGAGGTGTGGCAGATGGTCGTGGACTTGCTGCTGCGATTGCCCTAGGTGCACAAGGTGTTCAAATGGGAACAGTTTTTCTTGCTTCAGAAGAATGCCCAATTTCTCCAGCCTATAAAGAAGCTATTTTGGCGGCAAGTGATACAGCGACTGCGGTTACAGGCCGCATTGCGGGAGCGCCAGTTCGTTGTATTCGCAATGAGATGACGGATCACTACATTGAATTAGAGCAGAAAGGTACAAACAGAGAGAAACTGGAAGAAATTACGATCGGTTCTCTATCTAAAGCTGTCTATGAAGGTGATACAGTTCATGGTTCAATGATGAGCGGACAAATTGCGGGTTTGGTGAAAGACATCAAGCCATGTAAGGCTATTTTAGAATCAATTGTGAAACAGGCGCAGGAGCGTCTAAAAGAAATTCGACTAGAATTAGGTGAATAATTTAATCTAGGCGGAAGATTCAGCACTGATGAGGAAAAAGGAGAGCGAGGTATTTGTTCTCCTTTTTTATATATGGTTTTTGAGAGAATCTTGCTATAATAAAAGCAGTACTCTCTCTTTAAAGGTCGCTTTTTAAGGGCATTTGTGATATAATAATGCGCAAGAGGTTTAG
>ERZ773021.872-NODE-872-length-10598-cov-8.42284_pt1 | contig 10598 bp, 5 predicted proteins | sample MGYA00511668_ERZ773021 | MGnify/ENA primary metagenome ERZ773021 (study PRJEB29015, sample SAMEA2737961) | human oral metagenome | biome: human oral; feature: human-associated habitat; material: dental | place: China | collected 2032 ... | reverse complement strand
AGTTTGTTATCTTCGCTTTGCTACCTTCAGCACAAGTAGCAGGAGTTACTGTCACAATAGGCTTAGCGGAAGTCAACTTATCATTTATATGAAACTCTTGCGATGGCAGAGAGCTACAACTTGGAGAAGTGCTATTAGCTGTTACCTTATAGGCTCCTACAGGCAAGTTTTTGATAGTACCATCAGTATCTATCTGAACACCTGTTTGAGCAACTCCATTTTTCGTAAATGTATAAGTTAAAGTACTATCATAGTTAGTAATCTGTACTACACTTATATCAGTACAAGTAGCTGCTGTTTTCTCTGCTATAGTAGGTATATCAATATGTTTCGCCTCTACAGTAGCCTTCTGACTCTCACAAGTAGCTCCTTGTGTAAGTGTATAGTAATAAGTAGTACCAAAAGTAATAGTATCTGTAGCAGCTTTGGCAGTAGTTGCTGTAGCTGTATCATATATCTTAATTACCGTAGTGGTAGGTGCTGACAAGGCCGTTCTAAGCTTGGCCTCAAGAGTGCTTACTTTATCAGTATCAGCCCCACAGAAAAGCAATTGCTGTGCTGCGCCTGCTGCTGTAGCAGGGGTTACTTTTACTTTTACTTCTTGAGAAGCCTCACAACCATTAGCACGTCTTACAGTAAGTTTATAAGTAAACTCTTGCTCTGCTGTAAGCTTAGTACCTACATACTTAAAGGTAGGTGCCGCAATATTAGTTGGTGATAAGTAAGCCAAAGCTCCTGCTGTTATCGCAGTCCATGTATACCCTTCATAAGTTGGTGCTTGTGTATTATAAGTAAGCACTTTCTCTTCTCCCTCGCATATAGTAACATTTTGTACCAAGTCTGTAAGGGCAGTAGGTGCAGTTGGAATGACTACAGCATCGCTACACAAACAAGGATTTTGGCTATTTCTGATAGAAAGAAGCAAGCGACATAGCTTATCCTGAGTAAGCTCAATAGTATGAGTTACTGCTTGCGAAGCTCCTGGTGCTAATGAGGTAATTGCATCTGTAAAATCAGTCAATTTCTCATCAGTGGCCTCATCTATTAGATGGTTATTATCTGTATCACTGAATAAAGCTACTTTCAGATTTCCTGTATAGGTAATAGGAGAAGTAGTTGCATTCTTAATATTATAAGAGATAGTCACTTTCTCTTTATTGTTTTGGATAACAGAAGAAAGTTGTACATCTTCTATAGATAAAACTGCTATGTCAACAGGTATATTAACTTCTCCACGATTTGTTGTTGTCTCTATTGTAATAGCAGGACAAGGGTTTGCAGGACCTGAAGGACAAGCAACTCCTGTTACCGAATCGGTAGTATAATACTTAATTTTCTTTTCTGTACTACACTGAGGTATAGGCGTATTAGCCTTTTGTTTTACCTTAATAGTATATTCAAAGAAATCATTATCACGCATACCAGAAGGGATCTGGATGCTTAGTTCTGTATCGCCCCCTGCTATAGGTTTAGGATTAGTACCTCCTGCCAAAGAAGGATCACCGAAGGTTGTCTGGCTCTTAGCTCCTGCTGAGAAAGAACCTGACACATACTCGAATCCTGCAGGAATACGCACTACCACACGTCCATTAGTCCCCGTTACAAAGTTCTTAGGAGTGGTTTGATCTATAATCACATGTTTCCCTTTATACTCAGCATAGTTAGTTGCACAGGCACTAGCATTACCTCCTACCAAAGTCAAAGAGTTATTTACCTTATATTTATTAGCATCTACCCCTTGGATACCTGCAATGATAACCTTAGTTTTATCCCCATCGGCTAGGGTACCGCAAAGGTTATTGGCTTCTATATCTATATCAAAAGCTGAACCTGCTGTAAAATCACAACCTGGTTGTATATTGAAACTAAGCTTGAAGTTACGCTTATCCACATCAATATTCTCTGTTATAGATCCTGGAAGACTACCATTTGGTAATATATTTGTCAGATCATAGGTATATTTGTCAGAAGCCTCTACGACAGTAATTGCAGGAGAGCTCGTTGTTGTATATTTTCGTCCACTATTCAAAGGATATTCCACTTCTACATCAGAGAAAGTAATACCATTACCTTTCATCATCACTAACTTCACATCAAAAAGATCTCCTTCGTCACCACTATTGATTGTATATTGATACTTTGTCTTTTTACACATTTCAATAGTACCTATTTTATCAGGATGGTTCTCTCCTGGATTATTGGAATCAGGACTGATCTGTTTTAAGCTCTTAGCTATCTTAACTGTATAGGTAAGTTTATTATCATTACATGTCTTAGTATACCCTTGAGTAGGATTACTATTACAGTTCCAACCTGCATACAAGTCAAAATTCAAGGTTGCTTGTGTACAGTTGGTTATTTTGTATTTCAAACGAAAACGTCTTTCAGTATTCATAGCAATCACTCCATTACCTCCACCTTGATTTAGGAAGAACATCTTTTCTCCTGTAAGAGAAGCTTCTGGGGCTATTGTTCTCAAAACAGTAGTTCCTGTAGCATCCATCTCTTGAAGTCCTATCACTGTGATTCCTGCCACATCAGGCACTGATACCCAACCAAAAGGAGCATCAGAGACACTGGTATTGGTAAGCTTGAAATCAAGTGTTTGCTCCTTTTTATTAGCTGTAATATTTACAGGAGTCTGTGTAACGAGGTTGATAGCAGGTTTTTTGGTATAAGTAAGCCATTGCTCATAAGGTTCTTTTTGAATAGGTTTAGTTGCCTCATTAGCATAGTGATAGTAGAAATCTTCAAAATCTATATCCACTTTAGCCATTTGGTTATCTGTTTTTGCTTGATTAGCATTTACAAATACTTTTGAAGCACAAGTAGCTTGTAACCAAGTACGTATGGTTTCACCATAGAAATTTTCAACCGATACAGTTCCTGGGGTGAGATAACCTGCGCTTCCCTTAGGAGGGTTAACATAGGTATAGGTTTTGTATGTACCATCGTCAGTCACTGTAAATTGGTTTACTGGGATTTGTACATCATTTTCCACCCAAGTTCCTACGGCTCTAATATAAGAATAATCCACAGGTTTTACCATATTATAAGAACTTGGTATGATAATCTTCAGGGTTTTGATACGACGTGAAGGACGGAATTCATTGGTATAATAAGTTCCTGCTGTACCAAAACGACGTGCTAAATAAGCTTGTTGACTTCCTATAGCCGTTACATCACAAGCCGCTATATCATACCCATTAGTTCCGATAAGCTTATAAGTTTCAGCTATATAAAAAGCGGGGGTTTGTTTAGCTCCACAATGCTTTTCATTCACATGATATCCTTCTGTATTGATGTTTGTATCGTTTACATTATCTAGCATATAGAAGAAGGATTTGTCTCCTACTTGTACATCAAAGGCATAATCTCTTCTATTGGTAGGATTGCTATTATTTACCTGATAAGTAGCCACTACATCAAATTTTTCTCCTACCGCAATACCCCCAGCAGGCAAGGCTGAAGTAAGATTCCAACGGAAATATTTTCCATCTGCATTAGTACCTTGAGCCAATATAGCTGAAGAAGCTGACAAAGTTACTTCTGAATTTGTACCTACCTTAATAGTAATGCTTTTAGGAGTAAGCTCAGCATGGGACTTTACCTGTGCATGATAGAACAAATTATGAGTAAGCACCCCATTTTGTTCCCCCTTTGAGATAATTTCAACATCATCCAAATAAAGTGTACGACTACGATCTATAATAGATACATTATTTCGAGTCTGACGAGTATTCATGGTATAGTCTGTCCATCCATAAGAATTATCAGCACGTTCGGCTTTAGTACTAATCATCACAGGGCCATTACCCGCACAAGTACCTGGACAAATAGTCCCTATTTCGGTATTTGCACAGATGAAAGGCAGTTCGCAATAAGTATTTGTGTTGCCTACTTTATCTAAATAATAGATATTGTATTGTAAAGATACATTACCAGAATTACAAGGATTAGTGAGTAACATATCAAAAGTAATATACCCCCTTGTACTGGACTCATAAGTAAGAGTTCCTCCAGGAGCTATAGGTGCTAAGTTCGCAGGCGCTTTGGTAGACTGCCCATAGCCTATTCCTTCATAGAATTTTACATTCTTCAATTCTACCCCCGCAGGTAATTTTATTTCATATTTCCATTTTGTAGGATTACCAGCAGTAGCCCCCCCTTTTAGTTTTTGTTGATTTATGATAGTATGGCTTCCCACAGAAATATAACCAAAAACAGGCTCGTTTTGAGAGAGCGAAGCAGGAATTTTAGAGGTATCGGCAACTCCAGAAATAAGTCTTCTGAAAGTATTGTTAGTAATAGCTTGTACAGCCGAAGTTCTCAGTGTACCACAAGCATCCTTATAGTTAAAATTTGAATGAGGAGAAACGCTAAAGATTCCTCCGTCATTTTGCAGACAAACGATAGGTTGATTAGGTACCATATCAAAACGTACTTTTAGTTTAGCATTGATAGGAAGGTCATCTCTAAATCCATCACCATCGATATCTTTAAGACCTATATCTTTAGTCCCTAAAGTAGCCTCAGCCAAAGGAGCTAAATCCTTAAAAGCTATTTGCCTTTCAGTTACTTCGTTACCATTAGGTGTCATAGAACTGATAGGAATTTCAGTTCCATCAGCAGCTACAATACGGAAATTAGCAGGTTTATGAGTTTTAAACCCTCTCCAACTTACATAAGGGGTAATAAGCATCTGAAGGTCATAAGCGGTTGCATTACCACTCCCTTTATTAATATATTGAACAGTGAATGTCCCTAATGTATTTCCACAAATACCATCTCCCCATTCAAAATAGGTGTGATTACTATCCTCATCTAATACTATATTAGGAGTACCATTTTCTACATTGACAGCTCTCGTAAGATCTCGGCCCTCATAAAGTGTAGTTGCATTCTCTCCCCAATACCCGGTATAGACAATAGATTTACTCCCACAAGAAGTTACTGTATATTTCTCGGTAATTTCAACATCTGCATTCTTTATAAATCCTGCAGCTGTAGGCGCTGTAACCTTATAAATCTTTTCTCCTGAAGGCAAAGTAGCCTCAGGAGTAAGAGGAGTGCCATTATAACTTATCTCATTCCCTGTAATTCCTGTAGGATATTTTACAGAAAAAAAGATTTCTTTAGTCGCTCCTTCACCAGTATTACGCAATACAAACTTTTTAATACTCGTTCCAGAAGCATTATTGTGTGTAGGCTCTGCAAGCTGCACCACTATATTAGGTATAGGCAAGCTATAGGCATTAGAGTTTTTAGACTCTGTTGTCCCTCCTGCAGTTATTTTAACCACATCAGAAAAACCTCCTCCTTGCACTTTTAACTTAGACAAAGCTGCTTTCGTTACTTTTCTCTTGATTGAAAAAATAATTGTTCCTGTTCCAGTAAGTTTAAAGACAGGTTTATTCAAAGGAGAAGAAGCTTCATGAGTAATAGAAAGTGTTCCTGACTTCTTAGCCATAGAACCTGCCAGATACTCTATCCCCTGTGGTAAAGTAATTTCCACATCAGCTGCAGTTTTGCCTGAAGGTAATGTAATGGAGACTTCTAGCAAACCTGCTTCATAATCGTTGTTGGCAAACTCCACAGGGGTATCTGCCACTGGAGCGCCACCGAACATGGTTTGTGCTTGAACTGTTCCAAGAGTAAACAAAGAAAGGAAAAAGAATAATATGTTCATTCTCTTCTTTGATTTTCTTACACTTTTTGTCATATCTACAATATATCATTAATTGTTTGGGCGCAAAGGTAGGTCATTTTTTAATATCACCAACAAATATTTACTTTTTTTTATCAAAAGTTTTCAACATTTATTATTTCTACATGCCAAAAACAATGATATTTACCTCTCAAAAAAAGAAAAAATATTCTTTAAAATACTGATATTCAAATTTTTAAAAAATATAAAAATTTAATGTCTTTTTTTCTCATTTTTCATCCTATATCATTTAAAAACATTTGACAATTGTCTAAAATAAAAAGACGCAAGAAAAAAGACTTTTGGAAACTACTGTTTTTTTGCAGAAAAATATATTTTAAATAAAATATACATTTACCATATAGAAGGAAGAAAAAAAGAGGATTATTTTCATTTCTTTTTTTTCTGACATTTCTCTACATACCGAAATAGAATATAAGCGATGATAATTCCTAAAATATCTGCCAATAAATCCATGACATCTCCACTTCGACCATTGTCCATAAGGTGTTGGGCTATCTCAGTGAAAATAGCATATAAGAGTAAAATAGCCAGATATTTATAAAAATCCTGCTTGGGATAAGTAGCCTCAAACAAAAATCCTAATACTCCAAAGATACCAAAATGCACGACCTTATCAGCCCCCTCAAACCAATGAATATCCTTGGGAAGGCTATTGGCAGGGCGCAGGAGCATGTAGGTAAGCAGTAGGGTGTAAAAAAATAAAGTAATCTGTAATAGATTGTGTATCTTTTTGTTAGTAAGAGACATAAAAGAAGAAAATATAAAATATAATTATGAGGCTGTCCCAGTAGAGACAGCCTCATAGATAGAAAAATAAGTAGTATTACTTAGCTATATCCACTATTTCTATTTGGAATACCAAATCAGAGTTAGGAGGGATAAGTCCTTGAATACCTTGTTCGCCATAGGCTAAGGCTGCAGGAATGAATACACGTAGCTTGTCCCCTACTTTCATAGAAAGTAAGGCTTCCTTGAAACCAGCTATAAGACTTACTTTTTGGCTATACTCCCAAGGGTAAGGCATATATCCATACTGAGGATCCTGAGCACGCTGAGGATCAAATACTCCATTCTCTTGAGCCACTTCCTTAATATTAGAATCAAAAAGCATCCCTGTATCACGGATATAGCCGGCATAATTGACTAATACCTTTTGTCCATCCTGAGGTTTTACTCCTTTCCCTTCATTAAGAGAAAGTATCTTAATTCCAGAAGGGAGCGCTTTGGCTTGTTTTTCTTGTTCAGAGATCAAAGAGAGGTTTCTCTGTGCTTGCTCCATTCTTATTTTGGTAGCTTCTTGTGCTTCCTCTTCACGTTTTTTAGCTAAGGCATCTTGTTCCTTCATAAAAGCATCAAATGCCTTAGGTGCATCCCATTTCTGAGCGTCCTTTCCTACACGGATAATTTCTATTTTTTTAATAATCACAGGGTTTTTAGGACGGCTATCCTCCTTACTGGTTTGTTCATCGGTAATCTTACTGATGACCTCTTCTCCCTTAACCACTTGTCCGAAGATAGTGTGGCGGAAAGTAAGCCAGTCGGTAGCTACTTCAGTAATGAAGAATTGACTGCCATTGGTAGCAGGACCAGAGTTGGCCATAGCAAGCTGCCCCTTCTTAGTGAACTTAAGAGAATCCACGAACTCATCAGCAAACTGATAGCCAGGGCTTCCCTCACCTGTTGCGGTACGATCTCCTGCTTGCAGCATAAAGTTCTTAATCACGCGGTGTGACTTGGTGCCATCATAATAGCGTTTTCCCTTAAGAGAATCCGCTACATAAGTATTAGTACCTTCGGCCAAAGAAACAAAATTGGCTACAGTACCAGGGGTCGCTTTGTAGAAAAGTTCCACGAGCATATCACCGTGATTGGTTTGAATATCTGCATACAAGCCATCCTTTAGATCTGGATATTTAGCTGATTTGCAAGCTACAAACAACAAAGGCAATAACAATGCCCAAAATTTGACTTTTTTCATAAAATTCTATATTTAATGAACGAAATTACACTAAAAAATTAATTTTCTAAAAATTCTTTGGTCACATCCTCCCAATTTTCATAAGATAAAGGAGTATTCTGGTAAAAAGCTTCAAAAAAAGGCAATACATCCTCTACTTTAGGATATATCTTACGATAATGTGTGAAAGTATCTTTGGTATGATATACACGTGCTTCTATCAGATAAGGACTACGATCTTGTAAAGTATCATCCTCCAAAGTGGTCTGCACATAATCCCTCTTATCTGGATCACTATCATACAGAACAAGAAAACGATGCCCATTAGAAACAAATGCTTTAATGATATCATTAATCCTTTCCAAAGAGAGTGTTACCTTTGTATATTTATTGGTATTCACTTTTTTCATTATACTTCTTACTCAAAATCACACTTAATAAGCCCTACAGACTCAGAAGTAGAAGGTGGTGGTGGAGGAGCTGGGGTTATCTTCAGAATATGCACCTGAGCACGTATGGGCTTATTGACACCTATTTTTTCTTTATCTCCATGATAGCCAAAGGCAATTTCAGAAGGGAAGAAAAAAACTGCTTCTTCATTCTCTTTCAAGAGCTTAATAGCTTGCCGAAGTCCCTGAAAAAGTTCTTGCTTATCCACATAATAGGTAATTACCTTGGTATCCTCCTTGGAATAAATCTCTTTTCCATAAATATCTGAAAGACTATAGGTAAAATCGACCATATCCCCAAAAGCAGGTTTGTAAGTAGCTTCCTTATTCTCAGTAACATAATAATACTTAAATCCATCCTCAGACTTCAGATAAGTATGTAGCGTATCCTTAGCAATAATAGAGTCCATCACTGCCTCCTGGTCTTGCAAAAGCGCTCTATTCTTTTTGGCCGATTCCTTGAGGAAAGTATCTGTTTTGACCATCACAGGACGACGAGCTTCCTTCTTGGCACAAGAGGAGAGCAAAACTAAAAATAATAAGGTAATAATAATTCTCATAAGGTATCCATTGGTTGATAAGCATTGGACAATGAAAGGAATTTAGGTAATACTTCCAAGAAGTACTTTATCGTATCCTCCAAAGAGATAGACATAGATCCTCCTGCAGCATTGATATGTCCACCTCCGTTGAAATAAGTACGTGCCAAGAGATTTACATCCAAGGTCGTCTTGGAGCGGAAAGATATCTTTATCAAATTATCCTCTTCATTTTCTATAAAAATAACAGCCAATTCAGCCTCTTTGATACGCAAGCCATAATTGACAAAGCCTTCGGTATATCCCTTTCGGAAATTGAACTGTTTAAGAATTTTGCTACTTACAGACATATAAGCCGTTTTGTACTCCTTAAGATAAGTAAGTCCATCCAATACTGTGCCCAAAAGTTGTAACCTATCAATAGAATAGCTATCAAGTACCTCGGAAGCAATCTGAGCACAATTAGCACCTTTTTCTAAAAGAACAGCTGCCACTCTATGAGTCTGAGGTGAAGTCATAGAAAAGCGAAATCCTCCAGTATCGGTCATAATCCCTGTATAGAGACAAGTAGCAATAGTCTGATTTATAGCTTCTTGAGAGCCAAGACTCACTATTGTATTATATATCAGTTCACAAGTAGAACTTGCCTTTTCATCTGAATAGGTAATAGTAGCATAAGTATCCGGCTGTTGGTGATGGTCTATCATCACAAATGTAGCCAAGGCTTTCTGTAAAAAAGGTGTTAGCGGTTTTGCTCTAAGCAAATTATTAAAATCCAACGTAAAGATAAGAGAAGAATCCGCTATACGCTGTTCTGCCCTACTCTCTTGATCAGGATAAATAAGTATTTGATCAGCCTCAGGCATCCATTTTAGAAAATCAGGGAAATCGGTAGGAGCAATGACCTGCACGTCATGTCCTTGATTTTTAAGAAAATGATATAATCCCAACGTGCTCCCTATGGCATCTCCATCAGGGGAAGTATGCGGTATAATAGTGATTATAGGTCTCTTATCCAAAAGAGCCTGTAGGCTTTTGCTATCTTGCTTATTCATACCGCAAATATACAAATTCTTTTTTAATTATCAATCGTTAATTGTTAATTGTTATTCGCAGCTAGATAATTTCCTTGTATATACTTCATTTTCCTGCTCCATGAAAGGGAAAAACAGACAACCATGCTGTTCACCTAAATTAGTAGAAAAAGTTTTTTTTTAAAAGTTCAAGGAAATCCCCTTCTATAAAATGATCAATGGTTAATGATTAATAGAAAAAAACCGAACTATTCTTATGAATAATTCGGTTTTTGATAAGAAGGCGGCGACATACTCTCCCACAAAATGCAGTACCATCTGCGCTAAAAGGTTTAACTTCTCTGTTCGGAATGGTAAGAGGTGAGACCTTTCGCTATAACCACCTTAAGTCTTTAGTGAATAGTGAAGAACGAAAAGTGAATAGTCCCTCACTACACTTATATTTTTAGTGAATAATGAATCTTTCATCCTTCACTTAATTGACTACATTGGATAAGACACCAAAACAATGTTTATTTTGATAATGAGTAATGACTAATCATTAATCATCAAAAAAGAATGTTTGTACAATAAGTCTTCGGGTTATTAGTATTACTCGGCTTTGATGTTACCACCTTTACACCTGTAACCTATCAACGTGGTCATCTCCCACGACCCTCAAAAGAAATCTCATCTTGTGGTGGGTTTCGTACTTATATGCTTTCAGCACTTATCCCTTCCTAACATAGCTACTGAGCTGTACCCTTAGGCAGAATAACTCATACACCAGCGGTTAGTCCAACTCGGTCCTCTCGTACTAGAGTCAGCTCCACGCAAATTTCTAACGCCCACAGTAGATAGAGACCGAACTGTCTCACGACGTTCTGAACCCAGCTCGCGTGCCACTTT
>ERZ773021.865-NODE-865-length-10670-cov-16.112_pt1 | contig 10670 bp, 12 predicted proteins | sample MGYA00511668_ERZ773021 | MGnify/ENA primary metagenome ERZ773021 (study PRJEB29015, sample SAMEA2737961) | human oral metagenome | biome: human oral; feature: human-associated habitat; material: dental | place: China | collected 2032 ... | reverse complement strand
AAGTCTTCAAAATCGTAACCATAACGTTTGATATCACGGCCTCTTAAAATCGGTCCTTTTTAGAAAGCAGGTGTAAAGGAATGATTTATGGATATATAAGGGTGAGCACAGATAAGCAGACTGTAGAAAATCAGCGATTTGAAATTGAAGGATTTGCAAAAACACGAGGAATGATAGTTGAAAATTGGACATCCGAAATAATCAGTGGTACAAAGAAAGCAGATGAACGTATATTAGGAAAATTGCTTGAACGATTGAAAAAGGGAGATGTCCTAATCATTAGTGAATTATCCAGATTAGGAAGAAATCTTTTGCAAATTATGTCTTTGTTAAATTATTTAATGGAAAAAGAAATTATTTTATTAACTGTCAAGGAAGGCTATGAATTAGGCAACAACATTAATTCTAAGGTTTTAGCATTTGCATTTGGTTTATCTGCTGAAATTGAAAGAAATCTAATATCGCAACGAACAAAAGAGGCATTAGCTAGAAAAAAGGCAGAAGGAATTATTTTAGGAAGACCAAAAGGACCTGCTAAAATTTCAACTTATAAACTTTACAGACATAGGATAAAGATTTTAGAAATGAGAAATAATGGTTTATCTTTTAATAAAATTGCTCATTTTTACGGTGTTAATAGAGCAACTGTTTCAAAATTTATTAAACGTATAATAGGAGAAAATGATGGCATCAGATAATTATATCCCTGAAATCGGTACTGAAAATCGTATAGACAATAAACTACGAACAATGCGTGGTGCTATTGGCGGTCTTATGGAACATAGTAATAAAATAAGAATTGCCAGCGGCTATTTTCGGCTGAGCGGAATTGTTGAATTAGAAGAAGATTTTAGACAATTTTTTGCACGTTCAGAAAAAAATAAAATAGAATTGCTAATAAGTAATCAGTATGATACAAAAAGTACCGATACACGGGTTGTATTGGGAATTGCTGAAGGCTTAGCTGATTATAGTACGGAGTCTTTCTATTTGGACAATCGATTCTACCAAGAATTAGTTGAATGGATTAAAACTGGTCGTATTGAAGTTAAAATTTTTGTAGATGAAAAATTTTATAAAACTCATTCTAAAGCAGACATTGCGTTTTTACATGGGAAAGCCTATATATTTTCAGCCGCTGATGAATTCATTAGCAATAGTGTTTTAATTGGTTCTTCAAACTTTACTTACGGAGGCCTTGTTGCTAATAGGGAATTAAACATGATTACCTCAGATTCATTTCCTACAATTAGAGCTTGGTTTGATGAAATGTGGGTTACGTATTCTGAACCTTATGCAGATAAATTACTCAGCGATCTCGAATTCCAAAAAGAACATTATTCCAAGCCAAAAGTTGTTTATACACCAATTGAGTATTTTTATTGGAACTTAGGAAAATATTTTGGCAAAAAAACTTCAGAAACTTTAGTAACCCGAGTGAAAGAGATTGAGAAAAAATTACCTTATCCAATTCATAAGGATGGTAAGAAATATTTTGCTCATCAATTTTATGGTATTTTGCATGTTTATCAAGCCCTTAAAGATTTTGATACTCAAATTTTAGCAGATGGAGTTGGTTTAGGGAAAACGTTAGAAGCTGCTAGTATTATTAAATTATATCTTCAAGATTTATTATTAAAAAATGATAAACGAAGAATATTAATTTTAGCAAATGGTCGTCTGCGAGAACAATGGGTAAATGAATTAGAAAATGTGGGAGTAACATCCTCACAAATTGATATTACCACACGTCAGAAATTTACAGGATTAAGTGAAGAAGAGGTACACTCATACGCTGAAACGTATGCTTTAGTTGTTATTGATGAGGCTCACGAAGGCTTTTTACGTAAAAACAATAAAGCTTATCAAAACATGCAGACTATGGTTGCTTATGCGAGAAATACTCAAAGTCGTATAATTAGAGGACTTTTGTTGACTGCTACCCCTTGGAATAATTCCAGAGAAGATGTTATTCGTTTAGGATTGCTTTTCCTAAATATTCAAAAAGTCCCGAAACAACGGCAATATTATAATTATATATTAAATAATCGTGAGAAATTGCTCTATGATGTTAAGGATAGTGGGAATTATAATCATGAAGCTTATGTAGAATTTTGGAAAGATTTATTTTACCAGCGAACTAGAACTAGTTTAGCAAATGATCAGTATTTATCAGATAGATATCCAAAGCGAGAATTCCCACTTGAAGATAATGAAGAACCATTTACAATCACTTATTCTCCAGATGTATCCCAAGCTTTAAGAGAGATTCTGGAACGACTTATTGAGTTGAAGCTACCATATCAAGATACAGTCTGGCAATATTTTGGTTCAGATAAAGAGAGTAATGTTATTTTGCGTCAGCGTTTTCAATTGCTTCGCAGAGCTGATTCCAGTAATGCTGCTTTCGGAAAAAGTTTAGAAAATATTAAAATGAAATTAGAAGCATTTCAAAAAGATATTTTGAACTTACAGAACGAAAGCCTTTCTCAAGTCAAAAAGCATTTTTATTCCAAAGTAAATGGAGATTATGCAGAAGATTTCATTAATTTTGAAGAGGGGTTCGACTTTAGCAGTGATTTTGATGATAATGAAGCAGATTTAAATAAATCTCAACGCGATCGTATTAGGCTAATTGATGAAAAACTAACAGAGCAAACACTCACTCCTCTATTAACAGAAATGTTAGAAGATGCAATTAGTGATATTCAAAATTTAGATGAAATTTTGGAACAATGGGAAATCACGTCAAAAAAGGATGAAAAGCAAAAAATTATTCTGAACCAAATTAAAGAAATTATCTCTGGTGGTGGAAAAGTACTAATTTTCTCAGAATTTTCGGACACAGTAGAAAATTATTTTCAAGAAATGATTTTAGATAAAACTATTTTAGAAGCTGGCGTAGGTATGATTTATGGTGGTTCTAATCGTGTTAACCATGATGAAAGTACTAAAAAAGAAGTCTTAGGACGTTTTTCACCCAATTCTAAATCATATGAGCTTTTTGATAAAAAAGAAATTTCTGTTTTAATTGGTACTGATGCGATCTCAACAGGGCAAAATTTACAAGATGCTGATCATATTATAACTATTGAACTACCATATAATCCAATGCGTTTGGAACAACGAATTGGACGGATTGATAGACCGAAAATGAAAGGAGAAAATAGGATTTTTGTTTATGCTTTTCCTTCGGAAGAAGTTATCAGTGCTGAATTAAAACTTTCAGAAAGATTTGAAGGCAAAGCAAAAGGTGCTACTACAGATACTCAAGGTGATTTTAAGCTGCCATTTTTCCATAATGGTAGCTACAAAGGTGTTGTTGAAAGTTTATCTGACAACAATAACAATAGCGAAAAAAATATCCAAAATGAGCTTCTGGCTTCAGTATCAGAATTTGAAGCTTGTGAACGTGTCCGTGATTTTTATGAAAAAATTGGTGATAACTTTGTAAAGAATCGAGAGTTCCAATTCTTTCCTTACTCATTTAGTTACAAAGAATCTATGCTTTTATTCCAAACAGAATTAAATGATATTAATGATAATTTTATACAGAAAACAGCTCCAACTATCTGGGATATTTCCAGTAGGAAACAAGTCAATTTTTTAAAAGCTGAAAGTAGTATAAGAGAAATTTTACAGAAAAACGCTTCTCTTGAAATAGTTAGGGCTGATAATCTAGTAAACAACTGCATAGCTGAACAGATGAATATTGCTAATGAGATAGTTAGAGAATACAATAAAAATTTAAAAACTGTATCAGAATTAGAACAACAGCCTACTTATATTTTGGGATTAAGAAAAATTTTATTGGATAATATGCAAAGATATAAAAATAATTTTATAAAACAGAATGTGAGTGGGAAAGAATTTAATAATATTGTTCAATCTTTAAATCAGAGAGGATTTAACTCAGAACAGCAAATATTCTTAAGAAACTTAAAAGATACTGAAGGAAACTTAAGCACTTTGAAGATTCATGAAAACATCTGGAATAACCTTAAAAGATTTGTAGAAGTATTTGGCAATAAATCTGTTTATGAAGATAAATTTATTTTTGAACAATCTAAAAATAAAGCGAATTCTCAGCATTCTCATTTAAATATTATTTGTGGAGTGTTAAAAGCAGATTAATTTAAGTATATTAAATAGTTGATAATTATTTACATGCGCATGCTTGTCAAACGTCTTTTGAAAAAATACAAATATCCACCAGAAGGTGTTGAGGATGCCATTGTGACTGTTATTAAACAATGTGAAATGTGGACAGATAATCCTGATAATAATTACGAGTCTTACTATCAGCCTGAAACACTGATGGTAGCAGAAGAAGAGGGTAACCCCTAAAATCATTCCAATAATTTTTGAGTTAGATAGAGTAAATTTTTACTATTAAACTGATTTTACTTGACGAAAAATACCAATTTGGTATAATTGTGCTATGGAAGTATTTGGGGAAACGAGTAGAATAACAAAAATAATTAATGATAAACGTCAGCTTGTCAAACATTACGGCAAAGATCGAGCGTTAAAAATTCAGCAACGGTTAGATGAATTCAGTGCTGCTGAAAATTTAACACAGATTTCCCATTTACCTCCAGCTCGTTTGCACCAACTAAAAGGAGATAGGCAATATCAATTTGCTGTTGATATAGGTGTCAATTGGCGAATTATTTTTGAAGGTTATGACGAATATGATGTCTTAGTAACTGAGAAATCTGAAATCGTCACTTTATCTATCATTAGTATTGAAGATTACCATTAGGAGGACCGTTGCTATGCTAAATAGAAATCATAAAATAATGGCACCAGCTGTGACTTCTGCAGCGGATACTTTGTCGGAGCTTTTGGATTATCATCACATTAAACAGAGTGATTTTGCAGAACGCATTGGGGTATCTCAAAAGCATGTATCTGATTTACTCAATCGTAAGAAATTTCTTAATGCAGATCTGGCTGTTCGGGTAGAGCAGGTGACTGGACTTCCTGCTGAGTTCTTGCTTCGTTTGGATATTAATTACAAATTGGCACATCACAAAGAGGATAATTCAGGTTACTCAACTAAGTTTTTACAAGCTTACGATTGGGTGGTGTAGACTCAAACTATTTTCAATTTTGTTGTAGTCAATGTAGGAGCACTATTTTACAAAAATGGTGCTTTTTCTTGAAGCTAAAAACTTTAAAAGCAAGTTTCACTCAAAAAGAAATTAATGAAGATGATTTACAAATTTTACGTCAAGCCATGGCAGAAGATGATGGAACACGTATTTCCCACCGAGAAGTTTTCAAAAAGTTTGGAACAAAAGTTTCAAACTCCTTCAATCTGTGCAACATCAAATGTTTGACGCAGTGGTTTATTGGAAGTCCTTATCTCTTGCTAGGCATTTGATAGCGGCCATCCTAATAAACTGTGCGGAGGTGGGACAACAAAATCGAAATTACTATTTCATGACGATTTACCGATTTTTGTCCCACTCTCACAGGACCGTTTTAAAGACGAGACGGATGAAGTTAACAGTAAAAACTGCTTTTTCGCAACTCTGTCAAAGTTGGAAGAGCGGTTTTACTGTTTTATTTTTTATCCTTAAGATAGGTCAATAAAGCCAATAAAAGAATGCCAAAGTTTAACATGAACACGAGTGCCTCGTAAACCGACATGATGGTCACCTTACTAAAAAGAGTGTGTCATAAACACCACCTTTGAATCATTGCCATCCTGTCTTCGGAACTTCCCTATATCTCTTTATTGCAAAAACTCTGGGCAGCTCCTATCTGCTCAGAGTTTTTTATTATAAAAGTATCTTTCTCAAGTTTTCTACTGTTTCTACGATAAACTTAGCACCTGCCGTTTCCAATTCTTCACGATTTCCAAATCCGTAAAGGACACCGATGGCATCTAGACCATTTTTTTTGGCACCAATGATGTCATGCTCTCGGTCACCGATCATGATGGTCGCTGAAAGGTCAGAGACTTGTGCACTTGTTAGAGCATGGGCAATGACATCGCCTTTTAGACGCCTGCTACCATCCATACTAGCACCTGCGACAAGGTCAAAATAATCAAAAAGTTCAAAATGCTTCAGGATTTGTCTGGCAAATTCTTCAGGCTTTGAGGTTGCCACTAATAGCTTTTTTCCTTGAGCCTTCAATCTTTCCAATAAATCAGGAATGCCTTGATAAACCTCATTTTCATAAAGCCCCTTATGGCGGAAATAGTCTCTGTAAAAATCCACAGCTTTAAGGCTATCTTCCTTTGAAAAATGGTAGAAGTTTTCAAAAGAATCTTGTAAGGGTGGGCCGATGAAACGGTAAAGTTCCTTCTTATCAGTCACTTCAATGTTAAATTTCTCTAGAGCATAAGCAAGAGAGTTGGTGATTCCTAAAGCAGGATTGGTCAGAGTTCCGTCTAAATCAAAAAGAATGGTTTGATACATGGTTTTACCTCGTTTAAGATTAGTATAGCACAAAAAATGCGTTAAAAATGGCTGTTTTATTGTATAATAAAAGAAAAAAGGAGTAGCAGTGATGATCGTTCATTTTTCAGAAACAAGTGAAGAGTTAACATCTTTCTTTAATCAGATTTTTGAAGAACAATATGTTCAACACTTTCAAGAAGCGAAACCTAAAAATCAGAAAAAACAAGTACAGTTTGTGGTCAAAGATGATGCTGAGCGCATTTTGGCAGCAGCTTCTTGTCAGCAACTTTACCAAACGCTGAAGATTGAAAATTTGGCAGTGGACAGTGTCTTTCAAAAGCAAAAATTTGGCAGTCAGTTATTGGATTATATCAAAGACTATGCGCGTGCTCATAACATTTTGACTCTGACCTTAAGCACGCGCTCCTATCAGGCCAAGGATTTTTATCTCAAGCAGGGTTTTCATATCTATGGCCAGTTAGCAGATGTGCCTTTTGAGGGTGTGACGACTTATTATTTTGTCTATAAGTTATAAGGAGGTGGCCATGCATATTCTTATTGCACCAGATTCTTTTAAAGAGTCTTTATCAGCTCTGGAAGTAGCACAGGCTCTTCAAAAGGGATTCTCTAAATCCTTGCCTCAAGCAACTTTTGATCTATTGCCCGTTGGTGATGGTGGCGAAGGAACCTTAGAAGCTTTGGCTTTGGGTTTACAGCTAACAAAAGCAAGTCATACGGTTTCAGGACCTTTTGGAGATCCTATTGAGGTTCAGTATGCCTACAAGGATGACTTGGCAGTTTTTGAAATTGCGGCCATTACAGGTTTGGAACACATTCCTAAAGACAAGAGAAATCCTTTGATAATTAGTAATCGTGGTATTGGTGAATTGCTTGTCTTTCTCGCTCAAAAAGGGATTAGAAGAGTTATGGTCGGTGTTGGCGGCAGTTCTAGCAATGATGGTGGTCTAGGCTTAGCAGCCGGATTGGGTTATGCTTTTTTTGATGATAGGGGAGAAAAAGTTGAAGCCATTGGGGCCAATTTGGGTAAAATTGTTAGCTTTTCGGATCAGGCTGTTCCTGCTTGTTTGAGAGATTTGGATGTGACGATTATTACAGATGTGACGAATTGTCTGTGTGGTCCGCAAGGGGCAACGTATACTTTTGCTGGTCAAAAAGGATTGGCAGAAACGGAATTTGCAGCAGTTGATCAAGCAATGCGTCGTTTCTATGAGCTTGTCAATCCAGCTATTTTGGAACTTCAAGGAGCAGGAGCAGGTGGTGGTTTGGCAGCTGGTTTGGTCACCTTTGCAGCTGGAAAAATTGTCTCAGGCATTGATGCGGTTTTAGATATTTTAGATTTTGAGCAGCATGTTCAAAAGGCAGATTTGGTAATTGTCGGTGAAGGACGTATGGATAAGCAGAGTTTATCGGGTAAGGCGCCAGTCGGTGTAGCTAGACGCACGCCGAGTAAAACGCCAGTCATTTCTATTTGTGGTAGTCTCAAGGATGATCTTCCTGATTTTCCAGTTGCGCATATTGCAGCAGCCTTTCCTATCATTTCAAGGGTTGATTCCTTGGAAAATACGCTGGCGCAGGCTAGCCAAAATCTGGAGAGAACAGCACAAAATATTGGTAATCTTTTAAGCTTAGATTTATAAAAAAACAAGCAATACCAGTTTCTTCTGCTTAGTTTTTAAAACTAAGGCAAATGAGCTGAGACTTGCTTGTTTTTAATTATTGGAACCATTTTTGCCAAAAGGTTTTTTTATGTGGCTGTCCAGTTTCTTTGCCGTTTGTGAAGAGTTGGGGATAAAGAGCCTTAATATCTGGATTATCAATGTTTTCAGCTTTGTCAGTATGTACTAGGAGTCCAAAAGGTGAATCGCTCTTATCTTCGGAAACAATAGTAGCTATCAGACCAGCTTCTTGTGTTTTTTTCATGTATAGCATCTGATTGGTCAGGGATAATTTTGGTGAAATTTTAAGAGAAAGAGAATCATATTTTGCCTTAAGATCCTGTAGAACCTGATCAAAATTTGCAAGGATAGCTTGATTTTCTGCATCCGCTAAGAGAATGCTTAAAACGAGGCGTTCAGCAAAAGTACCGAAATATTTTCTTTGCTCATCGGGATTTAAACGATGCTCACCATGGGCACTTTCTAAAATCTTCTTATCTAAATCAGTCATCTTTTCTTCACTTTCTACGTTTATTAGCTTTTAAAAAAATTATACACTATTTTAAAAAAGAAAGCTTGAAATGCTAAATGTTATTTGCTTTTTTAGGTGCTTTAGTGTTATAATACCAAGCAATAACTAAATGTTTGGGGAGTAGAAGATGGAAAATAAAACCAATGTTTGGCAGGTTCTAGGAATTATCTTTATCGTTTTAACTGCTATTTTCTTTATCTCCACAGCAACGCTGACGACTTTATATGTTTTGTCCAATCACGATGTTCATCAGTTAGTTGAAAGATCAGAAGATAAAGAAGACAAAATTGTTCATTATCGCAAGAGAATTAGAAAATATAAGGAAAAAGAAGTCGAAGATTATAAAAATAGTTACAGTTATGATGACTATGATTCCTCTAGTAGCTATGATGATTAAGCAGAAAAAGAAGTCAGGAAATATTTAGGAGTAAAAAATGGAAAATAAAACCAATGTTTGGAAAGTCCTTGGCATTATTTTTATAGTGACAGCCAGTATCTTTTTCATTGCTACGATTGTTATGACGGCTTTGTATGCGACATCAAGACAGGATTTTAATAAGTGGACAGCGACAAATAGCATGCAAGATCGGACCATTACTAATAAGAAAAAGGCCATAAAAAATCTTAAAATTCGAGAAAAAATTAGAGATAATTATTATGGTGATGACTATGAGTCTACTGACAAGGTGACCAGATATATTTTTGGAGAGAGTGCTAAAATGAGTACAGGAGAAGAAGTCACGGTAACAGGAGTCAAAGAAGATTCTAAAGTCAAGATGAAAGGTGTTTCTAAAAAGGATAAGAAGATCGTCCTTACTGTTAGTGTTAAGAATACGACTGATAAAATGATCCAATTTAGTCCGGATGATTTCTTTATCTATGATAGAAACTATGATATTGCTGAGCCAAGTAATTATACAGGTAAGCAAAAAATTCCTGATATTATTGAAGCAGGAAAGACAATTGAGGTTAAGCTTTATTATACTATTCCCAAGTCTTCTCCTTATATAGTAAACTTTGAAAATGCTTACTGGATACCACAAACACAGACGCAAAAGAAATCAAGGACTGTCTAATTAAATTAAATAGAAATAAAAAATCAAAAACAAGGGTTGTGAGCTCATACAAGATTGTTTCAAACCTTGCTTTGATTTTTCTTTTTGTTGTAAGAAAGTTAGGACGAAGTTTCGTTTCAATATACATTTAAGCATGGTAAGTTAGCACATTAGAGATTATTTCATTCCGTGAGCTCTGTTCGGATCACTTTTTGATCGATTTATGCGAAAGACTGGGAGTGAAACGGTTTGTTTGTAAGAGCGTTCTGTATTGAACGCCTAGAAATGAGAGAGAAGAACCCCCGTTCTTAAGAAATAGCGACTGTTTCCCACTCTCAAATCTTTTTTGGTTTGCCTAAGTTCCAACTTTGTGGTATGATTAACATGTAAAAATTAAAACTCATAAGGAGAGAACAAATGTCAATTATTACTGATGTTTACGCTCGCGAAGTCCTTGACTCACGCGGTAACCCAACACTTGAAGTAGAAGTTTACACTGAATCAGGTGCATTCGGACGTGGTATGGTTCCTTCAGGAGCTTCTACTGGTGAACACGAAGCAGTTGAACTTCGCGATGGAGATAAATCACGTTATGGTGGTCTTGGTACTCAAAAAGCTGTTGATAATGTAAACAATATTATTGCTGAAGCACTTATCGGATATGATGTTCGTGATCAACAAGCTATTGATAAAGCAATGATCGCACTTGACGGTACTCCAAACAAAGGTAAACTTGGTGCTAATGCTATTCTTGGTGTTTCTATTGCTGTAGCTCGTGCTGCTGCTGATTTCCTTGAAATTCCACTTTACAGCTACCTTGGTGGATTTAACACTAAAGTTCTGCCAACTCCAATGATGAACATCATCAACGGTGGTTCTCACTCAGATGCTCCAATCGCTTTCCAAGAATTTATGATTGTACCTGCTGGTGCACCTACATTCAAAGAAGCTCTTCGTTGGGGTGCTGAAATCTTCCACGCTCTTAAGAAAA
>ERZ773021.862-NODE-862-length-10727-cov-6.42897_pt1 | contig 10727 bp, 9 predicted proteins | sample MGYA00511668_ERZ773021 | MGnify/ENA primary metagenome ERZ773021 (study PRJEB29015, sample SAMEA2737961) | human oral metagenome | biome: human oral; feature: human-associated habitat; material: dental | place: China | collected 2032 ... | reverse complement strand
CGTTGTTGTTCGACGGGGCGTTGTTCGCGGGCGAAAAATTCGATGCGTTCGCGCAATTCTTCTTTGATGGACTCGCAGGCGCGCAATACGGTGTCGCGCGGGGTAACGTAGTGGCTGGACGGGAAGACGGTGTAGCGGCCGACGCGTTGGTGCAGGCTGCCTGAAAGCGGGTCGAACATATCGAGGCGGTCGATTTCGTCATCAAACAAGCTGATGCGCAAGGCGTTTTCGGAGCTTTCGGCGGGGTACACGTCAATCACGTCGCCGCGCACGCGGAAGCTGCCGCGTTTGAAATCCAAATCGCCGCGTTCGTACTGCATGGAAACGAGCGTGGCGATGATGTCGCGCTGCTCGATGATGTCGCCTTCTTTGACGGACAACACCATTTGTTGATACTCGGTCGGGTCGCCGATACCGTAAATGGCGGACACGGTGGCGACGATAATCACGTCGTCGCGCGTCATCAGGTTTTTGGTGGCGGAAAGGCGCATCTGCTCGATGTGTTCATTGATTGCGCTGTCTTTTTCGATGAACAAATCGCGGCTGGGCACATAGGCTTCGGGTTGGTAATAGTCGTAGTAGGAGACGAAATATTCCACCGCGTTTTCGGGGAAAAACTCGCGCATTTCGGCGTAGAGCTGGGCGGCAAGGGTTTTGTTGTGCGCCATGATGATGGCGGGGCGGCCGCTTTGGGCGATGACGTTCGCCATGGTGTAGGTTTTGCCCGAACCGGTTACGCCGAGCAGGGTTTGGTAGGCAAGGCCGTCTGAAAGCCCTTCGAGCAGGCCGGCAATGGCGGTGGGCTGGTCGCCGGCAGGGGGGAAGGGTTGGTGGAGTTTGAAGGGGGAGTTGGGGTATTGGATGACTTCCATATTGCCGCCTGTTTTCGGTTCGGGGAAAAAGGAAATTATAACAAAAAGGTCGTCTGAAAATTTTCAGACGACCTATCTATTTCTTGATGGCAGTTAAGTTGGCACAAAGCTAATGCCAACCCAATTTCCACTGCGCTATAATAGCAGATTCCCATTTCAGCCTAAGAGCACCTGCCATGAACGATTATCCCGATACGTCGTCTGAAGACCGCGAAGTCAGCGCGTTGTCGCTGCCGCCGCATTCTATGGAGGCGGAGCAATCCGTTTTGGGTGGGCTTTTGCTCGAGAATTCGGCTTGGGACAGAATCGCCGATGTGGTTACAGGTGAAGACTTCTACCGACACGAACACCGCCTGATTTTCCGCGCCATTGCAAACTTGATTAACGAGAGTCGTCCTGCCGACGTGATTACCGTTCAGGAAAGTTTAGAGCGCAATGAGGAACTAGAGGCGGCGGGTGGATTCAATTATCTGATTACCTTGGCGCAAAACACGCCGTCCGCTGCAAATATCCGCCGCTATGCCGAAATTGTGCGCGAACGTTCCATCATGCGCCAGCTTGCCGAAGTCGGCACCGAAATCGCCCGTAGCGCTTACAATCCGCAAGGCAGGGATGCGGGGCAACTTTTGGATGAAGCGGAAAATAAAGTGTTCCAAATTGCGGAAAGTACGGCTAAATCCAAACAAGGCTTTCTCGAAATGCCTGCGCTTTTGAAAGAAGTGGTCGAACGCATCGACATGCTTTATTCCCGCGATAATCCCGATGAAGTTACCGGCGTGTCAACGGGATTTATCGATTTGGATAAAAAAACCTCAGGCCTTCAGCCTGGCGATTTGATTATCGTGGCGGGTCGTCCGTCTATGGGTAAAACTGCTTTTTCGATCAATATTGCGGAACACGTTGCCGTAGAGGGCAAGCTGCCTGTCGCCGTATTTTCGATGGAGATGGGCGGCGCGCAACTGGTGATGCGTATGTTGGGTTCGGTGGGCAGGCTTGATCAGAGCGTCTTGAAAACAGGCAGATTGGAAGATGAACACTGGGGTCGTCTGAACGAAGCAGTAGTTAAGCTTTCCGATGCGCCTATGTATATTGATGAAACACCGGGCTTGACCGCGCTCGAATTACGCGCCCGCGCCCGTCGTCTTGCACGCCAGTTCAACGGAAAATTGGGCTTAATCGTGATTGACTACCTGCAATTAATGGCAGGTTCAGGCCGCTCGGACAACCGCGCCTCAGAACTCGGCGAAATTTCGCGCTCCCTCAAAGCCTTGGCGAAGGAGTTACAAGTTCCCGTTATTGCTTTGTCGCAGTTGAGCCGTACCGTCGAACAACGCACCGACAAGCGCCCAATGATGTCCGACTTGCGGGAATCCGGTGCCATCGAGCAGGATGCGGACCTGATTATGTTTATGTACCGCGACGAATACTATAACCAAGAATCGCCCATGAAAGGTCTCGCGGAATGTATTATCGGTAAACACCGTAACGGTCCTGTCGGGAAAGTATTCCTCACTTGGATGGGGCAATTTACCAAATTCGACAATGCAGCCTACATTCCCGAATCCGCATTGATGGAAGATTGAGACAAATCAGTCTAAAAACCAAGCAAATTTCATATTTTATTAGGTAATTCATCCCAATATCGTTTAGAATGAGCCAAACCGCATAATTACCGGCGATAAAAACATTCTAAGCCGGATGATAAAACACATTACTTAACTCTAGACGTTTTTACTACTCATGTACGCACAACAAAAAGGTTTTACCTTAATCGAATTGTTGGTCGTGATCGCTATTACCGCCATCATGGCCACTATCGCCCTTCCCAATATGAGCGAATGGATTGCCTCCCGCCGCGCTGCCAGTCAGGCAGAACAGGTGGCAAATCTCTTGCGTTTCGCACGAGCCGAAGCAGTCCGCCTCAATCTCCCTGTCTATGTCTGTCCCGTGCAAATCAGAAAAAACGGGGTTCCAGACAATAAATGTGATACCAAATACAATCAAAGTGGCATCTTGGCCTATGCTGATAAGAGTGGTGATGTTAACTACAATGATGATAGGGCGGACATTTTCCTGCGCACTATCGTCTTAAACGCTAAGGATGCGAATAAAGTCACCTACCAATTTGATCATGTCAAATTCGGTGGCAAAGACTCTGATTCACAGCCTGTTTTTTGGGCATTTCAACCGAACGGTACTTTTGGCTATTCTGTCAATAAACCCAGTAAAAAAACTGATTTTACCTACTCGGACGGCTATATCAAAATCAGCATGACCGATTCCGCCGCAACCACAGAAAGCACCAAAAAGTCTCGTGCCAGCATTGTGTTGGTCGACAGTAGCGGACGAGTAGAAATCTGCGCCAAGTCAGATTCACGCGATCTCTGTAAATATGCAGAATCTAAAGCAAAATCCAACAAACAACCCCAACAATAAAATATAGCTCTATGAAACCCATGACATTACGTACAAAAGGTCGTCTGAAAACGAGCGAATCGAGATTCGCCAAAACGAGATTGGTAAGTTTTTCTAAGCCATATCAATCAGGTATGACTTTAATTGAAGTTTTGGTTGCCATGTTTGTCCTTGCAATCGGCGTTCTCGCCCTGCTCGCCATCCAGTTGCGTACCGTTTCCAGCGTACGCGAAGCGGAAGGACAGACTATCGTATCGCAACTTACCCAAAATTTGGTTGAGGGGATGCTGATTAATCCGAGGCTTGTAGAATGTCCAACCCCTAAACAGGGGGCAACCAATAGCAGGAATGGTAGGGGATGGTGTAAAAATTATAAGGATTATTACACCACATACGGTGATTCCTCTACTGAACCATTGAAAAAAGGACCGCTGAAAGAGAGTATGAAAAAAGAAGAGTTGGCTAAAGCACAGCTTGGTCAATTTCATGATGAACTGAAAGCAGCCCTTCCTGACTCTGCGTTCTACTATTCAGTATGCCAAGATAGTTTGAATAAGGAGTCCACTTATGACGGGGCTTTTCACGAAAATTGCGATAACAAAGCAGGTGCCGATACCGTTATCAAAGTATTATGGCTTAGAGATATAGAGGAGGGTAAAGCCGCAAGTGACGCCAAAACTTATGGAGATTCGCTCATTTATACTTATCAAGTACGCGTAAGGGAAAAATAATGAATAATAAAAACTGCTCACACATTCCGGTTAAAACAGGTGTGCAAGGCTTCAGTCTGATTGAATTCCTTGTGGCAAGCGCATTAAGCATGATAGTCCTGCTGGCCGTCAGCTCCAGTTATTTTACTGCACGTAGTTTGAACACTGCTGCCACTGCACGCTTAAATGTTCAGCAAGATTTGCGCAACGCGTCTAATCAGATCGTACGTGATGCCCGTATGGCAGGAAATTTCGGCTGTTTCAATATGTCGGCCTATGATGCCCAAGCCGTTATCGCTGACTCTGGCTCCAAAGACTTATTCAAACTTAAGGGTACTGGAAAAATGCTTCCTGCAGTCAGAGAAACAGATTCTTTAGGCGCAAAGGACTTTAAACAGAGCGGTAAGGCGCTGATTTTCCAATACGGCATAGATGCCCAAGATCCGCCTGCAGAAACTGCAGTTGCCAGCAATTGTACTAACATTACCAAGCCAGGAATGAAAATTACCGATGGTAAAGCAGCTTTAAAGTCAGATGGTTCTCAAGCTGGCAATATCTCAATCATGAAACATGAGGTAAATGCTTACGCTGTTGGTACGGCAGGTGGGCAAGAAGGTCTATATCGCTTCCAACTAGCAGAAAATGGTAACTGGAGTAATCCGCAGTTATTGATTAAAGGGATTAAGAGCATGAAAATCCGTTATTTTTATGCTGTTGAATGTCCTCAAACAGATGTAGAAAGCAAAGCGGCATCGGCTCCTGACGGAAATACGCCAGTTCAAGGACAGGATGAAACATTCACATATAGCGATGAACTTCCTCCAAAAAGTCCAGATCTTGCTAAAGAAACACCTGCATCTATTGAGCTACTGCTGAACAGTAATGAGAAAAGAAAACCTGGCAGTATCAATGCTGGTGGAGATAATGATAAAAATGAAGTCCAAATTTATCGAATCAATGCGACTGTACGCGGAGGAAACAAATGCGCAGACCGATTACTCTAAACTATCCTGCTAAAGCCTCTGAGCAAAAAGGCTTTGCATTATTCATCGTCCTGATGATCATGATCGTCATTGCCTTGCTCGTTGTTACAGCAACCCAGTCCTACAATACTGAGCAGCGAATCAGTACCAATGACGCTGACCATAAATTTGCTACTACACTTGCTGAAGCAGCATTACGTGAAGGCGAAAACTATATTTATGAGATTGAAGACGGAACCAGAACCTTTGATGATAATTGTACAAATGGTCTATGCAAAGCGAAATCACTCCCTGCAACGAAGAAAGATGCCCCATATCCCACCACCACAGGAAAAGTGATAGTAGAAGGGAATTCCACTCAAGAGGCATGGTATAGAGGATGTGGAAAGGATGAAGAAAATAAAGATAAGGTTAAGTGCATTGATGTTAATGGTAGAAAGTACCTAGATGATAAAAATAGCGGGGCTAAAAAGCCTCCCCGCTACATCATCGAATACCTAAGCACTAATTCTACCGACAACCGTACCATTTATCGCGTCACTGCTAAAGCATGGGGAAAAAACGAAAATACGGTAGTTATGCTGCAATCTTATGTAGCCAACGAATAAATAGATAAAGTCATGAATACGTCTATCACTAAATTTCAAGGGTTTACGCTGGTCGAGATGCTGATTGTCATTGCTATTATCGGCATCCTCAGCACCATCGCTTACCCTTCCTATATCCATTACATCGAACGCGGCTATCAATCTCAGGCGCATGCTGAATTGGTTATCATCAATAATTCCTTGAAAACCAAATTGGTCAAAAATCCCGCCCTTAAAATGAAAGATGAAATTGAGGGAGACACTGGGTTTGTTAAGACCTATCAGGCTACATCTGAGGTTGCGGCTAAATATGATTTCAGTGGCGCAATGAAAGATAAGGATTCTAAACACAGCAGAGCCTATTATCTTTTTGCTACCCCGAAAAGTGGGACGAATTACAAACTTTCCGTCTGGATGGACAGTTTGGGCAATGCCTACAAATGTACCGATGCAGAATCGGCCAAAGCCAAGTTAACAACTAAAAACGGTAATACAGGTTGCGAACCTGTTTCAAATAAAAAGTAGAGAAAAACAGTTTATTCCCTGCTAAAAAGGTCGTCTGAAATGGTGTTTTAGGCTTTAGAATAGATTAAACTGCACTTTAGTAGGTTCACTAAAGTGCAGTTTTTTATGGTGTAACGTACTTTACCCTACAGCTAGATTTTCAGACGACGTTTTTAAGCGAATCTTTAACCGATGATATTGGAAGCGTTCAACCATACCGCTTGGTCGCTATCGAATTTGGCAAATACGGTATTACTGCTTGCACCTGCTGCGCGGTAGGCAAGCGTTTGTTGCGCCGAATCGAACACGAGATAAGAACGGTCGGCATCGTAATAAGCAGGGTTTCTAACAAACATCTCTGACCAGCTCAAATTTGCGCTGTTGCCACTCAGCAGAGAACGCATAGCAGATAGGTCGAGTTTGTCCATATCAGAGTTAAAGTCGGTTAAACGATCGATACTGCCTTCACGGATATCTGCTGCAGTAAAGGCGACGGTGTCTTTGCCTGCACCTGTGACGATGGTGTCGCTGCCTAAACCGCCTGCAAGATAGTCATCACCGTCCCCACCGTTGAGATAGTCATATCCATTGCCGCCTGACAGTGTGTCGTCACCGCTCATGCCATACAAGGTATCATTGCCTTCTTCGCCACTCAAGCGATTATGCCCGCTGTTGCCTGTCAGGGTATTGTCGCCATAATTGCCAATGCCGAAGATGTTATTGCTACCTGTCAAAGTCAGGTTTTCGACGTTGGTTGGGGTGGTGTAGGAAACGCTGCTGTAAATGGTATCAGTACCCTCGAACCACCGCTCAGTGACAGTATCATTTATATTGTCCACATGATAGATATCATTTCCATATCCGCCGCTCATGCTGTCTGCACCGCTGCCACCGTCTAAAGTATCGTTGCCGTATCCACCATCGAGCAGGTCGTTTCCTTCGCCTCCTTGTAGCACGTCATCTCCGTTATCTCCGTAAAGATAGTCACGATCATCGCCGCCCATCAGCAGGTCGTTACCGTCCATGCCGTGTAGCGTGTCGTTTCCACGACCACCGCTTAAGTGGTTGTTGCCACTGTTGCCTATCAGGGTATTGTCGGAGTTGTTACCGAAACCGTAATTGTTGCCGTAGCCTGTCAAAGTCAGGTTTTCGACGTTGGTTGGAGCGGTGTAGGAAACGCTGCTGTAAATAGTATCAGTACCCTCGAACCACCGCTCGGTGACAGTATCATTTATATTGTCCACATGATAGGTATCATTTCCATATCCGCCGCTCATGCTGTCTGCGCCACTGCCACCGTCTAAAGTATCGTTGCCGTATCCACCATCAAGCAGGTCGTTTCCTTCGCCTCCTTGTAGCACGTCATCTCCACTCCCTCCGTAAAGATAGTCGCGATCATCGCCGCCCATCAGCAGGTCGTTGCCGTCCATGCCGTGCAGCGTGTCGTTTCCACGACCACCGCTCAAACGATTGTTGCCGCTGTTGCCTATCAGGGTATTGTCGGAGTTGTTGCCGAAACCGTAATTGTTGCCGTAGCCTGTCAGTGTCAGGTTTTCGACGTTGGTTGGGGCTGTGTAAGAAACGCTGCTGTAAATGGTATCGGTACCTTCTCCCCACCATTCGGTAACCGTATCGTTCACATTATCTACATAGTAAATATCATCTCCGTATCCTCCGCTCATGCTGTCTGCACCGCTGCCACCGTCTAAAGTGTCGTTGCCGTATTCACCATCGAGCAGGTCGTTTCCTTCTCCTCCTTGTAACACGTCATTTCCACTACCTCCGTAAAGATAGTCACGATCATCGCCGCCCATCAGCAGGTCGTTACCGTCCATGCCGTGTAGCGTGTCATTACCACGACCACCGCTTAAGCGGTTGTTGCCACTGTTGCCTATCAGGGTGTTATTTGAGTTGTTGCCGAAACCGTAATTGTTGCCGTAGCCGGTAAGTGTCAGGTTTTCGACGTGTGTCGGTAAGGTAAAGTTTGTATCGGCGTAAACGGTATCGTTGCCTTCATATTCATATTCAACGATGGTGTCACCTGCATTTTTACTGTGGTAAACATCGTTGCCTAAGCCGCCGTAGAATACGGTATGCCCGAGACTGCCATATAAAACGTCATCGCGGGTCGTGCCTTTAATGACGACGGATTCATTGTTTGCTATGTTATGGTATAAAGGGTGCAATGTATTGGCCATAATGGCTCTCCTTGTGAACAAGTTGCGGGGAAAAATAAATATATCTATTTGACATTAATAGATTTTTTGATTGTATGTATGATGCGGATTGTATCGGGGAATAATATGATGGAAAAGATATAATAATTTACATTATTGTTTTATATATTAATTTAAAATATGAAATAATATTTAATAGTATTTTAATGTTGAGAGGGTGGAAAAACGAAAAGGTCGTCTGAAAACTGAATTTTCAGACGACCTTTTGTTGCTATCCGTAACGAATCATGCTTTATGCGTCGTTTCCCGGTAAAAGCAGATTTGTTTTAAATGGTCTGTTCTTTTTAGCAAATCTTTAGCCGATGATATTGGATGGGCCCAACCAGACAAAATCGAATTTGGCAAATATGGTGCTGCTGCTTGAACCTGCCTCACGATAAGCAAGAGTATGCTGCTCTGTATCGAAGATGAGATAAGGACGGTCTTTTTGGAGAATGACCTCAGGGTCTTTTTCAACGAACATCTTTGACCAGCTCAAATTGGCGTTGCTGCCAGTCAGCAGTGAACGCATACCAGATAGGTCGAGTTTGTCCGTATTAGGGTCAAATTCGACCACGCGATCTATACTGCCTTCACGAATATCTGATGCAGTAAAGGCAACGGTGTCGTTGCCTTCACCTGTGATGATGGTGTCGCTACCCGAGCCGCCTGCAATATAGTCATCACCGTCTTCACCGTTGAGATGGTCATTTCCATTTCCGCCTAACAGGGTGTCGTTGCCACCCATGCCGTACAGGGTATCATTGCCGTCTTCACCGCTCAGACGATTATCCCCTTTGTTGCCTGTCAAGATATTGTCATTATGGTTGCCAATACCGAAGATGTTGTTGCTACCTGTCAAAGTCAGGTTTTCAACATTTGCTGCGGCGGTGTAGGAAACGCTACTGTAAATGGTATCGGTACCTTCTCCCGATCGCTCGGTAACTGTGTCATTTACATTATCCACATGATAGACATCATTTCCATCCCCGCCGGTCATCTTGTCTACGCCGTAGCCACCGTCTAAAGTATCATTTCCATGTCCGCCATCAAGTACGTCGTTGTTTTCACCACCTTCTAGGATGTCATCTCCGTTACCCCCGTAAAGACGGTCGTCACCTGCGCCACTCTGCAGAAGGTCGTCACCGTCCATGCCGTAGAGCGTGTCATATCCATCTAGATTATCGAGCAAGTAGTTGTTGCCGCTGTTGCCTGTCAGGATGTTGCTTTCTTCGTTGCCATAACCGTTGATGTTATCGTTTCCTATCAGCGTCAAGTTTTCGACGTGGCTATTAATAAAGTAGGAAACGCTGCTGTAAACGGTATCGGTACCTTCATCAAAATATTCGTCAACTTCATCGAGCCAATTATCAACATAGTAAATATCATCCCCCTGGTCACCACGCATGAAGTCTACTCCACTACCACCGTTTAAAGTGTCGTTGCCATCTCCGCCCACAAGGCCGTCGCGACCATGTCCGCCCTCGAGCCAGTCGTCGCCATCTCCACCATAGAGCCGGTCATCGCCATCTCCACCATAGAGCCGGTCATCGCCATCTCCAGCATAGAGTGAGTCCTTGCCATCTCCACCATAGAGCGAGTCGTCGCCGTCACCGCCTAGCAACAGGTCGTTACCAGCCATACCTTCTAGCTTGTCATTGCCGCGACCGCCGCTCAAGCGGTTGTTGCCGCTGTTGCCTATTAGAATATTGTTGGAGTTGTTGCCAAATCCGAAGGTGTTGCCGTTGCCTGTCAGTGTCAGGTTTTCGACGTGTGTCGGTAAGGTAAAGGTTGTATCGGCGTAAACCGTATCATTGCCTTCATTTGCATATTCAACAATGGTGTCGCCCGCGTTCTTACTGTAATAAATATCGTCGCCCAAGCCGCCGTAGAATGTGGTATGTCCGAGACTGCCATGTAAAACGTCATTACGGGGCGTTCCTTTGAGGACGACGGGTTTATTATTTGCTGTGTTGCTGGGTAAAGAGTGCAATGTATTGGCCATGATGGCTCTCCTTGAGAACAAGTTGCTGGGAAAAAATAATACCTATCTATTTGACATTAATAGATTTTTTCTTGTGTGTCATGATGTTGATTGTATCGGGGAATAAAATGACGGGAAAGGTATAATAATTGATATTATTGTTTTGTTTGTTAATTTAAAATAAAAAATGATATTTGATAGTATTCTGATGTTGATGAGTGAAAAACGAAAAGGTCGTCTGAAAATCGGTTTTCAGACGACCTTTTGTTGTGATCTATGACGGTTCGTGCTTTATATAGTTTCCCTGCAAAAGCTGTCGCAAGAATAGGCTGTGATTGTTTCTGTATGAATTGTCAAGAATAGGAAGAATATAGTGGATTAAATTAAAATCAGGACAAGGTGACGAAGCCGCAGACAGTACAGATAGTACGGAACCGATTCACTTGGTGCTTCAGC
>ERZ773021.854-NODE-854-length-10829-cov-2.74076_pt1 | contig 10829 bp, 9 predicted proteins | sample MGYA00511668_ERZ773021 | MGnify/ENA primary metagenome ERZ773021 (study PRJEB29015, sample SAMEA2737961) | human oral metagenome | biome: human oral; feature: human-associated habitat; material: dental | place: China | collected 2032 ... | reverse complement strand
AAGTATAATAGTCACCAGGTATAAAATTTCCATCTTGATCATAGTAGCCACCTTGAATAAAATTGCCATTTTCATCATAATATCCACCTTGGATAAAATTGCCATCTTGATCATAGTAGCCACCTTGGATAAAATTGCCATTTTCATCATAATAACCATTTTGATTGTTATTCATTTGATTATTTTGATTATTATTTCTATTTTTCATAACTCCCTCTCCTATTCTGCATAAGTTTTCGATACGAACTTGTTATATCGTTTCATAAATGCAAGTTCCGCCGTTCCTGTTTGTCCATGCCTATTTTTAGCAATAATTACCTCAATAGTAGAGACATCACTTGTTTCTTGAGGTTCATTTTCATCAGCATCTTCACTTCTATAGTAGTCACCACGGTATAAGAATGAAACGATATCAGCGTCTTGCTCAATACTTCCCGATTCCCTAAGGTCACTCATCATAGGTCGTTTATCTTGCCTAGATTCAACATTACGTGATAACTGAGATAGGGCTATTACAGGGCATTCTAACTCCCTCGCCATCTGTTTTAAACTACGAGATATTTCAGATACCTCTTGTTGTCTATTATCTGTTCTCTTACTTCCTTGCAGAAGTTGTAGATAATCAATAACCACTAAATCTAAACCATGTTCAGCTTTTAATAACTTACATTTCGCTTTTACTTCATTTACTTTAATAAAAGCACTATCCTCAATAAAGACATTCTTCTGATTTAAGAAATGAACCGCTGTTTCCAGTTTCATAAGGTCATCATTATCAAGATTTCCTCGTTTAATTTTTTCAGAATCTATCATTCCCTCACTACAAATCATCCTAGAAACAAGCTGATCCGCACCCATCTCTAGCGAGAATAATGCGACTGTTCTTTTCTCATCTTCAGAACGAGGATTTTTTCCAGCAATATTTAGCGCAATATTTAGCGCAAATGCTGTTTTCCCCATCGCAGGACGCGCTGCAAGGATAATTAAATCCCCCTTACCAAAACCTACAAGCTTATCTAGAGCTCCATATCCAGTTGGGACAGCTACATTTTCACCTTCCCCTGCCATACGAGCTAAAATCTCTTTAAATACTTCTTCAGTAACATCTTTCATGTTCTTAAATTGAGATGTCTTGGCACGCTCCATAGCACGTTCAACTTGATCGAATAAAGTTGCCGTTAAAGAGTCAATATCAGCATTTCCTTGATTCATCTCTTCAGTACTACTTAATAAAGCAGCACGAATTTCTCTGTAAATAGAATATCTTTTTACTAAATTCGCATAATGCATTATATTTCTAGAACTCGGAGTAATATCATATAAGTCCACTATATATAATGAGGCATCCATGTTTCTGAATGCCCCACTATTATTTATTTCCTCAAAAATTGTAGTGGTGTCAGGTATTATTTCCATTTCGTCTAAACGTAAAATAGCACTGTAAATATCTTTATTTCGTTCATCATAGAAGTCTTCAGCATCAACAGTCGCCTTTACTTCTACTAATTTCTCAGGCTCTTGCATTAGAGCCCCTAATAACGATTGTTCTGCCATAACGACAGAATCTATATGATATTTCATATTATCACCTTCAACTTATTTACTATTGTTCCACCACGTGAACTTTAATTGTTCCTTCTACTTGAGAATGTAGTTTAATTTTAACGTTTGTGTAACCTAAAGATTGAATACCGTGTGGTAAATCAATTTTTTTCTTATCGACTTTTAGGTCATGTTGTTTCTTAAGTTCTTCAACAATTTGTTTAGAAGATACTGATCCGAATAGTCTTCCACCTTCTCCAGATTTAACTTTAATAGTTACTTCTAAACCTTCTAGTTGTTTCGCAAGTAAGTTAGCTTGAACTAATTCTTCTTGTTTATCTTTTTCAACACGTTTTTGTTGTCCTTTTAGTGTTGCCATATTAGCGTTTGTTGCTGCTACAGCTTTCTTGTTAGTTATTAAGAATTTTGCATATCCATCAGCAATTTCCTTAACATCTCCTTTTTTACCTTTTCCTTTAACGTCTTCTAAAAATATAACTTTCATTATAATTTCTCCTTTTTTCTATAATTTATTTTAAGATGTTATTTTATCAATAGCATCATTTAAACGTTCTAACGCTTCATCTAAGTTAATCCCCTCAATCTGAGTTGCTGCATTAGCAAGATGACCTCCGCCACCAAGCTCTTCCATAATAAGTTGAACATTTATATTACCTAATGATCTTGCTGAAATACCTACTTTACCTTCTTCTAGATATCCTATAGCGAAACTACATTCAATACCTTTAAGAGTCAGAAGTAAATCGGCACTTTGAGCAAGCATAACATTTGTATAATATTTATCTTCAGGGGCTTTTGCCATAATGATTTCTGGGGACTTCTGAATAGAATTATTAATTATTTCTACCCTATTCATGAAATTCTCAAATGGTTCTTTTAGAATCGTTTTAACTCTTATTGGATCTGCTCCATTACTACGTAAATATGCAGCTGCATCAAACGTTCTAGATCCCGTTCTTACAGAAAAGTTCTGAGTATCTACTACTATTCCTCCAAGCATGATAGTTGCTGCAATAGGAGAGATTTTTTCAATCTTAGTTTGATACTCTATTAGCTCTGCGATTAATTCAGATGCAGATGAAGCATACGGTTCAATATAAGTTAACAATGGATTCGTAATTATATCTTCTCCACGTCTATGATGATCGATTATAACTTTTTTATTAGCTTTAGATAATATAGCTGCATCAATTACACGTGAGGCATCGGAAGTATCTACAACAATTAAAGTGGTCTGAGGAGTCATAAGCTCCCATGCTTCATCACTGTCTACAAATACTCTCGATAATTGTTCATCATGACTATCTATTTCAAACATCACTTTTTTAATAGTCTCATCACGATCACTTTCATTTAAGATAATATAGCACTCTTTACCCAAAAACTTAGAGAAGGTATATATACCTACACATGCCCCAACAGCATCGAAATCAGGTCGTTTATGTCCCATTACAATTATCTTATCACTATCACTTACAATATCAGCCAACGCATTAGAAACAACACGTGCCTTAATTCTAGTACGTTTTTCCTGTGGATTAGTTTTACCACCATAAAATCTAATCGTACCATCAACATCCTTCATGGCAACCTGATCTCCTCCACGACCTAACGCTAGGTCTAGTGAACTCTTCGCAAGTTCTCCTAACTCTGGTAAGAAATCTGTCCCCATACCTACACCTATACTTAAAGTAATCGGTGCATCGAACTCCTCTTTTAGATTTCTAATAGTATCTAAAATCTGGAATTTTTCTTTTTCGATTTTCTTTAAATCTTTAACATTTAAAAGTCCGATAAATCTATCTTCATCTATTCTTTTTAGATAGATACTATTCTTTTTGGCCCAATCTGTTAAAGTAATAACTATTGTCGCATCTAATCTACTTGCAACTTCGTCATCTAAAGAATCATATACATCTTCATAATTATCAAGACTCAAATTAAGTATAATCGGACGAGTATCTCTAAATCTTTGCATTACTACTTTACTTTCTGTAATATCAAAGAAATATATATACCCACTATCTTTTTGGTAATTTACTTTATAGTGTTTACCAAAAATTTCAAACTGATTATCTACAGGAGTCTCAAGATCAAACAACTCCTCAATCTCAGGCATAAGTTCTACAATATTCATGCCCTTGATATCTTCAACTTTAATATTCTTGTATATAAAATTGTTAGCCCACTCTATATTCTTATCTTCATCAATTACGATTATTCCTATAGGGAACTTATTGATACCTTTTTCGGAAGAATCTTTAATTCTATTAGTCAGTTTGCTAATGTATCGCTCTGTTTGTTCAACGGCTTTTTTCTTCTGAGTGTTATAAAGAATGAAAATAAGTAAGCCCATTAATAAGTATACTATTAAGCTGTAAATACTAAACATACCGCTTAGAATTGCACCTACTAAAAATGCAGTTATTATAATTAACTCATACTTTTTCTTATCGCTCATGCTTATCTCCCCCTCTTCATAATAATGTATCCTTCTCTTAACTTGAATACACTGTCAACAAATCCTAGTAATTCAAAGATAGGACTAAAAATCACCATCAACAAGACTAATATAGGTTTACCTATAGTTGATTTTGATTTTTGCTCTACAAAGAAGAATGCAGTAAACAATCCATTTAAAATAAATGCTAACGACAATATCCCTGTTATATTTTGGAATAAAATATTCCAAAAACTATATGTATTGCTTCCAGCTTCCATTTCAACAAGGAAAGTTATTATAGTAACTACAATATATGTATACGCACTTTTTGAACTAACCATTATGCGACTAAACTTTGGAAATACTGGAATAATAACAAATTCTCTAGCTAACATCGATAATGTATAATGTATCAATACTAAACTATATACAAGTAACATGATGAATAATGTTACAGGGAATGATTTTTGCATATTTGAAAAACTTTCTAAAACTAAGTTTTTATCAACCCCTTGATTCATCTCTACCATAGAATTAACATAAGTATTAATAAACTCCAATATTTGCTTACTATCAATAACTATTTTTCCAATTTTTATCGATATAAATATATACAAGGCTATACCTGAAAATATTACCGTAGTTGCTGCTGCAACTAAAAATATTTTCGAACCTCGCAATAATATAGTTTTATAAATTATATATGCTATAACCATGTGTATAACATACCAAACTATCATACTAGGAGAGGCAACTACAGATAACATCGCACCCCCAGTAATAATTAATGGGAGATAATATCTTAATCCTTTTGCACCAAGTACATATGTAAGTGGAAATACAGAAAGGAATGCTGCCAAAATTTCAAAATTCACTAACGATCCTATCACCGTTAACAGTAAATAAATAGCTGAATTAGTTAAAACCTTTGAATTACTCGGCTGTTTGAAGAAAAATTTATTCTTCATTAACTTCTCAATTTCTTTCGCTAAAACGTCTGAAATGTTATTACTCAAATTAACACTCCTTTTTTATTTTTATAATACCTTCACATAGCATTCTTTACTATATAGGTATCTTTATTATTATACCAAATTTCAACGTTTTTTAAAAGGAAAATAGAAAAAATACAAATATCAAACTAGAATAAAACAAACAAATAAAATTCACTTTAAAAACAAGATTTTTCAATAATTTTTTTCATGGTAAATACTTTTTATAATTGACAAAAAGCATTATAAAATTTATGATATTTATATAGAGGATACAATTAATTTTGTATTTATTACTAATGTATTAATTTTTACATTTATTAAATTTACAGAAAGGCATATTTTTTATGAAGAAATATATTATTACTATTGCTACTGTTACTTTAGTAGTATTAATTTTAGCATTAGGTGGTTATTATTATCTAACTAAAGATGATAAATCTACTACACCTAGTCAAACTACTCAAAAAGATAATACAAAATCTTCTACTACTAAAGAAAACAATAAGACAAATAAAAACAGCGAAGATACTCCGTCAACTAACGGAAAAACTCCAGAAACTGTTACTCAACCGACTGTTATCAATGGTATTGTGCTAGCTAACAAAAAACACCCACTACCAGCTAACTATAACCCTGGAGAAGATCCTACAGCACGCCAAAAAGTCAATAAATTAATTAGTGATGCTCAAGCATTAGGATTAAACGTCTCTAATCAAGTTTCTGGTTTTAGAGCTTACGATACACAGGCCGGACTTTACAACAACTATGTTGCTTCACACGGTAAACAAGAAGCTGATAGATTCTCAGCACGACCTGGATATAGCGAGCACCAAACTGGATTAGTTTTTGATCTTATTGATAATCAAGGACAACTTTTAGGAGCTGAAGGAACTAATGAAAGTAGTAAAAAAGCTGCTACTTGGTTAGATAAAAACGCTCATAAATACGGCTTTATCGTTAGATATAAACCAGAATTCGTAGATAAAACTGGCTATATGGAAGAAAGTTGGCACATTCGCTATGTAGGAGAAGACGTAGCTAAAACAATTTATGAAAGAAATATTTCACTAGAAGAGTACCTTAATACTCCTGGTGGAGACTATGCAAACTAAAATATTATAAATAAAAGGAGAAATTAATGAATAGAAATAATCAAGGTCCAAATAACCAAAATTATAATAATCAAAACTACAACAATCAAAATTTTGATAACACTCAATACAACAATCAAGGATATGATCAACAGTATCAAAATACTCAATATCAAAACTTTGATCAACAACAAAACTATAATAATCAACAGCAGAATTACAACAATCAACCTAACTATAACGTTCCTCCTATGTACATGGAAGAACCTAAAGAAAAGAAAAAAAGTATCCTTCCAGTTGTCTTGACAGCAATCGTTACATTCGTTGTTCTAGTAGTAGCCTTATACTTTGGATATAACAAATTCCTTAAAAAAGAAAATGTTGTTGACTTAGCTACTTACGAAGTTAATTTTGTTACATATGGTGCAGAGGGTGAAGGAAAACCTGAAGTTGATATTAAGAAAATTCCAGAAGTTGCAAATTCTAGCGCAGAAATTTCTAATTTATTATCAAATCCAGACATTTCATACAGTAAACAAAGTAATTTAAAAAATGGTGATAAAGTTGAAGTTACTATTACTCTAAATAAAAATACTTTAAATAAATTAAAACTAAAAACAACAGGAGAATTCAAACGCACATTCACCGTTAACGGATTAAATGAAAAAGCTAAAGAAAAAGAAACTATTATCGTAAAAGAAGGTTCATCTAGTTCTTCAAGCTCTTCAAACGAAAGAAGCCATAGCATTAGTGGACGTACAGCTTATGTAAAACCATCTGTCGGGGTTAATCTAAGAAGTGACAAAAATGACACTAGTAGAATAATAACATCAATAAAAGGTGGTGCGGCTGTTACAATAAGATCTCTTGAAACTAATTCAGATGGTGAATCTTGGGCTTATGTTGATTACGGAAGCTACACAGGATACATTCGTGGAGATTTAATCGGCGGATAATAAAAAACAGAATATAAAAAAAAGTTGACTCACAAAATTGTGAATCAACTTTTTTTAATTATCTCTAACTTTTAATTTAACCATAAACATACTTATTAAAGTTATCCCTATAACAATTAGGAAAATAGATTTACTTTGTGTGAAACCAAGTAAGCCATTCTTAATATGTTTACCTATCCAAACATACACATAATCTCCGTAATAGATACCTAATGCGAAGAACGCTTGGTAAATCCCCATACTTACATTACGATATTCTCTATCGAAATATTGCATAGCAAGGGAAATAAGTGCATTATAAGCACCACCATATCCTAATCCATTTAAAATATAACTAAAATAAATAACATACGGGTTATTAACATATAACGCTATAATATAGAACGCTAATGAACATCCTAGTAAGAATAATAGAGTTTTTTGAATACCCCATTTTCTCGTAAAGTACACTCCAACAAGAACTCCAGCAATTAGCTGAGGTACTGCGAAAACTGCATCCATATATGCTAGCATTACCGTAAGTAATCATGTTTGCTCCACTTGTGGCAAACTTTATAAATGAAAGCAATAATGCTATTAAACAAATATAGATAAAACTCTTATGTTTAATTACTACCTTCACCTTATCAAATGAAAAATCACTATCGACAGGACGATAATCCTTCATCATAAATGATAATATAAACGTAATTACTGCGATAATACCTGCTACTATCCACATATAGTCAAAATGTTTGTATGTATTCATAGTAAAGACATATTGTATCGGTGCTGCGATAAATTCAGCTAATAACGGTGCAACAGATAGTATCGATACTGATACCGCTGCCTTATCTCTAGAAAAAGTTTCTGAGAAAATAACATTGAACAAAGCAAGCATTGTAGCACTTATCCCTAATGATAATGAAGATAAGTACAGAGTAATATAGCTACCGTTAAACGCCACTAAAAATGACGTTACTATTAATAAGAATAGTGAAATTTGAACGAATATTTTACGTCTTTTGAAAATATCGCTCGCTAAAAACATCGGCAACCTTACTATTAAACTCATAAGTCCATATCCGGCTGCTATTTGAGCTGCGAGTACCGGCGTTAAAGAAAGTCCTCCTTGCTCTATCGGCGTAACCGCGTATAACTTTCTATAAGCACGTATAATACTTATCGCAGACCAGAATAAAACTAATATCCAAAATATAATAATTTGATCCTTATTTAATTCGAATTTCTTAGATAAAAAGATTACTAGAATTAGAATTAATGCGATCATTATAAATGAAAATAAAATTTTTGTTTTAACCATCTCCTAACTATGTAATTTTTATAAAATGTCGAATCAAAAGTAGTATAACCATGTTTAAAATTCAACTTAAACATTATACCACAAAATCATATGTTGTTAAGAAAAATATACTCAAATTATTTGTTAGATTACTTTCGATAACGTTAAAAAACTTATTTTTATATTCGGATAGGCTTCTTTTATAGTTTTAGCACATCCTAATAAAGTATTTCCGCTCGTATATATATCATCTATTATCAAAACAGATTCAATACTTCCTAGAATCATTTCATCGCTTAAAAGATGATACCTATTCTCCTTTCTTTCTTTATGAAGTTTAGACTGTTTCTTTCTATAATCACAACTAAGAATTTTCTTGTAGTTCACATCACATAACTTACAAACTTGTTCAATATGATCAAACCCGCGAATAATCTCACGAATCTCGTTTGCTGGGACAATCGTCACCAAATCAAAATTATTTAAAGAAAAAAACTTATCTAGAAGGTTTTTAAATTTTACTGCACAAGCCACATCTCCGAAATATTTTATAGAATAGATTTCATCTTTTAAAAATTCGTAGTCAGCAAAATAATACAAAGTATATTCTCCTACTTCCAGAACATTTATATCAATATGCTCCCTACATCTAGTACAAAGATAAAAATCCTCTTTTTTTGCAAATAATGTATCAAACCCCAACTTCTTTTTTGTTTCTAAACTACAAAAACTACACTTCATATCTTACCTCCTATTCAACTTTCTGTATTTCGCAAGATTATTCATATACTCAATCTCTTTAATAGCAGCCTTCATATCCCTACTTATACTATCCGATAAAAATACAACATCACCAGAATTATCATAGTCCTTTCTACCTACCCTGCCCGATATCTGAATTAATGCAGACTTCGTGAAATTTATATGCTTGGCATCGAAAACAACTACATCTAAATAGTCAAAAGTCACACCACGTTCTAATATAGTTGTCGTAATAAGAATATCTAGTTCTCTATTATAGAATTTCTGTATTTTCTCACTTCTATTTTCATCTCCACTATAGACGAAATCTATCATTATTTCCTCGGAAATATATTTTTTTAAATACAACACCGCCGTCTCACACATACCTATTTCAGGCACAAATATCAATATTCGTCTATCTTTTTTCAATTTTTCTTTAATAAACTTAGCTATAAAGTATGATTTTTTAGAAAAATCGAATACGTCAGGCTTATCAATTTTTATTTTCGGAACAGGTAATAAATATCTGTGATACCTTATAGGGATTTTTATAACTTCATCAACACTGGATTTCACTAATTCAGAAGGTGTTGCTGAAAGAAATACAAGCACACCATCATCTTTCAAACTTGTTTTAGCACCATTTTCTAAACATTCATCACCAGAATACGGAAAAGCATCGACCTCATCAATAATAACAATATCAAAGTAATTGTAATACTTAACAAGTTGATGAGTAGTCATAATATAGAAATTCGAATCTCCAAAAGTCTTTTCCTCACCATGCAAAACACTCATTGGATAGCCACTAAAATCACGCACAAATCGTTCGGATAATTCTTTGACTACATCTCTTCTTGGAATTGCTAAGCATATATTCTTATTATCGAGGATTGCACGATATATAGCATCATAAACTATTTCTGTCTTACCCGCCCCGCAAACAGCCCAGATTAAAGTACTCTTCGCACTTTCTATGTTCTCCACTAAAGTCTTACTTGCCATTTCCTGAACATCACTTAACTCAACACTTGGTTCTTCCAGTACTTTTAAATCTAAAACTGGTATATTTATATGAAACTTTATAAAATAATCATCACTTCTACCAAAATTTATACATCTTCTACAATATGTAACTTTCTGGTTTTTATTAATAAATGTAAAAAATTGTTGCTGATCTTTATTATCACATTGAAAACAGTGAAACTTACCTTTATCTTCATTTACTGAGTATAATTTACTTATATATTGACAATTATCTAAACAATGAAGTTTAATATTCATTTTTAGTAATTTGGATATAGATAAAAGCAGTCCATTATACCTCCTTAAAAAAGTTAAATCACTCTCTTTTAGAGTATAGACTGCCCCCGTCGTTATTTCATTATATATTTCATCAAAATCTGAATTGATTTCTCCAAAATCATCATAGCTCTTTTTAATTTTTCTATAATTTATATTCTTGTCATTATTACTCATTTTTGAGTAATAAACTATATAAATTGCTTCTATAAATTCACAGTATTCCCTAAAAAACATTTTCTATTACCCCTTATCTGTAAATTCTTATAAAAATTATTTTCAGTAAATTTCCTCATTTAGTTAACATTTTAAGCTTCTAATATTCCTAGTTAACTACATAACATCTATATTTAATTTTATTTTAACAAAAATATATTTATAAAGCAAAATAAATGTATATTTTATAAAAGTGACATTTTTATGCAAACTATGTTGCTAACGTTATCAAAAAGT
>ERZ773021.852-NODE-852-length-10838-cov-50.7479_pt1 | contig 10838 bp, 12 predicted proteins | sample MGYA00511668_ERZ773021 | MGnify/ENA primary metagenome ERZ773021 (study PRJEB29015, sample SAMEA2737961) | human oral metagenome | biome: human oral; feature: human-associated habitat; material: dental | place: China | collected 2032 ... | reverse complement strand
ACCGCTATGATCACCTCAGCGCTTTTATGAAAAATCTGTATAAAATTAAGTCAAAATTTTCGATTAGTCCTGAAGAAATGGCCAAAGTCTATACAGCCTTATCTACAGAAGATGGTTATGAGGGCTTTTTGTATGACGAGAAATGCAGAGAAGTAAAGGCTAACGCATTTGCTTACAAGGAAGAAGAGCAGAAAAAATTTTGCACTTTGCTTGAGCAAATGACCTGCGTAAAGGATAACGTATAAAGAATTAAAAAATAAAGTCCATAAGGAGAAATAGCATTGGCTTGGTTTAATTTTGGGAAGAAAAAAGAAAAAATAGAATCTGCAACAGAAGTTGTAAAAGAGAAAATTGAGACAAGTGCTTGCTTGGGAGTGTTTGACTTCTTTACGCTTGGGAAATCTGATCAGGTACTGATCTTGGGCCGATTGAAAGGAAACTTAAAGTTAGGCGACCGTCTGCAAGTATGCAATCCTGGCGAAAGCTTTGAGTCTTTTGGCGAGCTGACGGTTGAAAAATTAAGCACTGGAAAAGAAGATTCTAACTTCTTGACAGACGAGCCCCTTGCCCATATTGTTGTAGCTGCATCTGAAATCGCAGGTCAACTTAAAAAGGGGAGTGTTCTCTATACGTCCAATATAGATGAGCGCCAGCTTTTATCTAGTTATACAGATGCCCTCTATACATCTTTTGTGGAAATGCAGAATGGAGATATGAGCAATGAAGACTATCTGCGAGCTAGTTTAGAAGATAGTGTTGAAATTTTGCGTTTGTTCTTATGGGATTGTAGAGAGAATCGACAAAATGGGAGTGAAGAAGAATATCAAAAAAATCTGGCTAAAATTGCCCATCTTGAGGAAGTTGTCAGAGATAAGTTGCTTGAAGCAGATGAGGTCTATGTGATTTATTCGCAATTAACAGGAGAGCCCTATATGTTTTCAAAGACATATGACAGAGGGGATGATGGCTACCTGTGTACAGATCCTTTGATTCACCTCTCAACTTCTCGTTGGTACCATCATTACAAAGAAACGTTTGACAGTCAGCCGAATACCCAAGTGAGACGGATTGAAAATACAGAGGACAAGGAAGCTATTAAAAACTTCTTGGGTTCCGCTTTTTACCTTAATGGTGCGCTAGGAATTATCATGAATTCAGATGATGTGTGCATCAAGGCTCAAAACTTGGTAGAAAAACCTGATTTTTCAAATCTACCTGAGATCCAGGTGCCTGTCATGAATCCTGATGTAGTGAGATGGTTACTTTTACTTGGACAGCTAGGCAAGCCTGACACTGAAGACAAACAGCTGGTAGACAGGCTTTATTATGGCTTCCTATCAAAGGCAGTGCCTAAGGCTAAATTCCTCATTCCGGTGCGAAGAGGGGAGAACTTCCCTGAAGCGAGCGATAAGGCTAAGGAAGTAATGTTGGAAAAAGGGGCTAGTCTAGATTTACCAGTTCGAGAAGGAAAAGACGGCCGACAAGCTATCTCACTTTTTACAGACTGGAAACGTCTGCGGATGGTTTTTGATGAAGAGTGGAACGGTATGATCGAGCCGGCAGGAAATATGATTGCTATGTTTGACTATATTGTCAATGGAACAGAGTATCTCAAAGCAGGCTGTTACATTAGTCAAGATTCTTTCAAAGAAATGGAAAAAATAAGTGCTGAGTTAAATGATGCTCCAAAGCAGTAGAAGAGGTAAATATGAAGATCATAGTTGACAGAGTCTCGGTTAGTGCAGGAGATGATACTGTTCCACATAAGACAGAATATGAAGTGTCTGAAGAAATGACGGTAGGAGCTTTCTTTGCTTTTCTTGAAGAAGATAGTTATCTCCCTCTTGTTCAAGGAAATGATGTTGCATGGGAACTTCGCAATATCATTGGGGAACAGGGGGCCTACTTTACAAAAACAAAAGAGACGCTTCAATCAGATGCCTTGTTAAAGACAATGATTGAAGAGGCAAATGGTGATAACCAATTTGAGCTGATTTACCATTCTACACCTGAAAATTATTTAAAAAGAAAAGAGAATAGATGAGAATTGCAGACCATAGTGTGACCCGTGCCATTCTGGAGCGTCACGGTTTCACCTTTAAAAAATCTTTCGGTCAGAATTTCCTGACTGATACCAACATCCTCCAGAAGATTGTGGATACTGCTGAGATTGACAAAAAGGTCAATGTCATTGAAATTGGTCCTGGTATTGGGGCTTTGACGGAGTTTTTGGCAGAAAATGCTGCGGAAGTCATGGCCTTTGAGATAGATGATCGGTTGGTGCCGATTTTAGCGGATACTTTGCGCGATTTTGACAATGTGACAGTGGTTAATCAGGATATTCTCAAGGTTGATTTAGCCCAGTACATAGCAGAGTTTAAAAATCCAGACCTGCCTATCAAGGTGGTGGCAAATCTTCCCTACTACATCACGACGCCGATCCTCATGCACTTGATTGAGAGCGGAATTCCTTTTAGTGAGTTTGTCGTAATGATGCAAAAAGAAGTGGCGGATCGGATTTCGGCTCAGCCTAATACCAAGGCCTACGGCAGTTTGTCAATCGCGGTCCAGTATTACATGACGGCCAAGGTAGCCTTTATCGTACCTCGGACAGTCTTTGTGCCTGCTCCAAATGTGGATTCGGCTATTCTCAAGATGGTGCGAAGAGAGCGACCAGCAGTTGAGGTCCAGGACGAGAAATTCTTTTTCAAGGTCACCAAAGCCAGTTTTGTCCATCGCAGGAAAACTCTCTGGAATAATCTGACTAGTTATTTCGGTAAGTCTGAAGAAGTCAAGACCAAGCTTGAAAGAGCTTTAGAAAAAGCCGATCTTGCGGCCAATGTTCGAGGAGAAGCGCTAGACTTGGCAGCTTTTGCCCGCTTGAGTGACGCTTTAAAGTCTGAGGGACTATAAAAAAAGAAGACTTGCTCTCTGGTAGCTGGTCTTCTATTTTATTCATGAGGTTCATATGAGAGTGAAATATCTATCTTTGTTTTCTGGGCTACTCTGGATGTCGCAGTCTTTGCTCCATTTTTTGCTGATGCTAGGCCTGCCTCTGGGACGTTTGGTCTTTGGTGGTGCTTTTGTAGTGTTTCCTTTATGGTTGCGGCCGGTTAACTTCTTGCTGTTCTCATTGTGGGCTTTCTTTAGTTTTAGTTATCTAGCTTTTGGTGGTTGGTTGAAAAGTGGCTTGAGGTCTTCAGTTTTGAAGAAAGTTATTTTAGTTGGAACTGTTTTTCTATTTTTGGCTACGGTTTTCAATTTCTTTATCATAACAAGAAAAAATCCTATCATGATTGATAGGATTGCTTTTTATGCGGAGGAAGGGATTTGAACCCTCACACCCGTACGGGCACATGCGCCTGAAGCATGCGTGTCTGCCGTTCCACCACCTCCGCTTGTTCTCTATTATAACATATTTTTTAAAAAATCCAAGAAAAAATAGCCAGATTAGACAGTGCCATCCATAGAAGCAAATGAGGCTGGAAGATTTATTCCAGCCTCTAGTTATGATGAATCGCAAATAAAAGTTGAAGAATCTTTCTCTACCCTCGCTTGCTATTTTTTTATTATTTATTCTACGATTTGCGGATAGAGGGTTTCTTGTTCTTTGGATGTATCTTTCAAGATGAAGATAGCCCATAAGAGAGCTAAAATGAAGACAACCAATCCAGGAACTCCTCCCTCAGGTCCGAATTGTCCACCTGTGATAAGTGTACGATTAGAAGTTGTAAAGTACATCAAGGAAGACTCGCTGTCGAATCCACTGACATGGAAACCATAAACGTTACCCATGATGAAGTTCCAAGCGAAGTGGAAGCCACAAGGTCCCCAGATATTTCCGCGCTTCAGGGCGTAAACGGCTGTGAAAAGACCAAAAACGAATAGGTGGACAGTTGAGAGCCAAGAAGCACCATTGTTATCCAAATGGAAATAAGAGAACATGGTAGAAGCAATCAAAATGGCTATGTAGGTGTTTTTATGATAGGAAATAATGGGAATCAACCATCCGCGAATGTAAATTTCTTCTGCAGCTGTTTGGAAAATATAGCCAATGAGAACTAATATCCAAGAAACGAGAAAAGGCAGACTAAATTGGATGCGGTCAAACTTAGCGTCTCCCGTAATGAAGAAGACGATTAAGACGGTTGTAATCATGATGGCCCCCACCAACACACCTTTAGCGAATTCGGGCAGGCCATTTCCTCTAGAGAATCCCATGGTTCGTATCGGTCGTTTTTCAATGAATTTGACCCAAAGGAAGAAGGCGATAATGGTGTAGAGGAAGGACCAAAGGTCCAAAATATTCCACCAGTCAGGAATCCAATTTTGCTTGTCTAAGAAAAAGTTAGTTGAAGCCCTACTAACCGGAGACATATATTGGGTAATATAATAAAGGATGAAGGGTGCTAAAAACCAAGGAGTCAAAAACTTCCCTTTTTTGACATTGGAAATGAGCGGGTTGCTCTTTGAGAGAAATGAAAGGCTCATAAATAACCTCCTTATAGCTAGCATGAACCATTAACGAAGTCAGAGACTTGCTTCTTGATGAAGAAGCTTCTGCTTCACTGGAATTCCAGTAGTAACCAGATGGACAAGTGCCTTGTGATTGTCACCTTCCCTTCTAATTGTACTTGTCCCATTCCCCACACGAGGCATATAGATGTTTGTTATTTACCTCTCTATTATAAAACTTTTAGAAAGCGTTTACAACATTCTGTCCTTGTTTATATAGAAAATCTTACAACTAAATAATTTGTGGCTTTCTTAGTAAACTTGTAAGCTAAATCAAACATTTTTTGTTATAATGGGTGTACTAACTTTTAAGGAGTAATCTTGCAAGGTAAAATCATTAAAGCCTTGGCTGGTTTCTATTATGTAGAGTCGGCTGGGCAAATTTATCAAACCAGAGCTAGAGGAAATTTTCGAAAAAAAGGACAGACACCTTATGTTGGTGATGAGGTTGAATTTTCAGCAGAAAAGGACTCAGAAGGTTATATTTTAAAAATAGCAGAGCGTAAAAACAGTCTTGTACGCCCTCCGATTGTGAATATTGACCAGGCGGTTGTTATCATGAGTGCCAAGGAACCAGATTTCAATCCAAATCTCTTGGATCGTTTCTTGGTTCTCTTGGAACATAAAGGGATTCATCCGATTCTCTATATTAGTAAACTGGATTTGCTGGAACGCGAAAATGAGCTAGATGAGTTCTTACAAGTCTATCGAACAATTGGCTACGATGCGGTCCAAAGCGTTGAGGAATTGTTGCCTCTTCTAGCGGATAAAATAACTGTTTTTATGGGACAAACAGGAGTTGGGAAATCAACTCTTCTCAACAAGATTGCCCCAGATTTACAATTAGAGACAGGCGAGATTTCTGAAAGTCTGGGCCGAGGTCGTCATACGACACGGGCTGTCAGCTTTTACAATCTAAACGGTGGGAAAATCGCTGATACGCCAGGTTTTTCTTCACTGGATTATGAGGTGAGTACAGCTGAAGAACTCAATCAGGCTTTTCCTGAGATTGCTGAATTTAGCAAGTCCTGTAAGTTTCGTACTTGTACCCATACCCATGAGCCAAATTGTGCAGTCAAGCCAGCGGTTGAAAGTGGTCAGATAGCAGCTTTTCGCTTTGATAACTATCTGCAATTTCTCAGTGAGATTGAAAATCGAAGAGAAACCTATAAAAAAACAGCTAAGAAAATACCTAAATAGAAAACAGGAGAAAAACTATGACACAATTTAAAATTTCACCATCTATCTTGAGTGCTGATTATGCTAATTTTGAAAGTGAATTGAAAAGACTAGAAGCGGCTGGAGCTGACTATGCTCATATTGACGTAATGGACGGCCACTTTGTTCCTAATATCACCTTTGGAGCGGGTGTTGTAGCTAGCATGCGTCCACATAGCAAATTGGTGTTTGACTGCCATCTGATGGTTACAAATCCTGAAAAGCATATCGAGGATTTCGTTCGTGCTGGAGCAGATATTATCACAATCCATGTCGAAGCAACTCCTCATATCCATGGTGCTCTCCAACAAATTCGCTCAGCAGGAGTAAAAGCAGGTGTTGTAATCAATCCAGGTACTCCGGTTCAAGCGGTTAAGCATGTCTTAGGTTTGGTAGACCAGGTCTTAGTGATGACTGTGAACCCTGGTTTTGGCGGACAAGCCTTTCTACCTGAGACCTTGGTTAAAGTTAGTGAGTTAGCTAGCCTTCGGGAGCAAGAACAATTACAATTTGATATCGAGGTTGATGGTGGTATTGACAATCAAACCATCAAGCAAGCAAAAGTAGCTGGCGCTAACGTCTTTGTAGCAGGTAGCTATGTATTTAAAGGCGATGTCGACCATCAAGTCCAAACCTTGCGGGAAGCATTACATGATTAAGGTTGTTCTAGTTGCTGGAGGTCAATTAGAAGAATTACCCTCAGATGTTGATGTATGGGTCGGTGTGGATCGAGGCAGTCTCCACTTGATAGAGCAGGGAATCGTTCCCGATTTGGCTGTAGGTGACTTCGACTCTGTATCCTCGCAGGAATTTGAGCTGGTTCAAAGGAAAGCTAAAGAGGTCCTACGTGCCCAGCCAGAAAAAGATGATACAGATCTTGAGTTGGCTGTCGCAGCTACTTTTGAGCGCTATCCAGACGCAAATGTTACTATTTTTGCTGCTTTTGGAGGCCGTATGGATCATACTCTAGCCAATGTTTTTCTTCCTAGCAATCCAAAGATTGCTCCTTATATGGAGCGACTTGCTTTGCAAGATGAACAAAACCTGCTTACCTATCGACCGGCAGGCAAACATTTAATCGATCTTATAGAAGGAATGACCTATGTTGCCTTTATGCCAACACAGGATATTGCCTTGACCATTGAAGGAGCCAAGTATCCTTTAAATGAAAAAAACTTTTTCTTTAAAAAAGTCTATGCTTCTAACGAATTTATAGGTAAGCCCATTTCCCTGTCTTTTGATTCTGGGTATGTGGTGATTATGTATAGTAAAGATAGGAAATAAGATGGAGATACTTATCATCATTTTGCTGGTAGCCAATCTTCTTTTGACTTTCTTGCTTTGGCAGAGCCAAACACAGCAAAAGAAGGATGTTCAAGAAATCTTGGAAGCGCAGGCTGACCATTTATCAGATCAGCTTGATTATCGTTTGGAGCAAGAAAGACAAAATTCCTTGCTTCAACAAAAAAATCTAGAGATAGGCTTGGGAGATCGTTTTAGTTCTCTACACACAAGTTTGCATCGGGATTTGACAGATTTACGGGCAGAAATCAGTGATAATTTGACAAAGAATCGCGATAAGACAGATGAACGCATGAAACAGATTCAAGAGTCTAATGAATTACGTTTAGAGCAAATGAGACAGACAGTAGAAGAAAAATTGGAAAAGACTCTTCAGACTCGCCTTCAGACCTCTTTTGAGTCCGTTTCTAAGCAATTGGAATCAGTCAACCGTGGTCTAGGTGAAATGCAGCATATTGCGCGCGATGTTGGAACCCTTAATAAGGTCCTTTCAAATACTAAAACTCGTGGTATTATGGGTGAGTTACAGCTGGGTCAGATTATTGAAGATATCTTGACTCCAAGTCAGTACGAGCGGGAGTTTGCTACTGTTTCAGGCTCTAGTGAAAGAGTTGAGTATGCAGTCAAGTTGCCAGGCCAGACTGATCAAGACTATGTTTATCTGCCAATTGATTCGAAATTTCCCTTGGCTGATTACTATCGCTTGGAAGACGCTTATGAATCTGGTAATAAAGAAGAAATTGAACTCTATCGCAAGGCACTGCTAAATAGTGTTAAACGCTTTGCAAAAGACATTCGCAGCAAGTATTTAGCACCTCCTGCTACAACCAACTTTGGGATTATGTTTTTACCGACAGAGGGTCTCTATTCAGAAGTTGTTCGCAATCCAGAATTTTTTGACAACCTTCGTAGAGAAGAGCAGATTGTAGTTGCTGGACCATCGACTTTATCAGCCCTACTCAACTCACTATCCGTTGGATTCAAAACTCTGAACATTCAAAAGAGTGCGGATGACATCAGCAAGGTTTTGGGAAGCGTCAAACTAGAATTTAATAAATTCGCAGGTATTTTGGTTAAGGCGCAGAAGCATTTGCAGCACGCTTCGGGGAATATTGATGATTTGCTGACACGCAGAACAAATGCCATTGAGAGAACCTTACGCCAGATTGAATTGTCAGATGAGGATTTGCATATAGACCTGCTTGATGTGCCAGAAGAAAGGGAAGATCATGAAAATTAACCAAATGAAAAAAGATGAATTTTTTGAAGGGTTTTACTTGATTAAATCAGCTGAAGTTCGACAGACGAGGGCAGGGAAGGATTATATCGCCTTTACTTTTCAAGATGATAGTGGAGAGATCGAAGGGAAACTCTGGGATGCCCAGCCACATAACGTAGCCGAATATACAGCTGGAAAAGTTGTCCATATGCAAGGTCGCCGAGAGGTCTACAATAATACTCCTCAGGTTAATCAGTTAGTTCTACGTCTTCCTAGAGCAGGTGAGCCTAACGATCCAGCTGACTTTAGAGAAAAACCTCCAGTGGATCCGAAGGATTTACGAGATTATTTGGCCCAGATGATTTTCAAGATTGAAAATCCGGTTTGGCAACGTGTTGTCCGAGCTTTATATAGCAAGTATGACAAGGAATTCTATTCTTATCCTGCGGCCAAGACCAATCATCACGCTTTTGAATCAGGCTTAGCCTTTCACACGGCGACTATGGTTCGCTTGGCTGATGCGATTGGAGATATCTACCCTCAGCTCAACAAGAGTCTGCTCTTTGCTGGAATTATGTTGCACGATTTAGCAAAAGTAATCGAACTAAGTGGTCCTGATGACACCGAGTACACAGTTCGTGGCAACTTAATTGGCCACATTGCTTTAATTGACGAAGAAATTACAAAAGTTCTTCTAGAATTGAAGATTGACGACAGTAAGGAAGATGTGATTGTCTTGCGTCATGTCATATTGAGTCACCATGGCTTGCTTGAATATGGAAGTCCAGTTCGTCCAAGGATTATGGAGGCTGAGATTCTTCATATGATTGATAACTTAGATGCAGAAATGATGATGATGACAGGTGCCTTGGCTAAGGTTGGAGAAGGAGAAATGACCAGTCGTATTTTTGCTATGGACAATCGTTCCTTCTATAAACCCAATTTAGACTAAAGAAAAAACGAAAAATGAGCATTATATTTGAAATAATGTTCGTTTTTTTGATAGAGTATGTTATAATGAAGAAAAATAACAAGAACGGTGAAAATATGAAACTAAGAAGAAGTGACCGGATGGTAGTAATTTCAAACTATCTTTTAAACCACCCTTATGAACTAACTAGTCTGAATACTTTTGCTGAAAAGTATGAATCAGCTAAATCCTCTATTTCAGAAGATATTGTCATCATCAAACGCGCTTTTGAAGAGATCGAGATTGGATCTATTGAAACAATTACTGGTGCGGGAGGAGGAGTCATCTTTACCCCTTCTATTTCTGATAGAGAGTCTAGAGAAATTGTTGAGGGACTACGAGACCAATTGTCAGAAAGTAACCGCATTTTACCAGGTGGCTATATCTACCTATCTGATCTCTTGAGCACTCCATCTATTTTAAATAGTATTGGGCGGATTATCGCTAAAGCTTTTCGCGATCAAAAAATCGATGCTGTCATGACAGTAGCTACTAAAGGAGTTCCACTTGCTAATGCCGTGGCCAATACATTAAATGTTCCTTTTGTGATTGTCCGTCGTGATTTAAAAATTACAGAAGGATCAACCGTCAGCGTTAACTATGTTTCTGGTTCCAGCGATCGGATCGAAAAGATGTTTTTATCAAAGCGTAGCTTGAAAGCAGGTAGCCGAGTTTTGATAGTGGACGACTTCCTTAAGGGAGGCGGTACAATCAATGGGATGATTAGCTTGCTTGCTGAATTCGAATCGGAGTTAGCAGGTGTAGCTGTTTTTGCGGATAACGCCCAGGAAAAGAGAGAACATCTGTCTTATAAATCTTTATTGAAAGTGACCAATATCGATGTAAAAGAAAATAAAATCGATGTTGAAGTCGGAAATATTTTTGATAAATAAGCAGGAAAAGGATTATGAGAAGTATATTTGAGAAATTTGACCGAATTCCAATTTGGGTTCGGATAGGAGTTTTGCTACTATTAATAGCGATTTTAATTACTGGCTTATTCTTTATAAAGCCTAACTACAAAACAAGCCACCAGTCCTCAACAGTTGCCACATACAGCCGTGCGTCCAGTTCCAAAGCTGGTTCGTCTAATGAAAAATCTTCTTCTAATCCAGATAAAGCGAAAACTTTGGATACACAAAGTCTTGCTAATGCAGAAACTCTTGTGAAGGAATTAGAAGCTGAGCAGACCGAAGAAAACGTGTCACTTGCACAGGCGGCAGTTGACAAGGTGAAGGATCTAGATGCTAAGGCTAAGTTGCAGGATAGGATTCAGGCAGTTAAAGATACCATAGCTGCAAACCGATCTGCAAATGCTGCGCAACCACAAATTCAACAGCAACCGGTCTATCAAGCGCCTACAATCCAAACTCCAGCAGCACCTTCAACTGTTGATACTCAAACACAGACTGAAGAAGCCCCTTCTGCTAACAACACAACCACACAATAAGAGAAGCTCCCAAGAGCTTCTCTTTTTTATAAAGGTTCACGATTCACAAAGTAAAAAGGGCAAAAAATGAAGAAACCTATTGACTCGCCAACCGGCCCGTGTTATAATGATAGACGGTACTTTTTACTTTTGGTCTCTCAAAAGTGTACAGAGACGTGCTGACA
>ERZ773021.849-NODE-849-length-10892-cov-2.6081_pt1 | contig 10892 bp, 5 predicted proteins | sample MGYA00511668_ERZ773021 | MGnify/ENA primary metagenome ERZ773021 (study PRJEB29015, sample SAMEA2737961) | human oral metagenome | biome: human oral; feature: human-associated habitat; material: dental | place: China | collected 2032 ... | reverse complement strand
GATGCGGCAGATACTTCAAAAGAAGAAACAGTTAGCTTGATAATCGAGCATGCGTCAGATAACCAATACTCACCCATGCCTGCCTCATCAACATTGAATACGTATGCCACTGATGGAATCTCCAGATCTGCTTCTAAAAAATTGCTGAACTTAATAAACAAAGAAACATCTTCGCTGGAAGAATATTTCAACAAAATTGGCGCAGATCAGTTAACTTTGATTGCTAAGAAATTGAAGAAGGATGGAATTTCACCAGATGTGTATCGAGGTAAAGTACCAGCATTATTAGCCAACTTATTTACTGAAGAGTTTGAAAAAGTAGCGAGCAGAAAAAATAGGCGAAAACAAAAAATCCCCACAAAAAGTGAGGATAAGGATATATTTACAAAAACTGTTTCAGATGAGACGTTCTCAACAGTCTTTCGTCAGGTTAATGCTAGTGAGATAGATGCTGTAAAAAATAGAAACTCAATTCATGCTTTTGTTTTGAAGCCAGAGTTGTTGCCTTTTAGCTATACGAATTTAAAGAATCTAGTGACATCCAATATTACTAGCTACGCAATAGCCCGTGGAGTTAGCAAAACAGATGTTGTAGGTTTGCAAGCAGCCAATTTACTAAGAAAATATGCTAAAAGTGGTATTCCAAATAATTTACTAGGTGAATTGCTAGCATATATTTTTTTAGAGCATGAGGATAACGCACTTAAACTCTATACCAGGGCGGAAATTTTAAAATTCAAGCGAACGATCGACAGCGAAGGCATATACCTAAAAAGAGACCAAGGTAAAAATCAACTAATCCTTGGGGCATCACAATTAAACAATAATCTCGAGGATGCAATTAATAATGTAGTGAAGAAGATAGCAACTTTTGATAATAATCGGTCCAATGAGATGGTACTGGCTACTGACATAGTTGACCGTTCCATTCTTCGGACACAATTTGGTGAAGATAAGAGTAATACCATTATTAAGTTAATGGCACCAACTGAAACAGACTTTGAAGATATTGCATCATATGGGATCTTTATTGGCTATAAGTTTAGAACCCAATTAGATTTAGACGATTGCACGCAAGAAGAAGCAAAACAGAAGTGTCGTCAAGCTATTAATTGTGATTTGGAACAAGCGATTAGGCAATTGAATATAGTTATTCAGCAGCATCATTGGCAAAAATCGTCGTTTTATGTGTACTTGTTACCTTTTACTAATGCTGAAGAGGATACTCATGCGATAATGAAGGATTTGATAGGAGAATAAGAGTATGCCACAACAAGAAAAAAGATTGGGCGAATATCTTTACGAGTATTTAGAAAATGATGATTACTTACACAAGCTGATGAGTATTTTGTCTAAGCAGTATGGTTGCTGGCTATTTCATCTAGATTGGAAGTTAACAGGAAAGCAGAAACATGATCTTCTACGCTTCGCTGATTTGCTATCAAAATCAATCAATAAAAAGGGAGACAGTAGGCAAAAAAATAGTGCCTTGAAAATTGTTGCTACTCTATCCAAAATGTATCCTAACGATCCTGAGGTTTCACTGATTACTAATGAGGTTTTGACCAGCTTTAACAACTTTTTGCCTCGTCAAGGACAAAGCTATACGCTAGTTCCAACAATTGAGCAGTTATGGAACGAAGCCTTGGTAAACTATCAAAAAGAGAAACGCCAGATTCCTGGAGAAGAAAGTAAGTCGTTTATCGGTAAGCAAGATATACTTTTTAAGTCTTTGAGCAATGAACTTACTAGTTTTTCAGCTCCAACATCGATGGGGAAGACCTTTTTAATTGAGAAGTATATTGAGCTTCAAGTGAAGGAGGGTGTCGTAGGCAACTTTGCGATCACTGTACCAAACAAGGCACTCATTACCGAAGTAAAGGTTCGGCTTATTAAGGATTTAGGGGCAAAATTAGGTGAAGTCATTTCTCATCCTGAAGAGTACAGGATAGATTACGAGGGAAGCTATATTTGCGTAATGACTCCTGAACGCCTATTAGCCCTTTTAACACAATATTCAGAAGCACGGTTAATACACCTGTTTATTGATGAGTCTCAAAAAGTTACAGAAGCAAGTTCGCGTAGTGTCTTTTACTATGAAATATTTGACAGGGTTAGTGCATGGAAAAATCGACCGAAGGTAACCTTTGCCTCACCATTGATTCCAAATCCAGGAATATTTAAAAAGTTAGTACAAACAGCCGCATCGAATGATGGCCTTCGCATTGTCGAATCCCCAGTAACCCAGGTGGAAATTATCTTTGATCGCTATGCTAATAAAGCGGAAGTATATGATGATTTGAATCAAAATACTATTCCGATAGGTAAATTTAAAGAAACGCTATCAGTACCAGATATTATTCGGAAGATGATAAGCATTTTAGGGAATAGTAATTGCAACTTGGTTTATTATGGTTCAAAAGTCAATGCCATTTCAGATGCTGTGGTTGTTAGTCGTTCAATGGAAGAAAGTAACGATCCAAGGTTGATAGAGTTAGCTGATTATATTTCACGTAAAATTCACCCTAAATACATCTTGGTAAAACTAGTTAGAAAAGGAATAGCCTTCCACACTGGAGAATTGCCAGTTGACGTTCGCATTAGAATCGAGGAAGCCTGTCGGCAAGGAATCCTAAAGCTGGTTTTCTGCACCAGTACCCTACTGGAGGGAGTAAATTTGCCGGCTGATAATATTTTCGTTACTACGCTGCAAAATGGAAAAAGGACGCTCAGTCAATTAGACTTCTTGAACTTAATTGGTCGAGTGGGTAGGTTAGGTCACTCCATGCTAGGAAATGTCTTTCTAATTACTGGCGATACAGCGAATTCGCATAGTAACCGTGCTGCTTATTTATCTAGGATGAATAACAGACTAAAAAAAGCTAAGTTATCTGTTGATGTTATTAAGCCTAAGCAAGCGGCAGCAATTAAGAAGAGCCTAGAGAAAGGCGATGTGCGTTTAGATAACATTGAAAAAGATAAGAACTATGATTTAATTCGTAAATTATCATTACTTTATGTCAAGGAATTACGGAATGATCATCATGGAGTAGTTAGAACCCATTTAGCAAAACATATAACCTACAAAGAAGAACGAAAAATTTTACAATCCTTACAAGAACGATATGTTGACGAATTAGAGGATGATATTAACTTCTCTTCTGATCAGTCTGAAAGTCTTAGAAACAAGATTAGTCAGGAAAATATTAAAGGATATCCTAATATTCATGATGGGGAAAAATTGAGGTGGCCGGAAGCCAAAGCTTTTTTACTCAAACTATCAGAAATATTTAACTGGGCTATTTATGAATCCGACTTTGTTAAGTCAAAACAAGACAAGGAAACTCAAGATAAGGTCATCGAGGATGACGCTAAAATAGCCTTACTTTGGATGAGTGGGTACAGCCTGCAACGGATTTGCGACTTTGCAATTCAAATCCGTGATCCTGAGCGTGGAGATACAAGATTTCTTAATAGGGTAAGGCAATACCATGAGAATACCCCTAATATTGACTGGGAGACTATAACCATTAATTTAGTGATGAAAAGATTGCAAAATCTTCAGTTTGTATTAGGTAAATATTTCTTGAAAGTTACCCAGGAGTTAACTAAGAGTGGAATGCCACCTCAGAATGACTGGTATCGTTTCATGGAGTATGGAACAGATAGTGACTTACGGATTTGGTTACAGCAGAATGGTTATTCCAGAGAATCTTCAGAATATATTGAGGCAAATAAGGATGTACTAATTGTCGGTGGGTCTGGTAAATGGAGGCTTTCAGGCCAAATTCAATTTGTAGAGGACATAGACGTAAAAAAAGAAACGCAGGAAGTTATGACAAATGTTCCAGAAATATTCTTCTAACAGAGGGGGAAAACTAATGAAAAAAGAGGAAGAGAGCTCAATCAGTTATAACAAGTTGTGGAAGTTACTGATCGACCGCGGCATGAAAAAAAAAGAACTGCAAAAGGCTAGTGGAATAAGTGCTGCTTCTATTGCTAAGCTTGGTAGAAATGGTAATGTTACGACTGACATTCTGCTGAAAGTTTGTCGCGCATTAGATTGTGACATTAGTGACATTCTTGAAATTAAAAGATAGGTGGTTATTTAGTAAATGGCAATAACAGAAATTGAAGATCGTATCACAGACATCATAGATTGTAATGATAAGAATCAATTTATCTATGATTTCCTTAGTGTGTATGATTTTCCAAAGGCAACGATTACCAAGTTGCGCAAAGGGACTAACAATCTGGCAAAAGAACCGGGGGCAGTATACCTAAAAAATCGTTTGTACTTTAAGCAAGTCAATAGTGATTTGATGCAGAGCTTTGTTGATATTAAAGAAAAGGTTAACCAACTTGGTTCTAAGCCTCGTTACATCATGGTGACAGACTTCAAGAATGTGTTAGCTGAGGACACTAAGACTGGCGACACCCTTGATGTTGAATTTGAACGTTTACCACAAAAGTTTGAATTCTTCTTGGCATGGAACGGTATTGAAAAAGCCGACTTTGACAAGGAAAATCCGGCAGATATTCGCGCAGCCGAGCGGTTTGCCAAATTGTATGACGTGGTGGTGAAGGACAATCCAGAAGCAACCCGTCATGGACTGAACTTATTTTTGATTCGGGTACTGTTCTGCTTGTTTGCGGAAGATACCGATATCTTTGAAAAGAATCTGTTTACTAACCGCTTAAAGGAGTTAACCAAGCCTGATGGCAGTGACTTGGACCATTTTGTTAATCAACTATTTAGTGTGTTAGATATTGAAAAAGCCAACCGACCGGAAGAGACAACTAGCTGGTTGGCAGACTTTCCTTATGTTGATGGGGATCTCTTCAAGGCTCCACATGAATCATTACATTTTACGGAACATTCTCGTAAATTGATTATTGATGCCGGTGAGAAACTGGAATGGGACCAAATTAACCCAGACATTTTGGGGTCAATGATTCAGGCGGTAGCAAGTGAAGACAGTCGCAGTCATCTAGGGATGCACTATACTTCTGTGCCTAACATCATGAAAGTGATTAAGCCCTTGTTCTTAGACGACTTAAGAAAGGCCTTCGAGGATGCCAAGAGAAATGAGAAGAAACTGAATGAACTTTATGATCGCATTGGCAAGATAAAATTTATGGATCCTGCCTGTGGATCAGGTAACTTCTTAATCATTACCTATAAGGAACTACGACAGTTAGAAATTGACATTCTCAAGGAATTAAACCGAATGGGAATTGCCACGATGTATGTTCCTTCGGTAACTCTTGACCAGTTCTATGGAATTGAGATTGATGACTTTGCCTGTGACGTGACCCGCCTCTCGTTGTGGATTGCCGAACACCAAATGAACAAGCAGTTGCATAAAGAAATAGCGGATGCCGTTCGTCCTACGTTGCCGTTGCAACATGCTGGAGCAATTGTGTGTGGGAATGCTTTGAAAGTTGATTGGAATAAAGTCTTACCTCATCAAAAAGAAGAGGAAATTTATTTGATGGGTAATCCACCCTATTTGGGTGGAAAGGCGCAACCCTTATCATACAAGAAAACAACTAAGCCAATTATTGGTCGTATAAAAGGCTGGAAGAATATGGATTACATTTCTTGTTGGTTTATTTTAGGGGCTAGATATATCCATGGGACTAGAGCAAAATTATCTTTTGTGTCTACAAATTCAATTTGTGAAGGGGAACAAGTTGCGATGCTCTGGCCTGTTCTTCTTGAATTAACAACTATATCATTTGCATATACTTCTTTTAAATGGAGTAATAATGCTAAAAATAATGCTGGAGTTATAGTTATTATTATTGGCTTAAGTGACAGAAGAATTGGGCAGCACAATAAAAAATATTTAATAAACAACAACAAAATACAAAAAGCTAATAATATTTCACCATATTTAACAGATAATGCTGGACCTATAGTTAAGAAAATAAGCCACCCCCTATGGAACATTCCAAAGATGGTGCTAGGTAATATGCCAAAAGATGGGGGTAACTTGATATTAACAGAAGATGAAAAGAACAAAATATTAGATGAAAATTCGAGCAGTCAAAAATTTATTCGAAAATTTGTTGGCTCTAGTAATTTAATAAATGGAATTAATAAATACTGCATTTGGATTAACGATGATGAGCTAGACGAAGCACTTAGCAATTCTTATATTAAATCAAGAGTTCTTGCTACTGAGCGGTTTAGATTACAGAGTAAGGCGGCTAGTACAAGGGAAAGTGCTACATATGCTTATAAATTTAAACAACGTGGAAAATATGATAAAGCATTACAAAAGTTCAATCAATTTACAACTATAGTTATACCACGACATTCTTCGGGTACTAGATCTTATGTACCACTGGGACTTACTAATCAAGATACTATTGTTTCTGACTCAGCAATGGCAATTTATAATTCTCCACTTTGGCTTTTTGGATTATTAACTTCAAGGATTCATATGATTTGGCTAAATAGAGTGGGCGGTAAATTAAAAACTGATTTTAGATATTCCAATGTCTTAGTTTATAACACTTTTCCAGTCCCAGAATTATCAACACGCCGTAAGAATGAAATTGAAGATCTAGTTTGGAAGATCCTTGATATTCGTGATGAAGAAGGTGGCACCTTAGCTGAACTATATGGTTCACCACTTGCTGCTAAGAATCCCAAGCCGATGAACCCACGTCTAAAGGCTGTTCACGAAGAATTAGACCAAGTGGTTGACCGGGCTTATCGTGATCGACCGTTTAAGGATGATAATGAACGACTGGCATTATTGCTTGATATGTACAGTAAGAAAGTTAACGAGGAAAAATAAATGCAAGATAAAAATGTCGTGGAGGTTAATTACCACCAAACTGGTAAAAGTACCAATACCAATGAACTGGGGATGCGGGAAATGCAGGCCCGTGTTTATCAACATCGTAAGTCCAAGTATATTCTTGTTAAGGCTCCGCCAGCATCCGGTAAGTCACGAGCCTTAATGTTTGTAGCCTTAGATAAGCTGGCTAATCAGGGAGTTAAAAAGGTCATTGTTGCGGTTCCAGAACGGTCGATTGGACGCTCCTTTAAGAACACGAATTTAGTAAAGTTCGGTTTCTATGAGAACTGGCGCGTTGATCCGCAGTATGACTTAACACTAAACGGTGGACAAGAAAGCAAAGTGCAGAAGCTACTCGACTTTCTTAAAAATCCAAGTGGCCGGATTCTGGTCTGTACCCACGCCACCTTACGCTTTGCCTATCAAAAGGTAGCGGATGACCATGCCTTTGATGATGTAATGGTGGCGATTGATGAATTCCACCATGTTTCATCTAGTGATAGTTCTGTTTTAGGGGATGCTTTACGGAATATCATGCACAACTCATCCGCCCATGTTTTGGCAATGACAGGTTCATATTTCCGTGGTGATTCGGAACCAATCTTGTCACCTGAAGATGAGCAGATGTTTGATAAGGTTACCTATACTTATTACGAACAGCTGGATGGTTACCAGTATTTAAAGTCCTTTGGGATTGACTATAAATTCTACCAAGGACGTTATACTGATGCCCTAGATGAAGCCCTGGACACATCGAAGAAGACGATTATCCATATTCCAAGTGTTAATTCGAGTGAATCAACCAAGGATAAGTATGATGAAGTTGATCGCATTTTTGATATGATCGGTGATATTGACCACCAAGACCCCTACACGGGTATTTACTTTATTAAGGATAAACATACGGGTAGGTTACTCAAGGTTGCTGACTTAGTGAATGAAGATGGCCGGGAAAAAGTCGGTGAGTATCTCCGGCAGCTAAGTGGCCCTGGTGATTTGGATATTATTGTGGCTCTAAATATGGCTAAGGAAGGTTTTGACTGGCCGTGGGCAGAACAGGCTTTGACCATTGGTTACCGGCATTCTTTGACGGAAATTGTCCAGATTATTGGTCGGGTTACCCGAGATAGTGCGAACAAGAACCATGCACAGTTTACTAACATGATCGAACAGCCGGATGCTAAAGATGGGGATGTTGAATATGCGGTTAACCAAATCTTGAAGGCCATTACAGCATCATTATTAATGGAGCAAGTATTGGCTCCAGAAATTCATATAAAGCGCCGTCAACATAAAAATGAGATGCCAACCGGTGATACGGACATTTTGATTAAAGGCTTGAAAGAACCATCAACCAAGCGAGTTCAGAGTATCATTGAGAATGATTTGCCTGATTTGAAAGCTGCTATTTTACAAGATTCCTCGGTTAAGCAGGGTATCGCTGCTAACGTAAGTGCCGAAGTGATGAATAAAGAATTGATTCCAAAGGTTGTTATGACCCGCTATCCAGACCTGAATGATGACGAAATTGATCAGGTTAGTCAGTATGCCTTGGCCGATACAGTGATCCGCCATGCCAAAGTTGAAACAACTCAGGATAGCAAGGGTAATACAGATCAGTTCTTACGGATGGCGGATAAGTTTATCAATGTTGATCAACTCGACATTAACTTGATTGAGTCGATTAATCCATTCCAGCGGGCTTATGATGTTATGTCACAGAATATTGATAGTAATACCCTGCGGATTATTGAACGGTCAATTGATGCCAAGAAGTATGAATTTACAGATGAAGAATTAGTGCAGTTATACAAGAATGCTAAGCGTTTTGTGGCGGAGCATGGGAAGCGACCGGATAAAAACTCCAATAATGAGGAAGAAGTCCGGATGGCGTATGCCTTAGCCAAATTAGCTGATCTGCGGGCAAGGAGGAACCAATAAGATGAATGATAAGACGATCCATTCTCTTGAGGATGTGTTCAATGACCCAGAAGCTAATGAATTACTGGCAACAAAGCCAAAACCTAAAGCTGTACAAAAAGACCCGGATGTTGAACATTTTCAAGAAATTCAGGAATGGATTAAGCAACACGGTGGCAAAGAACCGGAAAAGACTCGGGATATGTCACGGATGGCGGAACGACGAATGGCCAATCGTCTAAAGGGTTATCGTAGCCATGAAGATATGATTGAACTATTGAAACCATATGATGAACTGGGATTGCTCAATCAAGAAAGCCAGAAGTTAACCCTTGAAGATAAAGTTAAAAAGGAAAAGCATGATTTCACTTCACTCGATGATATTCTAAGCGACGATTCCATCCTTTTTGGTGATCATCAGCAAACCGTTAATGGTAAACTATTTGACACGAAAAAGTTGCATGAGATTAAGCGAGAACAAGAAAATCAGCCTGAGAAAGTGTCACAACGGCACCACATGGCTGATTTTGATAAGTATGAACCGCTATTCAGGCAGGTGCAGGCTGAGCTAGCATCTGGGAAACGACAGTTGCGTCCATTTAAGAACTATGAAATTCTGCTGCATCACTTCTATGTTTTAAAGGGTCAGCTGCTGTATATTGAAGCAGTTGGTGAAAAGAAATTGACTAACAATAAAAGTCAACGAAAAACCGATGCACGTCTGCATGTGATTTATGAAAACGGGACAGAAAATACACCGTTGTTAAATGGCTTAGCTGCTTCTATGTATGGTCGTAATGGGAAGATTGTTACTGAACCCGATGATTATTTTGAAATGGAACCTGGCCAAGTCACGGGCTATATTTACGTATTAAAATCTGAGAGTGATAATCCTGAAGTACAACGGGTTCAAGAAGATCATGCCTTATATAAGGTGGGGTATACAACGGGCTCGGTTGAGAAGCGAATTGCTAACGCTGCAAATGAACCTACTTATCTTTATGGACCAGTTAAAATCTGTGAGGAATTTCAGATTTCAAATTTAAACTCTGAAGCGTTAGAAACGGCCATTCATCATGCCTTAGCAAATTATCGGTTGGCGGTTGATATTAAGGCGCCTAATGGTAAGGTTATCCATCCACGTGAGTGGTTTGTGACTGATTTAGATACGATTAATGATGTTGTCAATGAGATTGTTGCTAAGTTAAGAATGAGCCAAGAATAGAGGGTGATAAAATGAACAAAGTATTTTATCAGAATAATGTACATTCAGTTTCAGCCAAGATATTGTTGGATGTTAGTAACTTAACTGAAACCCAATTAGCAAATATTCTAGAAATTTCGCATATAAAATCTGTTTGCTTAGATTTAGTAGCTAATGCTCCTATAAAAATTAATGATAATCAGCCTAACATTAAGATTGACTCTATTAGTGTTAACGTTTCTGACAACTTTAGGGATACTCTGATCCGTTCTAATTTTGATTTTTGCATTAGTAATCAGGTACCTAATAATGCAGGAAGAACATATTTTTTACCCTTGGTTAATTATAATGATTTCATGGAGCTAATTCGTCTTATATTAATTCATAACAAGCAATATTATCTATATTCGAACTTTAAGGTGGATGATTTTCTTTATTTACACGGACGGAGTAACTATTTATTTCCAACATTTCAAAAGATATGGAGCTTTGCCGTGAGTTATGATACGGATAGATTATATTTTGATGCGTTGGATAGTATTGCAAACAGATTTAAGCAACTTATTATTGCACTTGATGAATGCTCTTTTTATTGTTTTGAAAATGGAGGAAACAATTCAATAAGTTATGCAATATACTATTTTGATTCTTTTGTATCGCAGTTAGCCAGTATATTTGGCAATTTGGCTAATACTATTAACTATTTTTATAATATTAACGATGACAGCAGAAAAGTCGATCTGCGTGTAAGCACAAATAAAGGGAAAGAGTTTTTAAAAAAGCTCCGTGAGAAGGATCCAATATTTTGTCGAAAACTAGAAAATGCAGATTTTCAAGATTTCTTAAATCTTGTAATAAAGCCACTGCGTAATGATATCGAACACAACAATATTCCGCAGGGAGTGAACTCTAAAACTATGGTAAGTATGATACAAAAGAATCAAAATAGTATA
>ERZ773021.845-NODE-845-length-10902-cov-3.45967_pt1 | contig 10902 bp, 8 predicted proteins | sample MGYA00511668_ERZ773021 | MGnify/ENA primary metagenome ERZ773021 (study PRJEB29015, sample SAMEA2737961) | human oral metagenome | biome: human oral; feature: human-associated habitat; material: dental | place: China | collected 2032 ... | reverse complement strand
TATTGGCAAGAGGCTTCCCTTTATAGTCGGTAACTTTGCCTGTTATAGTAATTTGCGCCATAGCCGAGAGCGTAAAAAAGAATAGAAATATAGTAAGTCTGTTCATAATTTTTATTTTTTAGTGTTTACAATGATTACGCCATAGGCTCCAAGAGAGCCATATAATGGAACTCCTGATTGTCCATCTATTTCTATTATTTCCTCTATTTTCTTCCGTCGTATTTTTTTAAGAAACTCTTCCTTTTTTTCTATAGGCAATCCATCGAGAACAAACAACTTGTCGCAAGGAGTTTTCAAACTTATAGAAGGTGTAGAGGCTCTTGGGTCGCTGTTCCTGCTTTCAATAGGAGGGTGTTGTACAAAGTTATGGCTTTGCTCTTTTGCTTCTTTTACAACAAGGTAACAATCTTCCATATTTTCAGGTTGTATCGCCTCCCAACGACGGGCTTGGATAGTGTAATTACCTATGCTATCTGTATAAGTCTCAGTATTCCTATCTTTATTATATACCCTAATATTAGCCATAGGATTCCCTTCTTTGTCTGTAACTTTCCCTGAAACCACTATAAGGCGATAGGTTTGATAGAATTCCCAAATCTCTGCATAAAGTTGCTCTTCCTTGTTGAGTTGACTATTAGGCGGATTACTAGCAAGTGCTTTTGCTTTCCGAAAAGTGTCCTTAGTGATGATATATACCGCTCCGTATTTTGCACTGCTGCCAAAAAGATTTTTAGCTTCTTCTGTAAAAAACACCAAGATTTCGGCTATATCTTTGGGTTGTAGTTTTTTAGTCTTTAAACTCCATTTAGTAATTTTCTTCCCATCGATAATATAAAGAGGGGGCTCGTTAGGAATTCTCCCTATATCCTTTATGCCTCCGCCTTGGGATTCCTTAACTTGTGCTGTGAGAGGCAGAGAAAAGAGTAATAACAACAAATATTTCATAATTACGAGTTACGAATGACGAATGACGAATGACGAGTTACGAATGACGAGTTACGAATGACGAATGACGAATGACGAATGACGAGAGGTAACTTTTCACTAAAAGATGGGTTGTATTTTCTTTACAAGCTCTTCCATTGAAATGGGTTGGGGTTTGATTACGGTACCGGTATGTACTTTGTTGAGACCTTGAGCGAGGATGGTATCACCTTTTTTAAGTCCGCTTTCTACAACTGCATAATTATCGGCGCGGTTTTTAAGTGTGATGACGGTTTGTCGCAAGGAGTCTTTTTCGGCTACGCGATATACAAATACTTTTCCTTGTTGTTCAAAAGTAGCGACCTCAGGAATTACGAGTGAGTTACTAAAATGTTGAGGTATTTTAATCGTTCCACTATTGCCATTAGTGAGCAATTTGTTAGGATTAGGGAAAGTAGCGCGGAACTGGATGCTACCTGTAGAGGGGTCAATTTGTCCAGTTACCGCTTGAATTTTACCTTTCTCGGCATATTCTTTTCCGTTAGCTAATACCAAAGAAGCCTCAGGTAGGTTTTTGAGTTTTTCGGCAGTGGTTTTGCCTTCGGTGTTAGCTAAAAAATCGAGGTATTCTTTTTCGTTCATTGAAAAATAAGCATATACCTCTTTCACATCAGAAACGGTAGTAAGCACTGTATTATTGGCAGTTACTAAAGCACCTTCACGGAAGTTGATTGCTCCTACTACCCCATTTACAGGTGCTTTCACTACGGCAAAACCAATATTACTCGCCACCTCGTTGTAGGCAGCTTGAGCGCGTTGCAAGTTGGCTTTGGCAGTTGCTAACTGTACGGGGCTCACGATATTTTTCTCTACCAAGGGCACTAATTTATCTACTTCTACCTTAGCGACATCCACCGCTGCTTTGGCTGAGGCTGCTGACTGGTTAAGGGTTTGGGTTTCCAATTGAAACAAGGGTTGTCCTTGGGTTACTACCTGACCTTCGTCTACTAATACTTTAGTGATATAACCTGATATTTTGGCTTGTACGGAGCTGTTTACAATACCTTCAATATTCACTGGATAAGAGAGTTGAGAAACCGTATTTTGTTCACCTACTACAATCACAGGATAAGCCTCAGGTCCTTTTGATTTTTGTTGCTGTTGATTTCCATTATTACAAGCTACCAATGCGATAGCGGTTGTTGCTGTTAAAAAGATTTTATTCATTATACTTTAATTATTAGTTGTTAGTGTTAGTTTTAGGACGAGTCGGACGGGGCTGACCGGTCGGGGGAGGTAGAGGTGGTTAGGTGAGGTTGGAGGATAAGGGTTATTGGCAAAAGTAGTTCAAAAACAGTTATAGACAAGTGTGGGACGGCGTTAATCTTTTGTTAAAGTTTAGCAAATGAGAGTAATACGCTGTTTTTAAAACTATGGTGCAAAGGTAAGGTGAAGAGGAGATTTAGGCAAATAATATCGACAGAAAGGCTGATTTTATCGACGAAAAACGCAAAATACGAGGTGTGAACCCCCGAAGAGGGTGTCCTAAAGGTTTTATTTTGTGGGGGAGCGAAAGGTTTTATTTATGTGGGCGTTTGCAGCACATACCCAGCTATCGCTGGCTTTCCTACATAGCATACTTCAAAAATTATTGATAATCAGAGTATTCAACTTTGCCAAAGGTCGTAGCACGACGAGCAATTAAAACTTTGGCAAAGGTGCGAGCCGCACAGGCAGAGGAGTTTGGCAAAGTGTAGTGACGCAAAAGCGATTCTGAGACTTTTTGGATAGGGGGACAATCCGAAAAAGGGACTTTCATTATAATTCTAAATGAAACAATATGCTATTTTTAAGCTTTGATTTGCTTTACCAATATTACACTAAAAACTCCCATTACGAGAATCACTCTAAGCATATTGTGTAAAGCTCTGTATTGAGGTTGGGTTTGGCTTTTCCAAAGAAAGGCTATAAAAAACAATAAATAAAGTATTGTGAAGTAGAGAAAGTACGTCAGTTTGAATATGGCGAAGCTATGGAGTAGCCAATAGATAGGCAGAAAGCAGAGTAATATACTCGAGGTGATGAGTTTTTTAGCAAAACGTTCGCCATAGACGACAGGGATTGTGGCGTAGTTATGTGTGAGATCACCTTTGATATTTTGCAAATCTTTGATGAACTCTTTGGTGAGCATCAACAGAAAAATGAGTAAAGCGTGTGCGAAAATAACCGTTTCAAAATTGCGATAATACACGAATACTGCGAAGAAAGGTATAATGGATAAACTTGCCGAAGTGAGGTTCCCCCAGACTAGTAACTTCTTGATACGATGTGAATAAAGCCACATAGTGAAAATGTAACCCGAAAAGAAAACTACTGCCCTAAACGACACGTAGCTAGCTACAATCACTGAGAGAAAATTGAGTAAAAAATAAAGTGTAAGTTTGGTATTCTGACTTACCAAATGATTGATCATCGTTTGGGTAGGTTTATTAATCAGGTCTTTATCTTTGTCATAAAAACCATTGATAATATACCCTCCTGCGATAGCTAAAGCTCCTGCAATGACTAACATTAGCAAGTGAGTATCGGAGAGGACTTCTCGCCAAGATTGTTTAGAAAGTACGAAGATAGACGCTAAGTACTGAGCTACACACACCATTGCGATGTTGTAGCCTCGCACTGCCGAAAAAAGCCCCAATAATTTTAATAAAGCTCTTCTCTTCATTTTGTCTAATTTTTATTGTAAGTTCTATTACTTGTAAATAGAAAGTCGTTGACCTACGCGTACTTTATTGCTTTTCATTCGGTTCCAACGTTTGAGATTATTGATACTCACACCGTGGCGACTTGCGATTTTACCCAAGTTATCGCCTTTTTTCACCGTGTAAATCGTTTTTTTAGTAGATTTACCTCCTGCATATTGTTCTCCTTTAGCTACTTCTGGAAGTATTTGTTCGCGTTGGGCTTTTTGTTCGTTTAGATAGTTGTAGATGGCTTGTTCATTGGCTACAAATTTACCTATCTCTGAAATAGGCAAGCGCACCGCATAGTTACGTCCTTCTACATAAGGCACTACATCTAACTGATATGAAGGATTAAAAAACTGAATATCTTGTACATCCATACCTGTAATTTCGGCTATATCCTTAAACGGAATTGCTTGTTTTACACGAATAGTATCTGTTTGGAAAAGGTGATTGGCGCGCTTTTGAGGTTTGAAGCCGTGTTCTTTAGCATATTCAAAAATATAGAGTGTTGCCAAGAAGGCAGGGACATATCCCGCTGTTTCACGAGGAAGATAGGGGCGCAAATTCCAATAGTTAGTCTTGCCATTAGAACGGCGTATAGCTTTGGTTACATTGCCAGGACCTGAGTTATAGGCTGCGAGAGTTAAATCCCAGTCACCAAATATTTTGTAGAGTTCGTTTAAGTATTTGGCTGCTGCTTTAGTAGAACGAACGGGGTCGCTGCGTTCATCGACATAGTTATTCACCTCTAAACCATAGCTTTTACCCGTAGCATACATAAATTGCCACAAACCTGTAGCCCCTGCACGTGAACGCGCTTTAGGGTTCAAAGCAGATTCAATAATGGCAAGGTATTTCATTTCAAGAGGGATTTTCTGGTTACTCATTTCCTGCTCGAACATTGGGAAATAGTAATCACTGAGGCTCATCAGGCGTTCCAAGGAAGAACGGCGGTTTTTCAAAAACGATTTGATCACCTGTTCTAATACGGGATTATACTCCACATTAAAAGGTGTTTTCTCGTTGAGCTTGCGCAAGCGTTCTTTGAGTACTTCGGTGGGCAACTCGCTGTAATCTACATCGGTAGGGGTTGCGGCTACATCTTCACTCATCTGAAAGAACAAATCAGAATTTGATAATTCTTTCAGCCATTTTTCATCGTATTTTTTTATGTTAGGATTATCGTTGAGTTTGCGCAATCCTTCACGTTTTGGGTTTTTATTTATAGTGTCTTTTTGAGAGTATTGCGCCTGCATAGGCATACTACCTAAAAGCAAACAAGCGAGGGTAGTAAGAGTATATTTTCCAAGTTTCATATTCTTAAATAATGTAAGAGCGTTTTTTAGTTTATTATCGTAAGGGCGACAAAACTACTAAAAATATTACAAAGACGCAAATATTCGCTCAAAAAAGTATTTCGTTTCTCTAAAAATCGATTTCGGGTTCTTCTGTACCCCCTTCTTTTTCTTTATTACAATCTATAGGAATTTCTTTGTTTTGAGGAGCAGGAAATGCTCCTTTAGAAACGTTCAAATCTTTATCGGCATAACATTTTTTCATATAGTAACCGAATATAGGGAGTGCCATAGTAGCCCCTTGACCGTAGGCAGTTGTGCGGAAGTGTATCGCGCGGTCTTCCCCTCCTACCCAAACACCAGTAACAAGGTTAGGTACCATACCTATAAACCAACCATCACTGTTGTTTTGGGTCGTTCCTGTTTTACCTGCAATAGGGTTCGTAAACTGATAAGGATAACCAGTCATCACATTCTTATAAATCGCATTGTAAGTTTCAGCTCCTTTGGTACGCAAGCGCGCCCCTGAACCGTAGCGTGTAACCCCTTCCATCAAGTTCACCACTGCACGTGCTACTTCAGCACTTACTACATCGTGAGTTTCGGGAGTGTTTTCGAAGAGCACTGTACCATTTTTATCTTCTATACGAGTTACCAACACAGGTTTTACATACACACCCTCATTAGCAAAAGTACCATAAGCTCCTACCATTTGAAAGACTGTAGCATCGGCAGTACCTAAGGCTATAGAAGGCATTTCGGGCATATCGGAAGTGATGCCGAGTTTTCGCACTAAATTGATAACAGGGATAGGTCCTACTTTGTCCATTAGATTTACGGTAATAGAGTTCACCGAGTTTGCCAAAGCGTATTTGAGGGTCATCATCTTACCGGTGAAATTACCCGTAGAGTTACGCGGACACCACGCTTGTACATTGCCATATTTATTAGCTTCCACACAAGTCAGGATATCAGGAAGTTCCAAACAAGGCGAGTAGTGCAACTGGTCGATAGCAGTAGCATATACAAAAGGTTTGAAGGTAGAACCCGTTTGGCGAGCCCCTTGTACTACTTGATCGTATTGGAAGTGCTTGTAGTTGATACCTCCTACCCACGCTTTGATGTGTCCTGTTTGAGGTTCCATAGACATCATACCTGTACGCAAATAGGCTTTGTAGTACAATATAGAGTCACGTGGGGTCATAATAGTATCTTTTTCGCCTTTCCAACTGAACACACGCATCTCAACTTTCTTATCAAAGGATTCTCGGATTTCTTTTTCGGAATAGCCTAAATATTTGAGGTGTATCCAGCGATTAGAATTTTTCATCGCGCGCTCCATCAGGTTTTTATACTCTTCTTTAGAGACTTTTACAAAAGGATAAGTAGCATTTTTCTTAGGGTTATTCTCGGCATCAAAAGCTTTTTGCAGTTGTTTCATATGGGCTTTCACAGCAGCCTCGGCATAAGCCTGCATCTTAGAATCGATGGTGGTATAAACTTTCAATCCAACGAGGTAGAGGTTGTGTTTAGTACCATCGGGTTTAGGGTTTTGGTCAATCCACGTTTTCATATAAGAACGCAGATACTCACGGAAGTAGGTTGCCATCCCATCATTATGACTTTCGGGGGTAAACTTAATCTTCAATGGCAATTTTTGCAAAGAATCTTTTTGTTCTTGAGTGATATAGTTGTTCTTAGCCATTTGAGCGAGTACCACGTTGCGGCGATTGGTTACCCCTTCTTTATTTTTTACGGGGTTGTAGAGGGCAGAGTTTTTGAACATTCCCACTAACATTGCCCCTTCTTCTATTTTAAGGTTTTTAGGTTCTTTATCGAAGTAAATTTTAGCCGCTGAGCGTATGCCATCGGCATTGTTGTTGAAGTCGTAGATATTGAAATACATTGCCAATATCTCTTCCTTAGTATATTGTTTTTCAAGGCGAGTAGCAATCACCCATTCTTTTATTTTTTGGGTATAACGCGCTAACCCTCTGGTTTTTTCCTTGTGAAAGAGCTGTTTAGCCAACTGTTGTGAGATAGTGGAAGCCCCTCCTTTACTACCTAAATAGACCATTGCGCGCAGTGTGCCGCGGACATCTATTCCTGAATGCTCATAGAAACGTTCGTCTTCGGTAGCGATGAGCGCATCGACTAAATGTTTAGGTAAATCTTTGAAGCGGATAGGGGTACGATTTTCATCTAAATAGAATTTCCCTAATGATTTACCATCGGCTGTAACGATTTCGGTAGCCAAATTGGTTTCAGGATTTTCCAAGTGCTGGAAGTCGGGCATTTCACCCAACAAGCCAAAAGAAGCTGATACAAAGAGCAATATCACTCCTACTACACCTGCTATAAAAATATACCAAAACCATCTTACCACTGCACTGAGTCCTTTTTTAGACTTGCGGCTGCTACTGGTGCTGTTTGTGCTGTTTTCTTTTTTCATAGTTTATTATTTTTTACCTAAATCAAATGTTAGCTAAAAGTCTCCCAAGAGTTTACACGAATTTGAGACTAGATAAAACTCTTCTATATTAGGCAATCATTTATTAGTTTCTTCTCGCAATCCTACTTCGGTGATTCCTTTGAGTACTGGTACTCCCTCATTATCACCAATCTTGCGCATTGCTTGTTCTATTTTGATGTTGTACTTGCCTTTAGCAGGGAAAACAAACTGCTCTTTGTACCACAATTTGCTCTCTTTCACTGCCGAATACCCATCACCCAACCATTTGCCTTCTGGGGTTGCCATTTCATATTGTAAAGTATCGACAATTACCTTATCGCTATTAGGCACTTCCATTTTGGCAATCAGGTAGATATTGCTAAACTCGTAATGCTCATCATTGCGCAACATTATAAATAGGTTTTTCTTAGCCAAAGTATCGTTTTCCTCTATAAGAAAAGTTACTGGCTCATTTTTAGTCCAACCATTAGGCAAGGATACATATTCGCTATAAGTTACCCCACTTTGGCAAGAGACAAGGAATATCAATAGCAATAATATACTAAACGTTCTCATTTTTAGGTTTATCGGCATTAGGAGCTTTAGGTTTGTTGTTCTTATTATTAAACTTTTTCTTGGCAGCATTAGGGTTGTTATTGCCATTGCTATTAGCATTATTGCTATTGTTATTGGCATTGTTGCTGTTATTCTTAGGCTTAGGTTGTTGTTTCTTTTTGTTAGGCTGCCCTGATTGTGCTTGATTAGGCTGATTTTGTTGCCCTTGTGCTTGCGCCTGTTGGGTTTTGTTATCCCTCTGAGGTTTATTGGGGTTACTGTTTTTCTTGTTGTTACGCTTGCTTTTTTTGCGTTTAGGTGTATCGAAACGGGTAATGCTATCTTCCTCTACTGGAGCGAGTTCCATACCATCATAAGCCGAACTATTCTTGCGAGAGGACAAATCGGTAACTATAGCGTATTCTTCTAATTCCTCAATAGGTTCACCCTCTTTGTTGAGCTCTATAATTTCTTTTACACTATCTACCGAAAGTTTGTGCCAAGTGATGGGATTCTCATCGTAAGTGAACCACATCAGACGTTTGAAAATATCTATTTTTTGACACGATGCCACACCACGTTGCGTATGGAGTTTCACATCGGTACGAGGAAAATCTTGTAAGGCATCGAGATAAGTATCGAGTTCGAAGTTTAAACAGCATTTGAGTTTGCCGCACTGCCCTGCGAGTTTTTGAGGGTTGAGGGACAATTGCTGATAACGCGCTGCAGATGTAGAAACGCTTCTGAAATCGGTGAGCCAAGTAGAGCAGCAAAGTTCACGACCACAAGAGCCTATCCCACCTAAACGAGCAGCCTCTTGACGGAAACCTATTTGCCGCATTTCTATGCGCACAGAAAAGGCTTTTGCCATATCCTTGATAAGCTGACGGAAATCTACACGCCCCTCGGCTGTATAGTAGAACGTTGCTTTAGAGCCGTCACCTTGAAATTCTACATCTGAGATTTTCATCTCTAAGCCCAAGGCAATAGCTAATTCACGCGATTGTTTTTGCACTTCTATCTCTTTAGCTCGTGACTGTTGCCACACATCGATATCGTGCTGATTGGCTTTGCGATACACACGTGGTATCTCGCCCTCCCAATCCACTTTGCGCTTTTTCATTTGCGAACGCACTAATTCACCAGTGAGGGTTACTACCCCTACATCGTGCCCTGAAGGAGCTTCGGTAGCTACTACATCGCCCATTTGGAGGGGCAATTTATCTACATTGCGAAAATACTCCTTACGACTGTTCTTGAAGTGCACTTCTACGCAATCAAAATACTCTTGTCCGCCAAGGAGTTGGGTATTTGCCAGCCAATCAAAAACAGATAGTTTGGCAGTGCCAAAGCTACGGGCTCCGCAGTTTGTATTACAACTATTATTTGTATTGTGTGTGCAAGTATTGCAACTCATTTTTCTATGATTATTACGTTAATAGAGTGGGCGTAACAGCCCTTTCAATCGGCAAAAATACGAATAATTTGGGAATTTGCAAATTTGAGAATTAGCAAATTAGAGAAAAGTAGAGAGAATATTATAGGAAAAAGCTCCGAAAATCTTGTAAGATTTCTGAGAGTTCTGGAAAGAGTAGAGAGACGAAAAGAGCTGATTATTGATTCCTAAATCCTAATGCCAATCAAGGGTTAAATTAACTTGTTGATTTAAAACCTCCCCCCAGCCCCCTCCAAAGGGGGAGATGAGATGCAAGAGCGATAACATTCTGTTAATCACGGATTATTTTTTTCAACTCTTGATTCATATTCCTAATTCTCTATTAAAACTGAAAATAGATAAATGGCTGTATATCGGTAGAATAGGCTTGATAACATATCAACACTACTACTAAAGCGATAGCAGCTTTTACCACGTAATGGCTTTCGGCAAAAACGTGCTCAGTATAATCTTTCCAGCTTTGAGGCAACCAATGGGTAATATAGCCTATGAGAATGATTCCTAAACTGATATTGTTGTACTTCATCACTTGCATAGCTGACCCCCAGTCCATATTATGAGCGACTTGGTCAAACCACTGGTTTACACTCTCCATATCATTACTGCGGAAGAATACACGGGTGAAAGAGATAAAAGCAAAAGTAAAAGCTATTTTCCAAACACGTGCTACCCACAAATTGCTGTTCTCATACGGACTAATCTTACGCCAATACTTATAAGCTACCACTCCCAAACCATTGAGTCCGCCCCAGATGACAAACTTCCACGACGCACCGTGCCACAAGCCCCCAATGAGCATTGTGAGCATAATGTTGATATTGGTAGTGAGGTAACGCTCAAAAGGTTTATAAAAGAAAGCAACCGCAGAGCCCGCTACTAATAGTAGCCCTGTGATGAGGGTAAATGCTAGATTGTTGATAGCTACTACCAAAATTACCACAAAGAGCAAGGAGAAGACAAAAGTTCCTATGGTACTATTGCGGTTACCCCCTAATGGGATGTACAAATAGTCCTTTAACCAAGTGGAAAGGGAGATATGCCAACGTTTCCAGAAATCGCCACAGTTTAGCGCTTTGTAAGGAGAATTGAAGTTTACAGGGAGCTGGAATCCCATTAACAGGGCTACCCCTATGGCTATATCAGTATAACCAGAGAAATCACCATAGATTTGCAACGAATAGCCTATGAGAGCCAACATATTAGCAAAACCAGTGTGCATAGAAGGGGCATCGAATACTTTATCCAAAAAGTGCAAAGCGATGAAATCGGCAAAAATCATCTTTTTGATAAGCCCTTTGAGAATGAAAAATATTGCCTTGTTGAACTCTTCTTTAGAAACAACTGTTTTTTTAAGAATTTGAGGCACAAACTCTTCGGCACGCACGATAGGTCCTGCTACAAGTTGAGGGAAGAAACTCACATAGAAACCAAAATCGAGTATAGATTTGAGCGGTGTTACTTTGTTGCGATAGA
>ERZ773021.844-NODE-844-length-10910-cov-4.78959_pt1 | contig 10910 bp, 11 predicted proteins | sample MGYA00511668_ERZ773021 | MGnify/ENA primary metagenome ERZ773021 (study PRJEB29015, sample SAMEA2737961) | human oral metagenome | biome: human oral; feature: human-associated habitat; material: dental | place: China | collected 2032 ... | reverse complement strand
CCCTCCATGAGAACCGCGGAATCATGCGGTTTTCTTTCGTCAGTGTGTGTCGGTTCCGAGCCTTTGTCACCGATTTGGACACGATCGGCTCGTTCCTGTCCCGCGCGGACTGGCCGAGCGGCTCTGTAAGGGACGTGGTGTGGGCAGAAGGCTCTCTCAGTCGAGGATATTCGACATCGGCGGGTGCGGTCCACGCGTTCGGGGACAGGATGACTGTCCCCGAACGCGTGACATGTCCTCGGCCGGAGTGGTTTGCACCCGGCCGCGCGGAACGTCCCCGCCGGGAAACCGTGGTTGCACGACGTATCAGGCCATGGCGCCGGGTGGGCCTTTCAGGAGATTGCCTGGAAGGGGCTGTTGAAGATAGTGGTCCAGCGGCCCCCGCCCTGACTCACGCTCAGGCTGGCGCCCATGGCCTTCATACGGCGCTGCGTCCTCTCCATGCCCGGCTGAGGAGGCCACGGCAGCGACGAGGTCGGAGAAGTTCAGTGCCTTTGCGGGGCTAAGACGAATCCGAGCTGGTCAGTATCTTGCCAGATGCGAGTCGATGTTGAGATGGATGCTCTTGCGGATACGGCATGAAAAAGGCAGTTCCCTTGATGTCGCCCAGGTTCATGTGGGCGGCATCAAGGGAGCTGCATCGTGAGGTGCTGGCAGCTATCGCATGTGGTTCGAATATAAAAGATGTCGAGTATCTGCGAATCGCACCTATTTCCCGAAGGGTAGATGGGGCTTCGGTGGGCTATGTGGTTAGGATCAGCAAATAGGTAGTAGGCCCATTACTTTCGAGCAAGTAAATTTTGTTGGCGCTTGAAAGACGGTAGGTTCGTCGTGGGAGTGCATGGAGGTGGGGGCGGCATATGAGGGGGGACACAGAAGTAGTGCTCCTCCGAGGATGGCGGCGGAGAGGATGGGGGAAACGACCTTGCGCATGTTTGACTCCTTGCGGTGGTGGGGTGATGGCTTAAGTCTGGCCTGCCATCCGGGACCGCAACAGCCTTCTTATGGATGAAATCACATACGACTTTCTATGGATGCCGGCCGCTCCGGTGTGCTCAAAGGTGGAGGTGGTTGGCGCGTCAGCCCGTGGTCGTCGGGGGTGTGGGGTGGAGGGGGATGGTGAAGATGGTGGTCCAGCGGTTGATGGTGTGGGTGGTGTGGAGGGAGCCGCCGAGGGATTCGACGCGTTGTTGGGCTTGGGTGAGGCCGAGCTGGGATGAGGTGGTGGTGCTGGTGTTGGTGGGTTGGTTGGGGTTGATGGGGTTGGTGCACATGCACTCCAGGGTGTTGTTGTCGGTCTCGATGGTGAGGGTGGCGGTGCTGGAGGGGGGCGTGTACTTGGCGGCGTTGTTAATGAGTTCGGCGATGATGCGTACGAGCTGTTGGCGGATGCCCGGGCCGATGCTGGGGTTGTCGAGCAGGTCGGTGCCCTGGGTGGTCAGGTGGGCGTCTCGGTGTGTGAGGGCTTCCTGGGCGGCGTGGATGGTGTCGGTCAGGGGTGGTGGGGGTGAGGCGGCCAGCAGGAGGAGGGAGTCGTCTCCTTCGGTGGCGCTCATGGCTTTGAGGCTACGTCGTAGTTGTTCGACGGCGGTGCGTACGGGGGTGATGATGGCTGCGAGCTCTTGGTTGAGGCGGGCGTTGTGGGGGTCGGCTAGGCGGGCCTGTTCGGCGATCATGACGGCGTGGCTGAGGTCGCGTACGACGGTGTCGTGGAGCTCGGAGACGACCAGGCGTCGTTGCTGGTCGAGCTTGTGCTGGCGTTCCTGCTCGGCGGTGCTGGCCTGGAGGCGGTGATGGCGGATGACCTCACCGATCACCACGCAAGGAGCACCAACAGTCGCTGTTGGGATCAGCCCTTGAAGCCATGTTGGTGCTGCTGAGAGATGTGCCAACGTCGTTGCGAAGGCGAGGACGTAGATCATGTCGCGTCGGAGGCCTCGGCCCAGGAGCATGATGCAAAGCCCCCAGGGCAGTAACACGGCTATGTTGCCTAGATCGTGTGGGGAGGTGGCGGCGAACCAGGCGATGGTCAGGCTTGCGGCTGCTCCTGCGGCGGGAAACCGGGATGCCAGAGGCAGGCAGGCCAGGCTCAGGGCAGTGACCAGGAATGCGGAAGGAGTAAGAGGGACGCCTATGGTCACCGGTGAGGTGCTGAGGAGCAAGATGGCAACTCCTGCATGGAGCAGGTGGGTGCGTCGCGTGGGGTGCCATGTGAAGGATGTCTGAGTGTCGGAGGCAAGAAGAGACATACGAACCGCTCTCGGGTCGGGCAAACTCAGTATCATTCTTCCATGCGGACAGATGCTCTCTCGAATAGTTTAAGCGACAACAATGACTCGGAGAAGATCCGGGTCGTCGTCGTTGATGATGACCCCTTTGTCCTGCAGGCTCTGAGGGCCTACCTGAACGAAGCGCAGGAGATCGAGGTGCTCAGCACCTTCGGGGCCGCAAAGGACGCCTTCGGCTTCCTGCGGAACTACCGGGTCGACGTGCTCATCACCGATGTGCGGATGCCGGGAATGGACGGTCTTCAGCTCCTCACCAAGGTCAAGCAGGGGATGCCCGAGGTCGCCGTCATCGTCCTCACCTCCTTCGATGACGATGAGGCCATGCGGACCGCGTTGGACCGGAAGGCCAACGGCTTCCTGCTCAAGGACTCCTCGGCGGAGGAGGTGGTCCGGGCCGTCATCGCCGCCCACCACGGCGGAACGACGATCTCCCCGGCCACCACCTCCCGCCTCGTCTCCCAGTACCTGCGCCCCATTCCAAGCTCGCACCCCGGTGTCACCGAGGCTGAGCAGGCTGTGTTGGATCTCCTCTGCGAGGGGTACTCCAACGCTGAGATTGCCGACCAGCTCTTCATCTCGGAGGCCACGGTCAAGAGCCACGTCTCCCATCTCATGAAGAAGTACGGCGTGTCCTCACGCCTCAAGCTGGTCGTCGCTACTCATCAGGAGAGGTGAAGGTTCTCCTCTCCTGATGAGTAGCGACGGTCGATTGCGTCACCTGGGTAGCCGGAGCGCTCCAGCCCCGTACCAGGTGTTGCCGCCGCCTGTGAGGGGCTCGCATGCCAGAGCCTGCTTCTCGCTCGGGCATGAGATCGGGGTTGCCGACGTCGTCAGCTGCTTCTTGACGTCACCCGCCGGTACTCCACGAGACCTGAGTTCCGCCGCCGCGGCCGCGACCTGGGGCGCCGCGAACGAGGTTCCGATCTGGTACCAGTAGTACCTGCAGGAACCCCCTCCTGAGGGGCAGTCGCTCAGGACCTCGTCGGTTCGAGGAGAGCCGTCGTCGTTGAGCGCACCCAGCTCACGGAGTCTGCCCGCCGATGCCGTGGTAAGGATTCCCGACTCCGGCCCCTGGGCCACGGCACCGCCCGGCCCTGCCAGAGGCGGCTCGCCCCCGAAGGCGACGATGTCGAGCGCGGCGCCAACATTGGAGTAGCTGGTCCGGTTCCCCGCCTTGGTGATGGCCCCAACGGTGATGACGTCGTTGGACTGGGCGGGCATGGTGACGCACTGATCGGTGACGGGACGCTCTGCCTGAGCGGACCAGTCCGAGCTGTACGGGTCCAATGTGCCGTGGTCGAGATCGTAGGCCTCGTTGCCGGCGGCGGCCACGAGGACCACCCCGTGATCGGCGGCGTACTTCAGTGCCGAGGTCACCTTCTCCAGGTCGGCCTTCTGCTGTGCCCGCTGCTCGGCCGTGTCGGCGGGCGCGTTGTCGCAGTAGCGGAACCAGGGGTCGACGGTGAAGCTCATGACGAGGACGCTGAGATGCGCGTCCGCCCCGTACCGGATCGCTTGGCTGACGGCGTCGGCGGAGAAGGTGCCCGTCCGGTCCCCGGCCTTGAGACTGACGATCCTGGCCCCCGGAGCGGCCCCGACAGTGCCGTGCCCGTCCGCGGCGGCCGCGATGATCCCTGCGACGGAGGTTCCGTGACCGAAGCCGTCATGGGCGGGATCGTCACAGGCAGTGTCTCCGTTGCAGGAGTCCCCCGACAGGAAGGACCTGCTGCTGGCGGAGTCGTATGCGGCGGCCAGATCGGGGTGAGAGGCGTCGATACCGGTATCGATGACGCCCACGGAGGCGCCTTTGCCGGTGGAGGGTGAGCCCGGGCGGTCCTGCCAACTGAGGTACCACTGCTTGGACTGGAGGGGATCGCCCGGAAGCAGTGAGCCGTGAGAAGATGAATCGACCGAGGCGGCGCCGGCCGTCGTGCTCCCCGCGCCCAGGAGCAGCAACAACGTAGCGCAGACGGCCAGTGCCCTCCTGCGGTGACGAGGTGAGCTTGCGGGCGCCTCGATGCTCACCACCGGGCCACCTCCTCGTAGAGCTCGCGAACGGGAGCGAGGGTCAGGATCACCGAGCCGTTGTGCTCGATCCAGGACAGGAAGCCCGCCTCACCGTTGTACGGAGCGCGCTCCCTACCCACGACGAGGTCGACCACGTGTCCACGACGGCGCGCGGCGGTCACCAGGGCCGCGTCCTTCTCGATGTCTCCGGACAGGGCGTCGCCGTGCTTCTCCAGGAGGCCGCGCAGTGCGAGGAGGTCGGCCTCGACCGAGTCCCGGTTCTCTGTGGAGGGCTGATCGGTGCGGGGAATCCACCCCGTCATTCCGGGCTCGTTCCGGGAGGTCAGGACGGTCTGTACGGAGTCCTTGATGTCGGAGCGTTTGATTCGGTTCATGATGGTGTTCCTTAGGTCGTGGCTGGTTACTGGTGATGGGACTGCTGAGGGGACTGGATGTGCTCACTCATCCAGTTCTCCTCCAGGCGACGGCGATCCACGATCGACTGCCGGGAGCTGAAGACGTGGCCCTCGCCGGGAAAGACGGACAGGGTGACGTCGGCGTCGGCGACCAGGAGGTTCTCGTACAGGTAGAGCGACTGCTCGGGAGTCGTCGCCGAGTTCTCGTCGGAGTCCCCGCAGGTCAGCAGGAAGGGGATATCCCGGTGTGCGCGAGTGCTGGGAAGGATGGTCATCATGCTGTACAGGCTGGGATCGGAGGCGGCGGTGCGCCGGTCGTGCTCGAATCCCGACGGCGTCGCGTACCGGTCGTACGCGCCGCTGCGCAGGAGCACCCCCCGGGGGGAGGACATGCCGCGCAGCACCGAGACGGCCGCGAGCGCCGCGCCGAAGCTGTGGCCACCCAGGAAAGGCGGGATCGGGGACTTCGGCAGCTCGGCGGCGATCACCCCCAGGGCGGCCTCCCAGGCCTGGCGCAGCTCGGCCAGGATGTCCTCTGCACGGACCTCGGCCAGTGCCTGGTAGTCGATACCCACTCGAACTACCGGGCGCGAGCCCGCGTGGCACCACCGGACGCTGTCCGGCTGCAGCGAGCCCAGGTCGATGGGAGCGGGCTCGGAGGCCTCGATCGGCAGTGCCCAGGAGCTGTCGAACCAGACCAGCGGGACCGACCCGCGTGTCGACTCGGTCAGGGTGATGTCGACCGTACGCTCGGGAAGGACTCGGGTGATCACGGTTCCGGAGACGTTGCCGGTTGGATCGTCCGATGAGGGGCACCACAGAATCGGGGATGAGGAGGCCTGAGGGGCGTCGGTTGCCTCGGCTGCTCCGCCGATTCCCACCAGCCGGTGGGAGCCGTCGGCGGTGATGACTTGGACGTTGTCGTCGGCCCCGCCGGGAAGGATGCGGTCGATCGAGCTGTCACTGGTCCAGGAGCCCCCTGCCCACCGCAGGACGTGGGGTGCACCGAGCTCGACCCATACCCCAGTCAGTCCGGGGACCCCCGTGTAGTGGCTGACGCCGTCGGCGACGGTGGCGATCACCGAACCGTCCTCGGCGGAGTAGGAGATCGTCTCATCGACCAGGCGCTCGGTGAAGACCACCGTGCTGCGCCCGCCCAGGGAGCGGTGGGCCACCGATCCGCGGGGCAGGTCACCGATGAGGGATACCGACGACGGCGATTTGCCTTCCCGGTCTTCCCTGCTCTTTCCGTCGTGGAGGTCGACTAGGTAGTGGGGGACATGGTCCTCCCGCATGAAGGCGGCCAGTTCCTCGGGCGTGCTGGCCACTCCGATGAGGAAGGGGGAGCCGGCCTCGAGGAGGACCACCGAGCCCTGAGGTACCCCGGGAAGCGGTGCGTCGTCGAGCATGACGGTGCACAGGGAGGAGGTGAAGAACTCCTCCACCAGGGCGTCCGGCCACAGCTCGGCGTCGCCGCTGTGACGAGTGACGACCTCGGAGGGCTGGTACTTCTGACGCAGCCATACGACGTGGTCTCCGAAGCGCCACAGGCGGGTCGAGCCGGCCGGGTTGGGTCGAAGCCCCAGAAGGGAGCGTGTGCTGGTTCCCCACCGGGATGCGGTGGTCCCGACCTCGTCGCAGGCGCTGACCTCGACGCGCCCGTCGTCCTGCCAGGTGGACAGGACCCAGCCCCGTGGGCCGAAGGGCAGGGGCAGTCCGTCACCGCGCTCGGAGAAGAGGAACGGGTGGCCGGCGTTGACGGTTCCCAGGTAGCCGTGTGGCACCGGGGAGGAGACGACATCGCCGGACTGCCGGTCGTAGGTGACCCCCCGGTAACGGAGCAGGTTCATGCGAGTCCTGGGGGAGGTGCGGAAGACCGGGGCCTCCAGCACCGCTCGGGTGCCGGTGCGATGGTCCACCAGCGTGTGGATGCTGAGCCGGTTGATTCCTTCTCTCTGGTGCTCGATGGGAAGGTGCGTGACCGTCGTGCTCATGCGGGCACTCCTTTCTCTACTCGGGCGAGGGTCGGTGTGGGCACCTCGCGGAGCCTGCCGAACTCCATGCGGTAGGCCCGGTCGGTTGCGGCGAAGAGGCGGGCGTCGTGGGTGGTGACGACGATGCAGTGATCGCGTTTGAGGTTGAGCAGCGTGGCGATGAGGTGATCGGTGGACTCGTCGTCCAGGGCCGCTGTGGGCTCATCGAGCAGGAGCACTCGCGGGTTGAGGGCGAGGGTTCGTGCGATCGCCAGACGTGCGCGCTCTCCGCCGCTGATGCGTGCCCCGCGTTCCCCGAGCATCGTGCTCGTTCCGGAACGGTCCCCCAGGCGGGACATATCGAGGCCGACTCTGCTGCACAGTTCGTGGATTCTGGCCTCGCTGATGCCGGGGCAGACCGCCTCGAAGTTCTCCTTGAGAGTGCCGCTGCGGAAGAACGGCTCCTGGGGGCAGTACTGAACGATACTGTTCCAGGCCTCGGTGCCAGTGACGACGGGGGAGAAGCCGGCGACAGTGATGCTGCCCTGCGAAGGGTGGTTGGCTCCGGCGATCAGGCTGAGGAGGGTCGACTTACCGCTTCCGGACGGGCCGACGATGGCGACGATCTCTCCGCAGCGGGCGGTGAGGCTGACCGAGTCGAGAAGCACGGTGCTGCTCGTCCCGGCGGCAACCGAGTAGTCGGTCTCCCGGACCAGGAGCGCTCCGCCGTTGGGGACGTCGACCGGCACCGGGGGAGCCTCGTACCACTCCTCCTGCGACTCAAGGAAGTCGCTCACGCGAGACAGCGCGGACCATGACGTCGCCAGGCCCGTGCGAACCCCGGATGCCGCCTGGAGCGGGCCGTAGAGCTGGGGGGTGAGGGCGGCCAGGGCGGCCAGGGCGCCGGGAGTCATGTCTCCCTGCACTACGGAGTGTCCGCCGATGATGAGCACGGCCACAGTTCCCAGGGCGCCGACGAGGTCCAGTGATGAGGAGAAGGCACTGTCGAGAGTGATCATGCGGGTGTAGGAGGTGCGTACACCGGCAGCACTCGCCTCAGCACGTCGCCGGTCCGTGGGAATGTCGGCCGCCGTGCGTGAGAAGAGATGGCCGGTGACGCCGACGCGCTCCACCACGGTGCCGCTGAAGACGGACATGGCGTCGAGCATGCGGTCGGTGGTGGCACTGAGCGTCCGGGAGACCCGCTCAGTGGGCAGGGCCAGAATCAGTGCCAGTGCGAGGACCACCAGGGTGATCGTGAAGGACCGGGTCCACATGATGCTCAGCAGGATCCCCAGTCGGGCGATGAGGCCGAGGGCCTGCGGCAGAATAGTGGACACGAAGGTCTGGGCCTGGGCAGTGTCGTTCGTGATCCGTGAGAGCAGGGAACCTCCCGGCGCCGCGCTGACGGTGGATGAGGACAGCCGGGTCAGCTTGTTGAGCATGAGGACCCGCAGGCGCTCCTGGAAGCGCTGTCCGGTGAGCGCCGTCATGCGCTGCGAGGCCACGCTGACCGCTGTGCTGACGACGGCTGCGCCGGCGGCCAGAAGGCCCGGGAGGAGAACACTGGCCGTCGAGGGGTTCTGGGTCAAGCTGTCGATGATGCGCTGGAGCATCAGCGGGGAGACCGTGCTCAGGCCCGCCTGAGCGGCGACGAGGATCGCTGCGATGATGATGGAGGGGGCGGAGGCTCGCAGCACCCGGCCGCATGACGAGGCCAGGACGCGCCGCGCGGAGGTCAGGCCTGAAGGGCGAGTTGCCGAGTGCGCCATGACTGAAGCACCTCCCTGCACTCACCTAGGCCCGACTGGACGTGGGCGTCGGACGGATCGGCAGAGTTCATCGAGACGACGGCGGGGTAGGCAGAGACATCGACTCCGGCCTCACGAAGCGAGGCGATCTGCTCGGAGTCGCGGTCCACCCACAGAATGGTTCCGTCGAGCTCAGAGTCATCGACGTCGTGGTTCTCCATCACCTTGAGTGCAGAGCACGCGGTGCACGTTGGAGACAGAACGATGAAGAGCTGATCGTGATTCGTGTCGTCGACCTCGATACGGGTCAGCCGGTTCCACAGCTGCATCGCAACGGTCATGACGACGGCCGAGGCCAGTGCCACCACGAGGCGAAGGGGACGGGGGCTCACGATCTCCTCGCTGCCGACCGTACTGGCCAGCAGGGCTGCGGCAGTCAGGGCGCAACCCCAGATGTGGACAGGGCCGACCTTCATGCCCTCGATGCCGAAGCAGCCGCACTCCTGGCCCTTAAGCGTTGTGGCTCCGACCACGAACCCGGCGTAGATGACGGCGAGAAGGAGGGAGACGATCCGATAGCCTGGAACGGCCAGCGCGATAGCGGACATGATGATCTCGGCGGCGATGACGAAGTTGCTCGAGAGGTGGAAGCGAAGGAAGTTTGCGCCTTCCGGCCAGGCGAGGTGGGTGCGGGCTGCTGCCCAGATCTTCGCTCCCGCGGTTCCCAGGAGGACCCCGGTTGCTCCTCCGATGAGTAGTGTGACGAATAGGCTGTTCATAATGACCTCTCCTGAGCGTTGGAAGTGGAATCTGAATTGATGATGATTTCGGACTCAATAGCGGACTCGATGATGGGTGAAAGCGGGATCGAATCGGTGGAATGGAGGGCCTTGTCAAGGAGGGCTCCGTTCTCCTCATCCAGCTCGTGTATGGAGAGGCGATGGAGGTCTGCGAGTGTCCAGCCCCCGTTCTCCAGGTGCGTCAAAGTCATTCCGTCAGCGAGCCTCCAGCGCTCAGCCATGAGGTCACCCACCTTTCTGTCTCTACGGTCTTCTTGACATCCAGTGCGTACTTCTGGCGAAGGAAGGGGTCTTGTCCGATCAAGGTCATTCCGTCGACGTCAATGCAGCCTTGGGCGGCGAGGGAGCCGTCGGCCAGCTCCTCCTGCCAGGAGGGCCACATCTCGGCGGCCTCCTTGACAGCGCGCAGTCGGGCTGCGGCGTGGTCGTTGACGGGCTCCTTACCGAATCTGCGGAACAGCGCGGCGTCATAGGTGCGAATGCCGTTCCGGACCTCCATGGAGCGCTGCTCAACAGGAACCTGGGCGAAGGCGCCGATAACGTCTGGGTCATGGGCTGGGCGGTACAGCGAGTTCGATGACGGCGATGAGTCGCTGGAGACTGTCCACAGGAGCTGGGCCACCCGCGGTGGGAGTCCCTTGAGGGCCTCCTCCCACGAGGACAGTGACACGATTCGTGCTACGTCGATCGTCTGTATGGCGTCAATGCTGAGCCATTGTGGGTCAGGCTCCACAATGACCGGCTCCGAGTCCTCCGAGGCGTGCTCGTGCTCATGCTCGTGTGAGTCCGACTTATCCTTCTTGGACAGTAGCCGCTGGAAGAAGCCTCCGCCTTGCGAGTCTTTCTTCGCCTCACTCGGAATAGAGCCGACGAGGTCCCGAACGCCCCGTGCGTCGATGTCGCTCGCCTCGGTCTCAGACGGTGCGGAGGCCCCGTCCGGAGCGGGCGCCGTGAGAGCATTGAGATAGCGCAGGATGATCTCGTCAACGGGCATTGATGTCGAGGAGAAGCGGGTGGCAGAGGTGTTCCGACTCAGGGCCTGGGCTAGTACCTCTTCGGCGGCCTCGAGACTGATGACGTCGGTGCTGTACTGCTCGGGCTGCAGGGGCTGAATCGAGTCGTTGTCGAGTTGCGTTCCGGGAGCCTTGTGAAGGACCTTGGTGAAGAGCGACTGCCCGAAGGGCGGCCGGATGTCCGCGATGCGGGCGAGGATGAACCGGAGGGAGGCAGACGTGTGTTTGCTGGCGAGCGTGGCCTCATCAACCTGCTCCCAGGTTCCTGCGTGGTTGACGAGCAGTTGGTTGCTGTCGGTCCAAGGGGTATCATGGTGACTCATTGGTGTGAACCTTGATCTGGGTGACTGGGTTGAGGGTGGGGCCTGCCTGCGTCGCTGCTACGGTGCAGGCAGGCCCCGTGTTGTATGCGGCTTAGCGGTAGTAGGAGCAGTGGCAGCGGAGCGCAAAGATGGAGTCGCACCTTCCTCTATCGAAGCCGTTGTTCTGGCAGTGCGCGTTGCACCGGGACTCGTCGGGGCAGCCGAAGCCCTCAGCGCCCTCGATGGGGGCGTGGGTCTCGGAGCTGATGGCCTGCTTGAAGTCACTGTCGCTCAGAGAAGCAGTTCGGCGGGTGAACTTGTCCATTGGTGTGTTCCCTTCTGGTGGTCCTCCCCTGGGCG
>ERZ773021.840-NODE-840-length-10931-cov-2.75736_pt1 | contig 10931 bp, 12 predicted proteins | sample MGYA00511668_ERZ773021 | MGnify/ENA primary metagenome ERZ773021 (study PRJEB29015, sample SAMEA2737961) | human oral metagenome | biome: human oral; feature: human-associated habitat; material: dental | place: China | collected 2032 ... | reverse complement strand
GACGCCATACCGAGTGGCCGGTCGGCAATCCGGGTCAGGTCGGTCGCGGCCACAATTTGCTTAACCCTTTGCCGCTCCGTTCGGTTCAACCACGGTATCCGGTTGGTCGGTAAGTTTAGGGCCACAAAATTGCGAACCGACAGGGGGTATTCGCTATCCAAGTTCCGGAACTGGGGGACGTAGCCGATCTTGATGTCTGAAGCCAGCTTGATCTGGCCCTGGCGGGGCTTTAATTGCCCTAACAAGGAGCGGACCATTGTCGTCTTCCCGACCCCGTTTTCCCCCACAACGACTAAAAAGTCACCCGGGTTAACCTGAAAATTCAGGCCCGTAATGACTTCTTTATCGCCGTAAGCTAGTGTTAAGTTTTCGACGTTTACAATTGGGATAATTATTCACCTCGTTGGATTTTAAGCAAGGCTTGGTATTGCTTGGTCATCCAAGAAACGTAGTCCTCCCCGTCTGGTTCGGATTCAGTTACGTTTAAGACCGGAACGTTGTTTTCCTTGGCTAACTTAACCAGGTTTTCCACCGTTTTGCCGCTTTCTTGGCTGTTGTTAACAAAGAAGGCGATCCGGTGGTTGGTAATGTCATCTTGGATTTGTTGGATGTCCTTTGGTGACGGATCACTGTCATCTTCAACGGCCTTTTCAAAGTGTTGGTCATTGATTTGGTAACCCAAGTTTTCCAAGGTAATCGAAGACCGGTTCGCTAACGTCCACTAAGCGGTTATCGCCCACGTTTTGCTTGGCTTGTGCAATTACCTTGTCGAGCTTTTGTAATTTGGCTTGGTAAGCCTTGGCGTTTTTTTCGTAGTCGGCCTTGTGGTCGGGATCCAGCTTGCTAAATTGCTTGGCTAAGGTGGTGGCCAAAGCGCTCATCGTTGCCGGGCGGTACCAAACGTGTTCGTTAGCGCCGTCTTTTTCCTTGGCGACTTGTTCACCGACGTTAATCAGGGTGATCTTGTTCTTGCTGTCGGCCTTGACCATCTTACTCATCCAAGCGTCGTAACCCAGCCCGTTTTCAATCGCCACATTAGCGATGGCAACCTGCTTGGCCTGCTTGGTCGTTGGTTGTAACTCGTGGGGTTCAACGGCCGAACTGTTAATAAAGGAGGTCACCGTCCCGTGATCCCCAGCCACGGCCTTGGCCACTTCTCCATAGAAGTTCAGGCTCGTCACCACGCGGATTGGCTTTTGGTGGGACTTAGACGGGCTCCACCCCGTCACCATTAAGCCCACGATTACGGCGAGGACGACCACAAGCGCCCCAATTCCCCAGTATTTTCGCTTCATCACAAAATCCTCCAGTCTTATTTCCCATTAAATCGTAATCCTTACGATTAAGACTGAAGAATAATAACTGGTCTGGGTCAAAATGGCAAGCCCTTTTTTAAAAAAGTTAAACTCTTTGCCTAACACGTGGAAACCCCGGGCAGTTTTTCACGTAGCGCCCAGGGTTTGGCAGTTCAGTTATAACAAGACGACTTGGTAGACCTCCGGGCAAAAGCCACGCAGGCTGTTATAAATGCGCTTGGCCCGTGATTCGGCGTGGCACAAGGCGAAGACACTGGGACCAGTCCCGCTCATCTGTGCCACGTCGGCCCCTAATTTTTGCATCCGTTCCTTTAAACGGGCGATTTCGGGGTGGGCCTCCATGGTCACCGCCTCTAGGGCGTTACCCATGTACTGAAAGCTCTCCTGAAACTTTCCTTCCTTGATGGCTTCCACCAGCTGGTCCGTTTGCGGGTGGACCAAACGCTCGTAATTAATCTGGCGTAAGATAACCGGGGTCGAGACTGATAGCTTGGGTTTGGCAATCACCACCCAGTAGTGGGGAAAGGCCGGCAGGGGTTCCACGATCTCCCCGTGGCCGGTCACGTGGGCCGTTTGGGAGTACACGCAAAATGGCACGTCGGAATCGATTGATAAGGATAAGCGCGCCAACTCGTCTAACGATAAACCAAGGCGCCAGGCCTTATTGAGGGCCCGCAAGACGGCCGCCGCGTCCGAAGACCCGCCACCGAGGCCGGCCGCCACCGGAATCTTCTTTTTGATTCGGATGGTAACCCCATCAGTCTGGTGAAAGCGGGTCTTTAGGATGTGGGCGGCTTGGTAGGCTAGGTTGCGTTGGTCATTGGGTAAAAAACCGCTGTTGGTGTAAACCTTGATCGTCTGTGGTCGGTGGTGAATCTCCACGGTGACGTAATCAGCCAGGTCAACGGCGTTCATCACCATGTTCCAGCGGGGCAGGCCGTCAAGGTAGCGCATGGGCGTATCGAGGGCCAAGTTAATCTTGGCCGGTGCCTTTTCCGTCACGATCATTCCACAGTCCCCCTTTCGACTCAGTTTGCCCTTAATTATACTAATTCTCGCTAATTGACGCAAAAGGTATGAGGAAAGCCGCCAAGTCATTCGCTCGGGGCAAGGGTGAGCGCCGCCTGCGTTACTCTGTCATCCGTCATTCCCGCGGTTAGTGACGGCAAAAAGAGGCCGGGGAAAACGTGTTTTCTCCGGCCTCTTACTATACATTCGAACATTAGACAGCAAGCTACCACCTAAGTTCGCGATGCTTGCAATTGTCAGGGAAACTCTTCCCCACTTTTATAGCAATTCCTTTTCGTGCATGGCGTTCGCTAAGTTGATGAAGTCCACCAGGCTCAAGCGTTCCGGCCGGGTTTGGGAATCGATTTCCAACCGGTCCAGGACTTCTTTTACCTTCCCTAGGCGGTCCTCGTCCTTGCCGACGATCGTCTTAAGGTTGTTCCACAAGCTCTTGCGGCGGTGGGCAAAGCAGCCCCGAATCAGGCCAAAGAGGCGGTCCTCGTTAAAGGGGGACACCGGCAGGGCCGCACTCTTTTGCGTCAAAACGACAATCGCCGAGTCAACGTTGGGGGCTGGTACAAAGGACTTGCGTGAGACGTTAAAGGCGACTTTGACGTCCATCCGGTAGTCGATCGCCAAGGTCAGGGCGCCGTAGTCCTTAGTTCCCGGCTTGGCCACCAGGCGATCGGCGACCTCTTTTTGCATCATCACGCAAACCGCCGCCCACTCCACTTGGCTGGCTAAGAGGGCAAACAGAATCGGGCTGGTGATGTAATACGGTAGGTTAGCGACCACCTTGACTGGCTTGGTCGGGTCCTTAAAGGCCGTCTGAACCAGGTCGGCTAGGTTGGCCTTCAAAACGTCTTGGTTTAAAACCGTTACGTTGCCGTAGGGGGCTAACACGTCGTCTAACACCGGCAGGAGGCTTTCGTCGATTTCTAAGGCAACCACTTCGCCGGCCGCTTGGGCCAGCTTTTCGGTCAGGGCCCCGATTCCGGGCCCGATCTCGATTACGTTATCGTCTTTGGTAATACCAGCCGCCCGCACGATTCCACTCAAGACGTCGGGGTTGGTCAAAAAGTTCTGGCCAAAGCCCTTCTTAGCGTGGATACCGTACTGGTTCATAATGGCGCGGGTCCGCGAGGGACTCCCGATTTGCTTACTCATGCGTTTTCCCTTCCTGATCAAGTTGTGCAACCGCCCGTTCAAAGGTCGGCCGGTCAATGGCAAAGAGGTCGAGACGCTTCAATAGTTGCTTAGCGTTGCCATAGCCAATCCCCAGCAATTCACCTAGGCGCTCCCGGCGCCTCTTGGCCACCGGACTCCCCGCCAAGCCCGCCTTAATGAGGTCCTGGTTGCTAAAGGTGGGGGTTAAAACGTGAGTGGTGGTGTAGACGTTTTGCAGGGCCGCCAAGATGGTCGCCGAGCTTGCGTGTTCAACCCCCAGGCTCCCGTGGGCCTCGGTTGGCACCCCCTGGTCGCGCCGGATGAAGGCGTGTTTGACGCCGGGAACGTTTTGGTCGATCAGCTTACGGAGCCGTTCGCCGTTAAAATCGGGATCGGTGAAGACGATCACCCCCCGGCTTTGCTGGAGTTTTTTTATTTGTTCAAGCGCCTTTTTTGACAGGGCGGAGCCGTTCGTTTCAAAGGTGTCGGCCAACACGGCTCGTTGCACCTGCTTGGTGTCGTCTTTACCCTCCACCACAATTACTTCTTTAATCTTGTCCATTATGTCCTTTCAAAAACCGGTTTGTCGCGGTCTGCAACGTCGCTGAGGCCACCTCTTCTACGGAGCGTTGCAAGAGTTTGGCCAGCGCTTCGACCACAAAGTAGGTGAAGGCGGGCTCGTTTTGCTTCCCCCGGTACGGAACCGGGGTCAGGTAGGGTGCGTCCGTTTCTACCATCATCCGCTCCAAAGGGGTTACCTTAGCGGCTTCGTGAACTTCCGTTGCCTTGGTAAAGGAGACCACCCCGCTGTAGGAGAGGTCAAAGTCCAGGTCAAGGAACTTTTCCGCCCACGCTGCGTCACCGCTAAAGGAGTGCATCACGCCCCCCGCTTTAACCGGGTGCTCCACTAGGACCCGGTATGTTTCGGCCAGGGCCTCGCGGCAGTGGATCACCACCGGTAAGCTTAGCTGGTTAGCCAGGTCAATTTGTTCAACTAGGGCGGCTTCTTGGGCCCGGTGGTCGGCGATTCCGTTGACAAAGTCTAAGCCGACTTCGCCCACCCCCACAACCTCGGGACGTCGCAACGCCTTTTTTAGCCCCTCCCAATCGGTCGGGGTTACTTCCGCTAGGTCCTCGGGGTGAAAGCCAATTACGGCGTGCAAGCCCGGGTAGGTGCTAGCTAGTTTAAGGGCGCGGTCGTTTAACAGCCGGTTGGAGCCAATCATGTTCAGCTCGGTAACCCCGTAATGTTTAGCCCGGGCCAAAAAGGCCCCTACGTCACCGTAAAAGGCCTCATCGTTTAAGTGGGTGTGCGAATCGTAAATCTTAATCGTCATTGCTTAGCAGACCGTTGAGCCAACTTCCAGGCTGTCTGGAACTAACACTAGTTGTACCTGGCCGTTTAATTCAGAGGATAAGAGCATCCCCTGGCTAATTTCACCACGGAGCTTGCGGGGAGCCAGGTTGGCCACGAAGACGACCTTCTTACCCACCAGTTCTTCCGGTACTGGGTACCACTTAGCGATCCCGGACAGGATTTGGCGCCCGCCCATGCCGTCGTCGAGGGTGAACTTCAGCAACTTATCAGCGCCCTTCACCTTGCCGGCTTCCTTAATCAAGCCGACCCGCAGGTCCACCTTGTCAAAGTCGTCAAACTGGATTTCGGCTTTGACTGGGTCAACGCTAGCAGTCTTGGCCGCTTCCATGGCCTTGCGCCCCTTTTGCTTTTCGTTGGCACTCATTTGGGACTTAATGAAGTCGACTTCTTCTTGGATGTCACGCCGTGGGAAGATCGGCGTTCCCTTTTCAACCACCACTACTTCGGCCGGGAAGTCGTTAAAGGAGAGGTCAGAGAGGGAAATGGCTTCCTTGGCTAGGCCCAGTTGGCCCAGGATTTCCTTGGGTGCCGTTGGCATGATTGGTTGCAGCATGGCCGCTACCATCCGCAATGACTTGGCCAGGTGGGTCAAAACATCGCTTAAGACGGGTGCTTGTTGTTCATCCTTGGCCAAGACCCACGGTTCGGTTTCGTCAATGTACTTGTTGGCCCGGGCGATCAACTTCCAGATGGCGGACAGGGCGTCGGCAAAGCGGGTCTGATCCATCAATTCCCGGTATTCCACCAGGGCGTCTTGGGCCACTTGCTCTAAGTCAGCATCAAAGTCGGTCGTGGCCCCTGGTTGACCCACCAACTTGCCGGCTTGGTACTTGTTGACCATCGCCACGGTCCGGTTCAAGAGGTTCCCCAGGTCGTTAGCCAAGTCGTAGTTAACCTTTTCGACGAAGTCTTCCGGTGAGAAGACCCCGTCATTTCCAAACGGCATCGCCCGTAACAGGTAGTAACGGGTGGCGTCTAAGCCGTAACGGTCAATCAGGGTTTCTGGGTAAACCACGTTCCCCTTGGACTTGGACATCTTGCCGTCCTTCATCGTCAACCAGCCGTGGCCGATGACGTGCTTAGGCAGTGGCAAGCCCAGGGCGTGGAGTATGATTGGCCAGTAAATGGTGTGGAACCGGACAATTTCTTTACCAACCATGTGAACGTCGGCTGGCCAGTACTTCTTAAAGAGGCTGTCGTCGTCGCTGCCGTAGCCCAGGGCGGTAATATAGTTGGATAAGGCGTCGATCCACACGTAGACCACGTGCTTCGGGTCGTTTGGCACCTTGACCCCCCAGTTAAAGGAGGTCCGGGTTACGGCCAGGTCCTCTAAGCCTGGTTCCAAGAAGTTCTTAACCATTTCGTTCATCCGCGATTCTGGCTGGATGAAGTCGGGGTGGGCCTTATAGTAGTCCATCAGCCAATCGGCGTACTTGCTCATCTTAAAGAAGTAGGACTCTTCTTTCACCAGTTGAACTTCGTGGCCAGACGGGGCAATCCCACCGGTTACCTGGCCGTTTTCGTCTTTCGGTGAAGTACTCTTCGTCATCGACCGAGTACCAGCCCACGTATTCGCCCTTGTAGATATCTCCTTGGTCGAGGAGTTGTTGGAAGATCTTTTGAACGGCGGCTTCGTGGTAGCCATCGGTGGTGCGGATAAACTTGTCGTTGGTGATTTCCAGTTTTTGCCACAGTTCCTTGATACCAGCCGCCATTTCATCGACGTAGGTTTGCGGATCCTTACCTAATTTTTCGGCCTTTTGTTCAATCTTTAGCCCGTGTTCGTCCGTCCCGGTTAAAAAGAACACGTCAAAACCACTGAGCCGCTTGAAGCGGGCCTCGGCGTCACAGGCAACCGTCGTGTAGGAGTTACCGATGTGAAGTCGTCCGGATGGGTAATAGATTGGTGTTGTGATGTAGTAGGTTGGTTGTTCAGCCATACAGCGGGACCTCTTTTCCGATAATCGTTTTTTCGTTAACTTCCAGTATAGCAAAAAGCCACGCCGATTTCGAACCAAACTGGCGCAAAACCGCGTGACTTCAAAAGAGTTCTAGTTGGGTCGGGTCCTGTTTGGTCAGGCCCGTAAAGTGTAAATCCATTTGCCGGCTGAGGGCGACGGCGTTGTCGGCCGCATCGCCCCCCGAGTTGTTGTTAAAGATGACGCAAGTTTCTTTTGGTTGCGGCTGTTGTTCTTGAATTGCTTGGGCCAGGTCGGTTAGTTCGCTCGCCGAGTATCGGTACAGGGTCCGCTTGCCCCGCCAGTCCTTGCCCCCGGCCTGCCAGCCGGCTTGGTTGCGCCCGTGCAAGCGGATCAGGGTTAGGTGCGGCGTCGTAGTAGTCAAGAAAAAGGGAATTCCGCCCTGGGTTTGGTGGGGTTCATCGGCGGCCACCAGGGTCAGCTTTAGGTCACGGCAATAATTGACCAGTGCATCGCCCACTCCCGATTGGTACCAGGAACGGTTACGCAACTCGATGGCGACCGGCAGGTTCCCCATCAGTTCCCGCACCGTGCGTAGGTACTCGATGTGTTCGGTCCGGGCGTCAAAGTAGGGTGGAAACTGGAAGAGGACCGTTTTAAGCTGACCGGTGCTAACTAACGGCGCCACGACCTGTTTGAACTGGGTGAAGACGGCCTGGGGGCCGCCAACGGCTTCCTGGTGTCCGGTCATCACCTGGTGGGCCTTAACGATAAACTGAAAGCCCGGGGCCACGTCGGTTAGCCACTTTTGCACCGTCATGAGCTGGGGCAGGGCGTAAAAGAAGGTATCAACCTCGACCACCGGAAAGTGTTGGCCGTACTCCTTTAAGGTCGTTTTCTTGCGGGCGTTGTTAATCAAACTGGGGTGTTCGCTCCAGGTCGTCAAGCCAACGGTGACCTTCATTTCAATCCCCTCCTTTTAGTGTATCTTGCGCCAATCCAGCTTCGTTTGCAAGCGCCTAGGCCCTAAAGCGGCGCCGGACGGCGAAGGTCAACACCCAGGCCACTAACAGAAAGGCAATTACCACCCAGTAAGGGTACAGGTAGTTGCGATCCAACAAGGCCCCGGCCATTAGCGGCCCAATCACGTTACCGACGCTAGTTAAGGACATGTTCATCCCGTTAATCAAGCCCTGGTTGTCTTCCCCCAGGTCGGTCAACAGGGTGGTAATCGCCGGGCGTAAGAGGTCAAAGGCTTCAAAGACGACCAGGGTCGCTAAGGTAATTTGCCAAGCGATGCCGTCGTAAATGACAAAGACCGTCCCGACCGCCGCTAGCAAGTAGGCCCAGCGAACCAAGCGCAACTCCCCAAGCCACTTAACCATCGCTTCAAAGCAAAAGACCTGCAGGACCAAGGAAATGATTCCGTTTAAGGTCAAGACCAAGGCGATTTGGCCCAGGTCAAAGCCGTGCACCTGGTTGACGTACAGCGAGTAAATCGCCTCAAACCCGGCCAACCCGAAGGCGGCCACTAAAATCATCAAGAAGATCAGGCTCACGGTTGGCGACCAAATCTCCTTTAACGCCGTCATCGTCGACTTCTCCTGGCGGTGTTCTTCGTGGTGGGTAACCCCCACCTTTTCATCGCTAGGCAACCAAATGGCGGCCACGATCGTCGAAATAACCCCTAACACTCCGGCCACCCAGAAGGGTAACTTGAAGTTGTCGGCGGCCAAAATTCCACCAATCCCGGGGCCCAAGATCAGCCCGCCGGAAAAAGAGGCCGACAGCCAGCCGATCACCTTAGCCCGCTGCGCCGGGGTGGTGATGTCGGCGGCTAGGGCCATCGAGGTTGGAACAAACATCGCCGCCGCCAACCCGTCAATCGCCCGTGAGGTATTAAAGGCGGCCAGCGAGTTACAGGCCGCAAACAAGAACTCGGCACCGGCAAAGATGCCTAAGCCCCAAACCAGCATCTGCTTGCGCCCCCACTTATCCGAAACCCGACCGACCACCGGTGAGGCCACGAATTGGACTAGGGCAAAGAGGGCGGCCATCACCCCCATGTCAAAGGCCGATAGGTGGTAAGCCTGTTTGATCGCCGGCTCCACCGGGAAAATCAGGCTCATCCCCAAACAAATCAAAAATTGGCACACCAACATGATGTTGATGGTGCGCTTCACCACTCTAGTCATTTAAACCTCCGCAATTAATTTTCTGAATCTCAATTTAGACGAAAAAGGGGCTGGGAAAATTTCCTAGCCTCTTTTGGATTTTTAAGTGTTACATAAAAAGCATCGTCGACAACCCGCCTAGTGCCTAAGTACAGGCAAAGAACGGCGCCAAGGCACCAACCTTTGCCCTAGCTTAGTCATACGGCCTGTTTGATAGATTGGGTCGCACTTACTCTTTACCGAACCTCCAGCTGCCCAAAGAAGTCCGTGGCGTCAGCCACCACCATTTCAAAGTTGCCCGGCAACTCCAGCGGCTCCTGGTTAACGGCCAGGATCTTAACCCCCGGCTTGGCGTATTCCAACAAGCTAGCAAAGGGGTAAACCTTCATCGAGGTCCCCACCACCACAATCAGGTCGGCCGCTTGCATGGCGGCCAAGGACTGGTTTATCGCCACCTGGGAAATTCCCTCGTCATACAAGACGATGTTAGGGCGCAGCGGCCCTTGGTCAAGCTTGTGCAGGCGACTAGTTAGGTACTCTTCAACTGGCACGTGGGCGCCACATTTTTCGCAGTAGACGTCAAATAGGTTGCCGTGAAAGTCGACTAAGCGCTTGGTCCCGGCCAGCTCGTACAGGTTATCGATGTTTTGGGTGATCACCGTTGCCTTATCGAGCTTGGTGTAGGCAGCCTGCTTTTCGTGAATCACGTTCGGCTTGGCGTCCGGGAAGTAAAGGTTATCCTTGCAAAACTGGTAAAACCCTTCCGGATCGCTTTGAAAATAGCGGTGGCTCAAGAAGTACTCTGCGTTTTGGTTTTGTTTGTACAGCCCGTTGGCCGAGCGAAAGTCGGGAATCCCCGAGGCAGTCGAAACCCCCGCCCCGGTCAAAAAGACGATCTGGTGGGCCTGATCAAACAAGGCTTGTTGTTCTAGCATGGTTATCCCTCCCGAACGGTGTACGGAAAGCCGCGTTTCTCCAAAAATTCTTGTACGGGTTCAGCGTAGAGCTTGACGAATTCGGCCGGGCTGTTTTTCTCCGGCATCGGGATGACAAAGGAGTTTTGCCCGTCGCCGCGCCGTAAGCCGGCGTAGGCATCCCCCTGGTTACCCTTTAACTGCATGTCGGAGCGGTAAATTTCAAAGACCTGCTTAACTTCCAGCCGTAATTGACGCTCGGACAAGACCGGGGTCACGGTCGTGTAACGCTGGTTGTTTAAGACCGGCAACCCCCAACTACGCATCTGTTCGTCAACCAGCTTAAAGAGGTTAACGATCGTGCGCCGGGTTTCCCACGGCGTTTCCATTGGCCGGTTGAAGAGCTTAGCTTGCCACTCCTTCGCCACGGAAAGGGCGTAGGGGTAGTTGGCGACCAACTCTTTTTCAACCGTAGCCAGGTGCTCGCCGTAAAAGGTCAGGGCGTCAAAGAGGTTAATCACCCGCACCAGGGTGTTCATCTTCTGGTCCGCACTAGCTAGCGGGTCGGCGTCCTCCTTTGGCAGGGCGTCCTTTAACCCCATTAAGTACTCTTGTTCAATTTGGTCGTTAATCAGGCCGCGCTTGCGTTGTTCGGCCACGATCAAGCGGTGCATCACCGCGTCGTACAGGCCGGTGGCAAACATCCGCGACTGATCGTCTAAATCCTCGTCACCCCAAGTTAGGTTGAAGAGCACCTGCGGGTATTGCTTGAGGGTGTAGTAAAGGTGCAAGAGCTCGTGGGAAGCCGTGTAATTGGGCTCCGTCAGGTCGCTGACTTGGACCACCATCATCCCCGGTACCTGCTTTAGGTTGGCCTGGTCGTGGCGAACAAAGCCACTCTTGTCACCGGTGAAGTCAACGTGGACCATCCCTAAGGGGTACAAGGCATCGACTTCGTCCAACAATTCCTTAACTGGTGCTGATAGTTCAATCTTCTCTTCTGCCATCGTGTGCTTCCTTTCCGAGTTGGGCCAGCAGTTCGCTAGCTACCTGCC
>ERZ773021.838-NODE-838-length-10940-cov-37.3129_pt1 | contig 10940 bp, 8 predicted proteins | sample MGYA00511668_ERZ773021 | MGnify/ENA primary metagenome ERZ773021 (study PRJEB29015, sample SAMEA2737961) | human oral metagenome | biome: human oral; feature: human-associated habitat; material: dental | place: China | collected 2032 ... | reverse complement strand
CGGTGTTGGCGGCTTCGGAGGCGGTGAAGGATTTGACGGAGAGGGAGGGGGAGAATCGGGAGAAGGTGAGGTGGTAGGATTGGCGGGCAGTCATGGCGATCTGGATGATTTATGATGAAAGTTTAAACATAAATCAAAAAGGCAGGCAAGACAAATGATTAATGACAAGCGGTAAAAATGTCGTATGGATGGTTTCTGAAGTAATAGGTGAATAGACTTGGGACTAAAGAAGGTCGTCTGAAAGTTGAGTTTCAGACGACCTTGATAAATGCTAGGTTTTAATTTAGATTTTATATATTAATTTAAGAAAATGTTATTTTATAATTCGAGGGTGGATGGGTTGTTAATCCTTATCATGCCCAATAGTTTGAAAGAAATATGGTTCTTCAAATTGGCAAGGTTCGTTGCCACATACATAAATTTCTTTTAAATAGCTATTTCGCTTTAAAATGGCATCTGTAGCACATTGCAAATATTCAAATATCCCCTCTCTCCCAACCTCTTTTCTGGCAATATCAAGCATTTATCAAATTTGTTTTTATTCCATTGCCTTTGTTGATGAATTAAATAATTTCTTATATTTACATTTTTCTGCTTTTGAGCAATTGAATAATTATTATTTAATTCTTTCTGTGCCAATAAATATGATTTAGAAAAACATACAAGAATATCCTCTTGTATTATACTGTTTACATGACATGGTTTGTTTAATGCATCTTTATCAATAACTGTTTCAGGTAAATCTCCAAGTGTAAAAGTTGGGGCGAGGCAAATTGTAATAAATAAAGCTCTATTATTTAAAGTGATCACAACGCAATCCTTTCTTCAATATACATAGTGGCAAACAGTTATTTAAAATATTTGGTTTCCATCTAAGCCTACACTTACTAAAATGGGTTAACAATACAATTATAGTGGATTAACTTTAAACCAGTACGGCGTTGCCTCGCCTTAGCTCAAAGAGAACGATTCTCTAAGGTGCTGAAGCACCAAGTGAATCGGTTCCGTACTATCTGTACTGTCTGCGGCTTCGTCGCCTTGTCCTGATTTAAATTTAATCCACTATATTACTTGCTAATAATGAGCAGAAAGACAGAGAAAACCGATTACGAACCATAGATATATGGCTAAGGAAACCAAACGGCGTCCGATAAGTTTATTCCGTAAAACAAATCCTAAAATTAAAGTAATGAAAACAATTGGTAAGCCGATATATATTAAATTGTCAAAATATCTGCCTTGGCCTAAATATGGAAAGATCAAGTAGACTCCAAAAATCCCGCCCATAAAATAAATCAGCATGCCCGGCCCTAGGAGTAGAGCGGTAAGTATATGTGGCATTAATAAAATTGAAAGCCACTGTTTAGTTTTTGAATTCATTTAAATCACCAATATATGAAACTTTTTATATCGATAGGGTAAATAGGCCGGGTACTTCTGCAAAACCGTTAAATCGTCGAAATATGGGTTTTTGAAGCCACTACGCTTGCTTTTTCCCATTTCAATCAACGTGAACCGTCGCGCGGGAGTGCTATTAAAGGAGGAACAGGCGGATCTTGATAGCTTTCGTCGATTTCAAACCCTGCCGCGCGGGCTTTGTCTTCCATTTTTTTCCTTTCCTTTGCTCTTAAGCGGAGCTCTTTATCCAAGGCTTCGCGGTAGCCCGGTTTGCCAAATTCTTCTTGTGCATATAACCGGAGAAAATCCCAATATGCACTTATAGTAATTCGCAGGGCATACTGACCGTTGCCGTATTGGTCTCGATATTGTTCTGAGTCATCCTTGCCAAGCATAAACTCCACAAGCACACCCTCCGCATATAGTCTTCCTATCTGAGCCAAGTTGGGCAGTTTCTTCCATTCTTCAGGGGTCAGTTCAATAGTGGTGGGAACACTGGCTATCGTTTTTTCTTTGTTCCAACCGTCTTCTAATTCAAAAAAAGCAGCGGCATTTTTACGATCGCGCTTAATCCTTGGGTCGCTGAGGTAAATCAAATCTGTCCAACCGGCTTGATGCATCTGCCTGATCAGATTATAGAAATTCTGTCTTGCTTCTTCATCACTGATGTTGCTGCTTTTGTCGAGGCCGGAAAACATGTCAAATTCATCAACGCCTAAGAACGGGTTATGACTTCCATCTTCATATGCGGTAATACTGCTTACATGAGGTATTTTAAAAGTATGTTTGCCGTGTTCAAAAACAACGGTTTTTTTCTGATTAAAGTCTATTTCATATTGATTGACATTAAAAAATTCTGAGTCGTCAGAAGGTCCTGCATAATTTTCGGGGAATCTGTTAACAAAATGTTTGCTGGATTCCGGCAGGGTAATGGACACCGTGTCGGGCAGGTTGTCTTTGGGTGTCTCTTTTGAGAAAGGGATGCAGCCTCCTGATAAGAAGACGATGGCGGTGAATGAAATGATTTTATTTATCAGATTATTAGGCATGATTATCGTCCGTTTTTTGTGGTTTTAAATCTGCATTAAAGGTAGGTGCAAAGACAATAAGGCAACTGCCAATAATAATTTTTTCATTTTTTGTTTATCTTTGGGTTGGCGTCTATTTTTTTAAATACTGCCAGATGAAAGTCTGAACATAAATCAAAAAGCCAAAAAGGACAAATGGGTGATGATAAGTGGTAAAGATGTCGTGTGAATGGTTGGTATAGTGGATTAACTTTAAACCAGTACGGCGTTGCCTCGCCTTAGCTCAAAGAGAACGATTCTCTAAGGTGCTGAAGCACCAAGTGAATCGGTTCCGTACTATCTGTACTGTCTGCGGCTTCGTCGCCTTGTCCTGATTTAAATTTAATCCACTATAAGAGCGGGCATGGATGGTTTGGATATGAAAAAGGTCGTCTGAAAAACGGTTTTCAGACGACCTTTTGACTTTTTAGCCGATTTTAAGGCTGATAGCCGGGTTTCATGCCGTTGGGCAGGAGTTGCCAGACGTAGCCTGTAGTTTTCATTTTGCCGGCAACTTCGCCTGCTTCGTCGCCGTAGCCCCAGAAGTAGTCCACACGGACAGCGCCTTTGATGGCGCTGCCGGTGTCTTGCGCCATGATGAGGCGGTTGAGGGCTTTTTTGGTGGTCGGATGGGCGGTGGCGACAAACAGCGGCGCGCCTAAGGTGATGTAGTGGCGGTCGATGGCGCCTGCGTATTCACCCAAGAGCGGTGTGCCCAATGCGCCGACCGGGCCGGCTTCGCTGCTGCCGGTCAGTTCGCGGAAGAAGACGTAGCTGGGGTTTTGTCCCAAGACTTCGGCGAGGCGGCCGGGGTTTTGCTTCATGTAGGCTTTGATGCCCTGCATGCTGGTTTGTGCGAGGGGGAGGTAGCCTTTGTCTGCCATGTAGCGTCCGATAGAGACGTAGGGGTGTTCGTTTTTGTCGGCGAATCCGACGCGGATGTATTTGCCGGACGGGGTTTTCAGACGACCTGAACCTTGGATGTGCATGAAGAAGAGTTCGACGGGGTCTTCTGCGTAACCGAGGATGGGAGCTTTGCCATTGAGCGCGCCGCCGTTGATTTGGTTGCGGGTGTAATAAGGAACGAAGCGGCTGCCTTCAAACCTGCCTTTGAGGGCGGTGCTGCGGGCTGTAATGGGGAATTGGGACAGGTCGGCGGTATGTGTGCCGCTGTTGTCGATGACGCCGCTGTTGGTACCGGTTTGGCGGATGTGGACGGTGGCTTTGCTGCCTCTCAAATTGGCGGAAAGTGGGACGGAAACGAAGTCGTTGGGGATGCCGTAGATGGGGAAGCGGGCTTTGCTTGTGGCTTTGTCATCGCCGAGCAGGACGGGTTCGTAGTAGCCGGTGATGGTGCCGGCGGGGTTGCCGTTGTTGCTGACCTGCCAAGGGGTGAAATAGCGTTCGAAGAAATGTTTGGCTTGGAAATGGTGGAGGGGTGTCTGCATGGCTTGGGCGCAGACATCTTGCCAGCCTGCGCGGTTTTTAAGTTTCTCGCAGCCTAAGCGGAAGGATTGGAGGCTTTTGACGAAGTGTTGGGTACTCCAATGCGGCAGTTCTTGGTGGGACACGACGGTGTAGGTCGCGCCGCCGCCGCTGACAGTGGTGCCGGCGGGGTCGGGTGTGCCGGTGGGGCGGTCCGGACCTTTGACGGTGGTGGTATCGACTTCGGGAAGGTTTTTGATGCGTTTGCTCGGGCAGGCGGAGAGGACGGCTGCGGCGATGGTTAGGAATGTGATGCGGTATAGGTGTTTTTTCATAATGCTGTCTTAAAGGTCGTCTGAAATCTGCCGTCGGATAGGGTGAAACGTATCAAGCGGCTGCGCCGACTTGCTTGGGATGTACTCAGAAAATCGGTTTGCATCGGATGAACAGATTTGCAGACGGGATATTTGGTCCGTTTATTCAAGAGCTTGGAATTTTAACACAGTTTGCCTGCCTGCTTCGGCGGTATGAAAAAGGTCGTCTGAAAACCTTGTATATCGGTTTTCAGACGACCTTTGCCGTATCTTGAAGCCAATCTTATTTCTGATTGTCTTCGATGATTTTTTTGAGGTGCGGCATGGGGCTGTATCCGCTTTGGCTGCGGCCGTTCGGGAAAACGAGGGTAGGTGTGCCGTTGAAGCCGAATTGTTCGCCCAAAGAAGTAGTTTCGGCAACGGGATTGTCGCAATTGGCTTTGCCGCTCGGGAATTGGCCTTTGCGCATCCAGTCGGTCCAGGCTTGGGTCGGGTTGGGCTGACACCACAGGATTTCGGCTTTACGCGCGGCATCGGGGTGCAGGCTCGGAATCGGCATCATGAAGTTGTAGATCGTGATGTCGGTCATTTTTTCAAACTCGTGTTCCAAGCGTTTGCAGTATGGGCAGTCGGGGTCGGAGAAGACGGCGACTTTCAGCTTGCCGTTGCCGCGTACTTCTTTAATCGCTTTGTCCAAAGGCAGGGAGGCGAAGTCGATTTTGTTCAAATCGGCGGCGCGTTCGTCAGTCAGGCTTTTGCGCGTGTTGACGTCGATGAGGTCGCCGACGAACATATAATCGCCTTTGGCATCGGTGTAAATGATTTGTTTGCCGCTGACGACGACTTCATAAATGCCTTGAATAGGGGTTTCGCTGACGCTGATGACTTTCAGACCTTGGGATTCGTAAATTTTTTCGAGGCGGGTTTTCAAGGCTTCGCCGACTTTGCCTTGTACGGGGGCGGCGGGCTTGGCGGCTGAAGAGGGCGCTGCATTTGCCTGTGAAACGGGCGTTTGCCCGCACGCGGTCAGTGAGATCAGAGCGATGGGGGCTAAGATTTTGATTAATTTGGTTTTCATTTTTAAGTATAGGCGTGTGTCAAGAAAACCGCATTGTATCAAACCTCTGTCATGCCTGCATTGTATTGAGGCTCAATTTATCGTCTGAAAATAGCTTTCGGCTGTTAAAATACGCAAAAAAATGATTTGCCTGCCTGTATGATCTACCACCGCATCGCCGTAAACGTGCCGCTTTCAGACGGCCTTTTGACTTATTCCCATTCCGAGCCGCTGCCGCAGGGCGCGCGGGTGCTTGTGCCTTTCCGCAACAAGACCGTGGTCGGGATTGTGTGGGAAACGGATATTGCGCCCGATATGGATACGGCGCGGATTTTGGGTGTTCAGACGACCTTTTTGGACGAGCCGCTGCTGCCTCAAAGCTGGCGTGATTTGCTCTCGTTTACGTCGCGTTATTACCACTATCCGACGGGGCAGGCAGTGTTTGCCGCGCTGCCGCAGGGTTTGAAGGAAACGCGCGCAGTGGAAATGCCGCAGCCGCCGTTGTTTTACGCGCTGAACGAAGCGGGCAGGGCGCAAACGCCGCCGCCGGCGCGGTTCAACAAAAAAGCGGCTTTGTGGGACGCGCTATTGTCGGGCGGGATGACGATGGCGGCGTTGAAACAGGTGAACGCGCAGGCGGCGAAGTTAATTGAGGATTGGGCGGAACAGGGCTGGATTGAAACGACGGAAGCAGCAAAGCCTGTATTGAGGCCGTCTGAATTTCAGCTCAACGCCGACCAGCAGAAGGCTTCCGATGAAATTCAGACGGCCTTTGGCAGCTTCCAGCCGTTTCTGCTGTACGGCATCACCGGCAGCGGCAAGACCGAGGTGTATTTCGATGCGATGGCGAAAGTGTTGGCGCAGGGGCGGCAGGTGTTGTTTTTGTTGCCCGAAATCAACCTTACGCCGCAGCTTTTGAAGCGGGTGGAAAACCGTTTTGCCGACGTGCCGACCGCCGTGTTGCACAGCCAGATGGCGGCAGGCAAGCGCACGCAGGATTATCTGCGCGCGATGTTGGGGCAGGCGAAGCTGGTCATCGGTACGCGGCTGGCGGTGTTCACGCCTTTGCCTGATGTCGGGTTGATTGTGGTCGATGAGGAACACGACGGATCTTTCAAACAAGACAACGAATTGCGCTATCACGCCCGCGATTTGGCGGTGTGGCGGGCGAAGCAGAGCGGCTGCCCCGTCGTGTTGGGCAGCGCCACGCCCAGCTTGGAGAGCTGGCACAAGGCGCAAAGCGGCGCGTACCGCCTGCTGCAACTGACCGAACGCGCCCATACCGCCGCACAACTGCCGCAAGTGGACATCCTCAACGTAGGCCGTCTGAAACTCGACAACGGCTTCTCGCCGCAAGCCTTGCAGCTTTTAAAACAGAACTTTGAAGCGGGCGGCATGTCGCTGGTGTACCTCAACCGGCGCGGCTTCGCGCCCGCGCTGTTTTGCGGCGACTGCGGCCATACCTTCGGCTGCCCGAACTGTTCCGCCAAAATGGTGCTGCACCAACGCGCCCGCCAACTGCGCTGCCACCACTGCGATCACCGCGAACCCATCCCGTTCAAATGCCCCGACTGCGGCAATCAAGACCTGACCGCCGTCGGCCACGGCACGCAGCGCGTCGAAGAAACCCTGCGCGCCTTCCTGCCCAAGGCCGCCGTCGTCCGTGTCGACAGGGACAGCACCGCGCACAAAAACGACTGGGCGGATTTGTACCGCCGTATCGCCGACAACGAAATCGACATTCTGGTCGGCACGCAGATGCTCGCCAAAGGTCATGATTTCGCGCGGCTTAACCTCGTTATCGTGTTGAACGCCGACGGCAGCCTGTACAGCGCGGACTTTCGCGCACCGGAAAGGCTGTTCGCCGAGCTGATGCAAGTGTCCGGCAGGGCAGGGCGCGCCGACAAACCCGGCAAGGTGTTGATACAGACCCAACTGCCCGAACATCCCGTCTTTGCCGCCGTCAAAGCGCAGGACTACGCCGTGTTTGCCGAAAACGAATTGAACGAACGGCAAATGTTCGCCATGCCGCCCTTCGGTTTCCAGACCGCCGTTCGCGCCGACGCGCCGCGCGTTGCCGATGCGATGGAATTTCTCAACGCCGCCAAAGAAACCCTCGCCCCGCTTTTGCCCGAAAGCGTCTCCCAGTTCGGCGCCGCCCCCATGCTGATGGTGCGCCTAGCCGAACGCGAACGCGCGCAAATCTTCCTCGAATCAACATCCCGACAGGATTTGCACCGCGCCGTGAGTTTGTGGGTGCAGGTGTTGCAGCAGAACCGCGACGGCAAAATCAGATGGTCGGTGGATGTGGACGCGCAGGAAGCGTAAGCGGAATAGGGAAGGGGTCGTCTGAAAAAGCGGAAGAGGCATTTTCAGACGACCTTTTTGTTTAAACCATCTTTCTGGTTTGTGAAACGCGGCAAGGCCGGGATGGGCAGGGTTGCGCCTGCATTGAAAAACATTTGAGCCTTCGCAAAAGCCCTACGATAAAATACGCGGCATGAAAGCCTGATGCTGCGCCGCTGTTTACAGTTCAGGCTTTGCCGACATATTGCCCATTTTGAGTTCCATACGGAGTTTGCATGTATATAGGACGCTTCGCCCCCAGCCCTACGGGTTTGCTGCACATAGGCTCGCTACTGACCGCTTTGGCTTCTTATGCCGATGCGCGCGCCAACGGCGGCAAGTGGCTGGTGCGTATGGAAGACTTGGACCCGCCCAGGGAAATGGCGGGCGCTGCCGCGCATATTTTGCGCACATTGGAAGCGTTCGGCTTTGAATGGGATGGCGAAGTCGCCTACCAAAGCCGACGGAACGGGCTGTATCAAGAGGCATTGGGTCGTCTGAAAAGTGAGGGGCTGGTATATCCTTGTTATTGCAGCCGTAAAGACTGGCAGGCGGCGGCAACGGCGGGGGCGGACGGATTTGTGTATAACGGGCGTTGCCGCGTTCCGGCGCAAAGGCCTGAAGCGAATGGGAAAACGCCTGCTTGGCGGATTGCCGTTCCCGACAGGATAATCGGTTTTCAGGATGAAATTGTCGGCTATTACGCCCAAAATCTGGCACACGATATCGGCGATTTCGTCCTGCTGCGTGCGGACGGTTTTTGGGCGTATCAACTTGCCGTGGTCGCGGACGATGCCGAACAAGGAATCACACATATCGTGCGCGGACAGGATTTGCTGGTGTCCACGCCGCGTCAGATTTATTTGCAGCAATGTCTTGGAGCAAACACGCCGCATTATGCGCACCTGCCTTTGCTGGTGAATTCGCAGGGGCAGAAATGGTCCAAACAAACGCTTGCTCCCGCTTTGGATTTGAACCGGCGCGAAGCGCTTTTGCGGCAAGTGATGCGTTATCTCAATCTTCCCGATGCGCCCGAGGTTGACCGACCCGAAGAATTGTTGGCGTGGGCGGTTTTACATTGGGAGATACGGACGATACCGTGTAATGACATAGTCACGGAGTAAATTTGTAAATTTGCAACAAATTACTTGAGGTATTACTTAAATTTTTTAATTTTTGTAAGTAATCGCTTGTTTTTTGGATAAAGTTAACAGAATTAAGGTATATTCCTAAACACCTCAAGACCACTTTCATTTCAGATGAATGTTTGGACTGTCTGCCAAAACGGCAGAAAGAGGCAACCGTATGAGAAAAATGTTTCAACATACCGAAAACACGCGGGAACGTTGTGTATTGATTTAAAATTCACATTCGTATTTAAAATAACAAAGAAAAAAAGATTATGTTAAGTGCCATTATTGTTGAAGACGAAGTGCTGGCAGCAGAGCGTTTACGGGTCTTACTTGAAGAATGCAATGTCGTCTTGCTTAATGTATTCCACCATGCCCAGCCGGCATTGGATTGGTTGAGCATACATGAAGCAGATATCGTATTCGCCGATATCGGCCTGCCTGAAATCAACGGTTTGGAGTTTGTCGAGCGCATCAAGCGCGGTGCCAAACGCCAGCCCGAAATTATTTTCACCACCGCCTATGAAGAACACGCCCTGCGTGCCTTCGAATTGGCTGCCGCCGACTACCTGCTCAAGCCCATCAGAATGACCCGTCTGCAAGCAGCGCTTGACCGCGTCGGCGAAAAATACCGCGAAAAAGCCGACGATTTCACCCATTTCACCGTCTTCAGCCGTGATCTGATGATTGAAATCCCATGGCAGCAGGCGCGTTATTTATTGGCGGAACACAAAACCGTATTCCTGATTACCGGCGACGGACAGCGATACGAATTGCCCAAAACGCTGGTTTCTTGGGAAGAGCTGCTCGGGGACAAAGTGATCCGCATCCACCGCAACGCCATCGTGTTCCGACACACCTTAGACTGCCTTATCCGCTTGGATGAAGAGGAAGACGAAAGCAATGCCATTTGGGGCGCGAAGGTCTTGGACGTACCCAAACCGCTTCCCGTCAGCCGCCGCCAATTGGCAACCCTGCGCAAGATTCTGAAAAAACAAATCTGATGGCGGATTTGCCCCATCATCAACAAAGCCCTGCCGTTTGGCAGGGCTTTTGTTTTTCAGACGACCCCTTGTCGTGAACCGACCCGATAGTCGTAACAAGACGGCAGAGTGGCGGATGGATAAGATTAGGATAAGGCGGGGCAACACATTTTTCCGTTGTCCGAACCTTATCGTGATTCACCGTCATTCGCCGTTTTATCGTGATCCCGCACGATTTTGTCGTACACGGCTTCGGGCAGGTAGCGGCGTATCATGTCGCGCCAGCCGTCGGGGCCGACCAAGCCTTTGACCATGGTGGAAGACACTTCCGCAATTTCGCGAGGCGGCATCAGGAAGACCGTCGAAATTTCGGGTGCAAGGTCGCTGTTGATATAGCGCATGGAGCGTTCGTATTCGTAGTCGGCGGCAGAACGGATGCCGCGAACGATAAATCCCGCGCCGATTTCGCGCGCGTAGCGGACAAGGAAGCGGTTTTCAAATACGCAGATGCGAACGTTGGGGAAGTCGCCCGTAATCGCTTCGAGCATGGCGCGGCGTTCGTCTATGGTGTAGGTGTTGCGTTTTTCAGGATTGATGCCGATGGCGACGACGAGTTCGTCAAAAAGCGCCTGCGCTTCTTTTATCATCCAAAGATGACCGAGTGTCGGCGGGTCGAAACTGCCTGCGTAAACAGCGCGGCGCGGGGGAATCGTTTTCATGGAAAGTAGAATGAGTGATGGCAGCCGTCAGCATAGCGGGCGGGGGCGGGAATGTCAAAAAGGTCGTCTGAAACACAAAATCAGTCCGTATTGGGGCGAAACCGGGTTTTCAGACGACCCATTCATTAAAACATGATTGATATGAAATCAAGCTCATGAAGATTTGCTTCAGGCGGTTTAAAGCAATAATGCGGCGACACCGGATTAGCCTTCCTTTACTTCGAAATCCTTTAATAGCATAATAAATAGAAATTATTATCAAAATTTATCCGTCTTAGACAAATGGGCGAAAGTGCATTTGTATAGTGGATTAAATTTAAATCAGAACAAGGCGACGAAGCTGCAGACAGTACAGATAGTACTGCAAGGCGAGGCAACGCCGTACTGGTTTAAAGTTAATCCGCCATATTTCAGACGGATTCGATATGGAGATTGGAAAATGGAACTGAAAAGACGTGATTTCTTAAAAATGACCGCCGCGCTGGCTGCGGCAGGCGTTTC
>ERZ773021.836-NODE-836-length-10943-cov-66.4306_pt1 | contig 10943 bp, 8 predicted proteins | sample MGYA00511668_ERZ773021 | MGnify/ENA primary metagenome ERZ773021 (study PRJEB29015, sample SAMEA2737961) | human oral metagenome | biome: human oral; feature: human-associated habitat; material: dental | place: China | collected 2032 ... | reverse complement strand
TCGAGCCCGGGCAGAAAGTACTGCTGCTGGGGCCCTCCGGCGCAGGAAAATCAACGCTCCTGCACGCTATCGCCGGGGTGCTGCACGATCACGACGGGCAAAGCCAAAGCGGCAGCGCGCGCATCGACGGCGTAGCCCCCGAAGACGCACGCGGACTCATCGGGCTCATGCAGCAAGACCCCGAATCATCGGTCGTACTCGCCCGCGTGGGCGATGACGTAGCCTTCGGCCCCGAAAACCTCGCGGTCGCACGCGAAGAAATCTGGGCGCGCGTTGACGATGCGCTCGCCGCCGTCGGGCTCGACTACCTGCCGCATGAGCATCCTACAAATGCGCTTTCGGGCGGTCAGAAACAACGCCTGGGGCTCGCCGGAATCCTGGCGATGCACCCGCGCGCCATTCTGCTGGACGAACCCACCGCGAACCTCGACCCCGAGGGCGTTCAACAGGTGCGCGATGCCGTGGTGCAGGCGGTCACGGTAACCGGTGCCACCCTGATCGTCGTCGAACACCGGGTGGGCGTGTGGGCGCAGCATATGGACCGCGTCATCGTGCTCGGTGCCGACGGAGGCATCACCCACGACGGCGCGCCCGAAACCGTGCTCGCCCAAGCCCGCGAAACCCTCATCGCCAACGGCGTGTGGGTGCCCGGGTACGTTCCCGAACTCGCCGCCGTGGCGGCACCGAGCGGGCGCATACTCCTGAGCGCCGAAAACCTTGCGATTACACGGGAATTTCCGAGCAAAAAACAGTTACGGGCACGCCGACGGCAGCTCAAAACCATGCCGGAACCCGCACCCGTACACCTGGATATTCCCGCCCTGCGCGGGGGCATTAACCTGAGCATTCGAGAAGGCGAGCACCTGAGCATTCTCGGCCCCAACGGCGCCGGAAAATCAACCCTCGCACTCACTCTTGCCGGGCTCCTCTACGCCCCCAACGGAACCCTGCACGCGCACGAAGCACTGCGCGAGTTCGACCAAAACCCAACGGCAGAAAGCGCCCTTACCCGCGAGAAAACAGTCGCCAGCTGGGATATTCCCTCCTGGAGTCCCGCCCAGCTGCTCGGGCGCATCGGCTACGTTTTCCAAGAACCCGAATACCAATTCGTGCGTGGCAGTGTGCGCGAAGAACTCGAACTCGGGCCGCGCCGCCTCGCCGCCCTGCGCCGCGAAAAAATTGATGAGGATGCGCTCGCCGCCGCCACCGCATCCCTCGCCGAACGCTTGCGTTTAGACGGGCTCTTAGACGCCAACCCGTTCACGCTTTCGGGTGGGCAAAAACGCCGACTGTCGGTCGCATCCGCTTTGGCGACGGCGCCGCGCGTGCTGATTCTTGACGAACCGACTTTCGGTCAGGATGCGAGCACCTGGGGAGAACTGGTGCGCCTGATTCGCGGGCTTCTTGCTGAGGGGGTTGCGGTGATCTCGGTGACTCACGATCTCGAATTTACGGCGGCTTTGGGCGGGCGGAGCATCACGCTCGAAAGCCTGCCGCATAAGCCCGCAGACCGGGGCCTTCAGGAAGGGAAGTAGCGCATGAATACCGATTTTTTCGGGCCGAGTGCCGAGCGCAACAGCTGGTTTGGCGGGCTTAACGCGGGCGTCAAATTAGTGGTTGCGGGCGTGCTGGTTCTTGCGGCAATCCTCATTCAAGACCCGGTAACCGCGGGTATCATCTTTGGGCTGGAACTGCTGGGGTTTATTGCGGTCGGGTTTCGACCGGTAAACCTGCTGGCGCGCAGCTGGCCTATCCTGATCGCGGTGCTGACCACCGGCTGGAGTGTGGCGATCCTTGTTAATAAAACCGGTGCCGTCCTGCTCGATTTTGGGCTGAACACCATCACGGAAGGGTCGCTCGCGGCGGCGTTATCGATGATGATTCGTTCCCTGGCGATGATTCTGCCGACCTTCGCATTTGTGCTCTCAACAGACCCAACCGACCTGGGCGATTCGCTTGCCCAAACTTTCCGCCTACCCGCTCGTTTTGTACTTGCCGCGTTGGCGGCGTTACGCCTTGTCGGCATCCTATTTGGGGAGTGGAGTACGCTGGGGCAGGCGCGGCGTGCACGCGGGCTGGGCGCGGGTCAGGGCCCGCTCGGGCACATCAAAACCGGTGCCGGGCAGGCCTTCGCGCTCATGGTACAGGCAATTCGCCGCGGTTCGCGCCTTGCGGTCACAATGGAGGCGCGTGGTTTCGGTACCGGCAAACGTTCCTGGGCACGGGTGCCCGCCTATTCCCGGCGTGATGCGTATGTTGCGGTTGCCGCCGCCGTGATCGTGGCGTGCGCCTATGGGGTTTCGCTGGGGCTAGGAACTCTGCGTTTCTTGTGGCAGTAGCCGCACCGAAGTTGCTGCTAGGTACTCGGCTCTGAAAAATCGGGCTGAGGGCGCGGCGCAAGTATCAGCCTTGCACCGCTACCCCTGTACCTTAGCCCTGTGCCAGGTATTCCAAGAACCGGTGCGTGAGCTGCGCATCGTGCGCTAACGCCGTACCGTTCAGATGCGTGACCGGGGCGAGCAGACGCACCGAGGAGGCGAGCCACACCCCATCTGACTCGAAAAGATCCTGCGGGTACAGCGGACCGTAGCCCAGCTCCCAGCCGTCGCGCCGCGCCGCCTCAAAAATAGCGCCCTGCGTGGTACCGGGCAGGATTCCGTGGTTCGGTTCGGGGGTGTACAGCGTCTTTACACCGTTTTCGATACGCGCCATCAGCACCGACGAGGTTGCCCCCTCCAGAATGCGGCGGTTGTCGGTCATAAAAATCGCGTCATCAGCGCCCCTGCTGTGCACATACCGCAAAACCGCCATATTGACCGCATACGATAGTGTTTTCGCGCCCGCCAACAGCCACGGGTATGCGGTGTTATCGGCGGGGTCGTGCCCGCGCGGCAGCAGCATGGCCTTCACGCCGTTCTGCCGCTGGTTCACGGTAGATTCGGGCACCGGGGATGCGATCAGCAGAGTGTACGGCCCGGCGGGCATCCCCGCAGAGGCATTCGGCAGCCCGCGCGAGATAATGATTTTGACAATATGCTCTTCGCCAAGTTCCGTGCGGGCGCCGGGCACGGCCTGGGCGAGAAGGTTCGCCAGCGCATCCCGAAGCTGGTGCAGGTCGGGTTCGGGCAGGTCGAGCATACGCGCCGAAGATTCGAGTCGGGTGAGGTGCATATCAAGTTTTCGCACACGCCGATCAACGGCGAGCATGGTCTCAAAAACGCCATCGCCACGGGTAAATCCTTGGTCTTCCACGCCGATAAGCGGTTGGGTGGGGTCTACGGCAACGCCTTGCGGGTTCTCTGAATTTAGGAGCATTACGGAACTAGTCATGTTTCCAGTGTAATGGCTCACGTGCCCTCACAGCAGTGAACGCCGAGCGGACCCAGCTCCCAGGTGGCGCTTTCGGCGATAAAGTATATGTCTGCCTCGGCGATGTCCTCGAAGGTTTCGGGGTTGTCGTTATACCCTTCGACGTCGAGCCCGATTTTGCCGTCCCGTTCGAGAGTATGAACCCCGCTGCATATGCTGATGAACGGGCCTTGCACCCGGTAGTCCGAAACATTTTTCAGGGTTACGGTGACGTGCCGCCAGACGTCGTCGTTAGCGGCTTTCTCCCAACCGCCGTCTACATGGTTCCAGTCCACCGCGCAGAATCGCAAACGAACAGCTGTTCCATGTGCATAGGTTACGGTGATTGAATCCAGCCAGCAGTCGTAGAAGTGGTTGAACCGTTCGATGATCTCTGCACTTGTGAGGTTTTCGTCGGGGCTCACGATCAGCCTCCTTAAAATCTTAGGATTTATCAGAATACCAGCAGCTAGAGCGATTACGAGGAGAAGCGGGTTTCTGCTCGAAAATGATGATATTTCTTCATCTTTTCGGCAAAAACCCGCTTCTTGGGTATCAACGTCTTAACATGCTCGATGCGAAGCGCTAGCGCCCACCTTCGCCGCCGTCTGCCGCATAATCGGCATCCTTACGCGGGGTTGTGAAGAGCACAAGCGCGGTCATCAGTGCGAAGCCCAGAATTGAGAACGCCATCGGCATATAGGAGCCCTCGCCGCCCAGCGAAACCAGGGGCGCGGCAAGTCCGCCCAGAAGCGCCTGAATCGTGCCCATCACGGCAGATGCGCTGCCCGCCATATGGCGCGCTTCGTTCAGCGCCAGCGCCGAGGAGTTACCGAAAATCAGACCCACCGAACAGGTGAGGCAGAACAGCAGAATCAGGGTGGGCCACAGCGAAATACCTAGCGCGAATGAGATAGTCAGCAGACTTGAGACCGTCAGAAGAGAAATCACGCCGATATTGACGATCACGCGCTGACCAATACGGCCAACCAGTGCGGTTGCCAGCGAGCTCATCGCCACAATGCCCAGGGAGTTCACCCCGAAGGCGAGAGTAAACTGCCCGGCATCAAGCCCCAGAATGTTCTGGAGAACGAAGGTGGAACCCGAAATATACGAGAACATTGCGCCGAAGGCAAAGCACATGGTGAGGGAAAAGCCCATGTAACGGCGGATTTTGAACACTTTCGGAATCTCGGAGTAGACACTCAGCGCGGTGCCTTTGTACCGTTTTTCAACGGGAAGAGTCTCACGCAGAATGAAAATCACGGCGAGCATGAGCAGCGCGGTCACTACGGTGAGCACATGAAAAATATTGCGCCACGTGCCCCACGACAGCACCCACCCGCCGAAGAGCGGCGCCAGCACGGGGGCAAACCCGTTAATCATCATCATGACGCCCATGAGCTTGGCGGTTGCCAGCCCTTTGGTGGTATCTGCAACGATCGAGCGGGCGAGTACTGCGCCGATAGCACCGCTGAAGCCCATGAGGAAACGCGCCGCAATGAAGACCTCAATGCTGGGCGAGAATCCGCACAGCGCGGTCGCAATAAAGCAGACTACAGAACCGATCAGAAGCGGTTTGCGGCGGCCGGTTTTATCGGAGAGCGGGCCGATCATAAGCTGCCCGAGCGCCATGCCTATCATGAAGGCGCTGAGAGTCATAGATGCGGCGGCATCGGTGGTATTGAGCTCACGGGCAACCGTAGGCAGCGAGGCCAGGTACATGTCGATACCCAGCGGAGCGATAGCGGTCAGCGCGGCAAGGGTGATGATAACGGGGGCAGGAATACCGAAGGAAACTTTAACGTGATCAGGGTGCTCATGACCCTGCTGAGAGGTAGTCTGTGACGAAGACACGGGTAGAGTGCTTTCTAGGTTTATGAACGCGTAACGGCGCCGAATACGCCCGGCTGGAAACGCAACTTTTCTAGTCTAGCGGATGCGCGCATCCGGCGTAAGTGGCGTGTGCGCTAAACTTTTTTGCCGCCGCTGGGCACATAAAAAAGCCTTGTTCGTGAATAAAGCTGGATTTCTAACTCTTTATTCACGAACAAGGTTCTTTGTATCAGGAGAGGGTAAGCACGGGTACAGCAAACAGCAGGGCAGAGGGCTACGCCGTGCGGTAGATGATGTCCGCCTGCGCATACGTGGCGGAGTATGCGGCGAAGAGAGCTTCTTCCTGCGCCGCCCAGCGTTCCCAGTGCGGGCGGTAGGTTTCACCGTCGCGGTCTATCGCCCGCCTGTACCGCAGCTCGTTGGGTGCCTTCACCACGATGCGCACATCGCAGGTACCGGCGATCGCCCCCACGCCCTCACAGATAATGACGATTTCCTGGGCGGGGTTGATCGTGTGTTCGGTGCCGGGCGCATCCGCGTGCCAATCCCACTCCCGGTAGCTGGCGGGCTTGCCTTTGTGCAGGTTCCGCGAGATTTCCTGCCATGTTTTCGTGCCTTCCTCAAGCCCGTCCCAGCCGGGGTAGATGGAGTCGAGGTTGAGCACGCGCACACCGATTCCTTCGGCAGATAAGGACTGCTCTAGGAGCTCGGAGAGCCTGGTTTTGCCGCTTCCGCTGCGCCCATCGATGCCGATAATCATCGGTAATGCGGCGTCGTTGAGGGCGTTGGTATCGAGTGGCATTCTGTCTTCGTCGGTGGGCGGCAGGGTGAGTTCGCGATATGCTTTCAGGCAGAATTCCAAGATTTCTTCAACGTCGTTGGTTTCGTAGCCGTTGCCGAAACCTATGTTCCACACACCCATGCGCTAGTTTTCCTGCGGGGTCGCGCTCAGCTCGGCGATCAGCGCCCGCGCCGCGGTGTCGATAAGCTCGGTCGTGTACTCGAAGTCGCGCATCTGCCCGTACCAGGGGTCGTAGATGCCCAGCTCGTCCAGGTTTTTTCCCGCCATCGCGGGGTCGAAGGAGCGCATCATACGGATTTTGGCTTTGTCATCCTCGGTGCGCGCAAGCTGTTTCAGGTGCAGGTAGTGCGGGGTGTCCATCGCCAGAATCAGGTCATAGCGGTCAAAGTCTTCGGCAACGAATCTGGATGCGCGGTGCCCGCTGGGGTCGATGCCGCGCGCGGTGAGTATGCGCCCGGCGCGGGTGTCGATAGGGTTGCCGATCTCGTAGTCCGTGATGGCGGAGGACGCAACCTCAACCTCAAGCCCCGCCTGGCGCGCATGCTCACGAATCAGGTACTCGCCCACGGGGGAGCGGCAAATATTTCCGGTGCAGACAGTCATGATGCGGTACATGGTGTTAAGTGTATGCCAGCGGCACCGGAAAGGCAGCGGTATTAGGGCTGCCTGCTGAAGCGTCGTTTCTATTCAGAAGAGTTTTTGCATTCAGAAGAGCTTATCGCTTCTGAATGCAAAAACTCTTCTAGATAGGCAGACAAGTTTTGGCTGTTACACCTCAAAACGGGTTTTAGCCTCGCGCAAGTACGCCTCCCACAGAGCGTAGAGCCTGTCGATGTTCTCTTGGCGAGTGTGCGTTGAAGGGTCATAGTCGGTCGGGGGCATGTATCGCACGAATGGGGTCACATCCTTGGGGTAGCCAAAATCGGCGTGAAGAATTTCTACCTCGCCCAGCGGGTCGTCAAAGTTCTTGCGGTGCTCATACACATGTTTGAGTAGCAGGTACAGCCAGAGCGCGTGGCGGGGGTCGGTGCTTCCGGGTTCAGGGTCGGTGAGTTCAGGGGAGTCTTCGTGCCGCGCGAGTTCGGCCAGAATCCCATCAATCCGGTAGATGTGGTCGGGTTTGCACTGATAGAGTTCGTATTCTAGGTCGCTGGAGTCTTCCTTCAGCCGGTCGGAGGCATACCGCAGAATATCCGCGCGGCTGATGTATCCCTGCGCGAGTCCCCAGCGTAAACCCTGCCAGGTGAGGGCACTCTTTCTGATACCTTCATAGCCTATGTAGTACGTGCCCAGCATCATAGCGTTCACCTCCTATCTTTGTAGTCCCGCGAATAACGCAACTTAGGGCGTGCGTATTGCGTGCTCCTTGGGGATAGGTGATACGACTTAATCTGCATTATTCAAGGTAGTTTTACTTGTCGGCAAGACCCTCTTAGTTAGAAGGATCGTCAGGGTCGAAGAGTTCTGCGTCCTTGGGGATGATGAACCTGATGCCGTAATATTCTTGTTCCCTAGTCTCAATTTTGTAGGGGCTATCGTGCGAAACCTCGAAGTTATAATCTTTTGGTGCGGCAGTACTATAGAACCTTGCTTTGTGGGGTTTGTCCCATGGGGGAGCCCATGAGGTGGTAGTCATAAATATTGGATTGTGATTAAAGATGACCCTAGAAAAGTTAGCGTCTTTAGTGAAAATCGCCCCGGAGAAGTTAGTTTCCCCGGTAAAAGTCGCCCCAGAGAAATCAGTGCCCTTGAAGAAAACCATAAATCCGGCGAAGGTCACTCTAGAGAAGTTAGCGCTTCCAGAGAAGAACGCCCCAGAGAAGTCAGCCCTCCCAGAGAAGGTTGCCTCAGAGAAATTAGCACTCCCAGAGAAGAACGCCCCAGAGAAGATCGCAGGACGTAAGAAGAAGTTAAAGCCCGCCTTCTTGGAGAAAGTAACCCCAGAGAAGTTAGCGCTTCCAGAGAAGGTCGTCCAGCCAAAGCGAGCCCCCTCGGAGAAAGTTGCCTGAGAGAAGTCAGCGCCCTCGGTGAAGGTTACCCCGGAAAAGTTCGAGAAAGCACCAAAGTGGCTACGTGTAAAATCGGTAAGGTAGAAGAAAAAGGCGTTTGAGAAGTCGTAATCAAATTCTGACCAAGGGCCTGGTTTTTCGGCATCGTGTAGATGCTCATGCATCTCTTTGATAATGCTTAGGCGTACCTGGCGTTCTTCTTCTAAAGCGGCTTTTTCTTGGGCAAAGGAACGTTTGTCTGCATCAAACTTTTCTTTATCTCCGTCGAAATCAATCTGTAGGTCTTTTGTGTAATCCTCGTCTAGTTGTTCGGCGCGTTCTGCAAGAAGGAAAGGTGATCGGATATACGCGCAGAGATTGTTAATAATGACCTGACCTTCTTTGCGGCGTTCCTCAATATTGGGGATGGCTATTTCATCTGCTAGCCATTCATCCACCAGCCCCACGAGAGTGTAGATACCGCCAAGGCGGATAGAGGCTTTATCGTTGGAAAGCTGTTCAATCGCTGTTGTGTATCGACTACGCCGTTCAGCGTGTACCTGTCGTATATGATCCTGTTCATTTTTGGCTTTATCAGCCTCGATTTTTTCGCGTTCTTTTGCAATGTTTTCGGTAAATTGACGAGCTTGTTCGTCGAGCATCTTTGCCTGGTGACTTTGTGATGCCTGATAGTTCTGAATATCGGCGTCCGCTTTTATTCTGTCCGTTGTGTTTTTGCGATGCGTCTCTACGAGTCCCAGAACAGCAATAGTGCCACCGGTTACATAGAGGATGTGAAGGCGAAGATTCGCATCGGTCTCACCAGTCAAACCTGTAACGTAGAGTAGCCAAGGTCCAAAAATAGCCAGAGCGCCGCCACTGACTGCGAGCCAGACTAATAGTCGTACGAAGTGCTCGCTGACAAAATTCTCGGTTTTACCAACAGAGGTAGTGGCGTTAGTTTCTTCATTATCTCTTTGTGTTTCTTCCATCTTGATGTGCTCCTAAACATCAATAATTTTCTTCGTTACATGGAAATCTAATCTGTCATTTTATGTGGATATACCGTTAGTTGTCATCGTTGTCTTCCTGCACGGGAGGTTCGTCGGGGTTAAAGAGCTCTGCGCCTTTGGGGATCATGAATTTAACGCCGTTATATTCTTGTTCTTCGGTATCAATTATGCAGGGGCTATCATTAGAAGCCTCGAAGTTATAATCTTTTGGATCGGCCTTACATGAAAACCTCGCTTTATAAGTTTTATTATCTAGCGTGTATTCAAATTTTGGTTTTCCTTCGAATGTTGCCCCGAAGAAGATAGCGTTCTCGGTGAATTCCGCCCCGAAGAAGATAGCGTTCTCGGTGAATTCCGCCCCGGAGAAGATAGTGATCTTGGTGAATTTTGCCCCGGAGAAGATAGTGATCTCGGTGAATTCCGCCTCAGAGAATCTAGCGTTCTCGGTGAATGTTGCCCCGGAGAAGTCAACTTTGGTGAATTCCGCCCCGAAGAAGTCAGCGATTCCGGTGAATTTTGCCCCGGAGAAGATAGTGATCTTGGTGAATTTTGCCCCGGAGAAGTCAGCGTCCTTGGTGAATTTTGCCTCGAAGAAGATAGCGTTCTCGGTGAATTCCGCCTCAGAGAAGATAGCGTTCTCGGTGAATTCCGCCCCGGAGAAGATAGCGTTCTCGGTGAATTCCGCCCCGGAGAAGATAGCGTTCTCGGTGAATTCCGCCCCGGAGAAGATAGCGTCCTTGGTGAATTTTGCCTCGAAGAAGATAGCGTTCTCGGTGAATTCCGCCTCGAAGAAACTAGCGTTCTCGGTGAATTCCGCCCCAGTAAATTTTGTTGATGCGCCAAAATAACTACTAGCAAAACTAATAGGATAGAAGAAACGCGCATTTGAAAAGTCATAATTGAAATCTGACCACGGACCTTCTAAAATTTTCTTAGTGCCATCTCCTTGGGTGATAGTGCCACCGAGTCGAGTCCTAATTGCGTTCAGAATTGTTAGTCGTAATTCCTTTTCTTCACGGAACTTCGCCTGATCTTTGACGAATTGTTGTGCTCTTCTCTCATAATTTACTGGTGCTTCATCCTGAGGCAGCTCTTCTGCCTTTGAATCAAGGTCGAAAGGTGAGCAGATATAGGCGCAGAGGCTGTTAATGATGACCTGACCTTCTTCTCGGCGTTCTTCTTTGTTAGGAAGAGTCTTCTCGTCGGCTAACCATTCGTCAATTAATTTGACCAGAGTATAGACCCCACCAAGACGAATGGGTGCTTTCTCGTCGGCAAGCTGTTCGACTGCTGTAGCATAGCGGCTGCGTCGCTCGGCATGTACCTGCCGCATATGTTCCTGGTCGTTTTTGTGCCGTGTCTCGCCTAGAGTAATAACGCCTAAGACTCCACCGGTCGTATAGATAAGTGTCTGGCGGAGGGCGGAGCCATCATCATTTTTGCCGAAACCTGAGTTAATAGCTATGGGTAGGAAGAATGCCCAAGTTCCTCCGAGGATAGCAAGTGTGCCAATCCATACATAGAACATTCTCAGCCATTTGGGTTTTTTGCAGCATCTCGCAATATGGAGAAGTAAAAGTGCAATAACTAGGAGAACCGTAACACGACAGAGAATATTCTTTGCATCCTCAGGGTCCATTGAAATCAAACCTTCCTTCAACCTAGAGCGAACACTCACCTTCCATCATAGGGCGAGGGTGACCGCATATGTCGGAATTACTGTTGCTAACCTCATATATTTCGCAGCATAGAGATAAAACGCCCGCATCCAGGTAAGTTACCACCCAAATAACCCCTAATTTCCGCCTAGTTCTGCCCCAAAATCGCCAGCACATCACTCCTTGCCACCACCTCTAACTCCTACTCACTTCAAAAAGTTGAGTCTTTTTCACTCAAGTCTGTTGACATCCACCCAAACATGTGTAAAACTTGAGTACATGAGGCTCAAGGGGTCAC
>ERZ773021.825-NODE-825-length-11050-cov-4.43465_pt1 | contig 11050 bp, 9 predicted proteins | sample MGYA00511668_ERZ773021 | MGnify/ENA primary metagenome ERZ773021 (study PRJEB29015, sample SAMEA2737961) | human oral metagenome | biome: human oral; feature: human-associated habitat; material: dental | place: China | collected 2032 ... | reverse complement strand
GCTAAAAAGGAAGGTTTCCTACCTGGTATCTCTGCCGGTGCTAACATTCATGGTGCCATTGAATTGGCTAAAAAATTAGGTAAGGGTAAGAAAGTCATTACTGTCGCTCCTGACAATGGTGAACGTTATCTTTCTACAGCTTTATATCAATAAAATATAATACACAAAATAATAATCGCTAAAGATTACGTAATTAAAACGTTAATCTTTAGCGATTATTTTAGTTTAGAGATCTAAATCTCAATCTTTATTTATTACTTACCGAAGTATGCTCTTGTGTAGTCTGTTTCACCTACTGAATGCCACATAACACCCTTTAAGTTGCTATTTACTAAGTGACTTTCTGTCATTGTGTACAATGGTACTACTGGCATGTCATCATTTAATTGTTTTTGCATATTTCTCATATTTTCCCAATACTTATTAGTATCAGTACCGTTTTGCTTAGCTAATTCCAATTGCTTGTTGTAGTACTCACTAGCATATTTACCATAATTTTGTGGATTAGTCTTAGATAATACATCGAAATCACTGATTGGATCTGCAAAATCGGCTAACCACAAAGTATAATTCATATCAAAATTACCGTTACTTACTTTATCATTAGCACTCTTTTCAGGAACAGATACTACATCTACTTCTGCACCTTTTAATTTTGTTTCAACTTGTGATTGAACAAATTGACCTACATTCTTAGAAATTGTTTGATCATCTGTAACAAGTGTCAATGTTACTTTCTTCTTATTAAGTTCCTTCAAACCTTCATTCCATAATTCTTGACCTTTTTTCAAATCATAAGTTGTAGAAGGCTTCATTTCTGTTGCAAAGTCTTTGTTTGTAGTAGGATCTTTAGCTAATCTAGGAGCAACATAAGTATCTCCTGCTGTTGATCCATCACTTAGTACTTTATTGGCTAATTGTTTTCTATTTAAAACTAGATACAAAGCTTGTCTTAATTTTTGATTTTGGAATGCTTTATTATTTTGTAGATTTAGTCTTAAATAATATGTTCCTGCTCTGTATACGTGCTTCAAATCTTTATCTTTTTGCAAACCTTGAGCTGTAGTTCCTGTAACTAATGCATCATCTAACTTATTATCTTGGAACAATTGGTGAGCAGTATTTGAATCTTTAACTACTTGCATAGAGATCTTCTTCAAATGAACATCTTTCTTATCATAGTAGTACTTATTACGTGTTAAATCCCAACTTTCATTAGTACCGGTCCAACCTGTTACCTTAAATGGTCCGTTATATACTAATCTTGTACTTGAAGTACCATATCTTTTTCCTTCTTTGTTAACGTATTTTGTACTTTGTGGGAAGAAAGCTGGCATTACCATCATTTGGCTGAAGTAAGGCATTGGATACTCTAACTGAACTTGAAGTGTAGTGTCATTTAATGCTTTTACACCTAAGTCAGAAGCTGGCAATTCACCACTCGAAACTTTAGTAGCATTTTTAATTCCAGTAAATATGTAGTTATATCCTGATTTAGCTGATGGACTTGCTGATCTTCTCCATGAAGTTACAAAGTCTTGAGCTGTAACTTTAGAACCATCAGACCACTTAGCATCTTTTCTGATATGGAAGGTATAAGTCTTACCATTGTTAGTTGGTTTTACAACCTTTGTAGCCATCGCTGCTACTGGTTTACCATTTTTGTCCATTCTATATAGACCTTCCATTGATTGAACTAGCACATTCCATTGAGGCAAAGTTGCTACATTAGAATTATCCAACGATTGAATTTCAGCTGTTTGCATTAACTTTAATGTGTCCTTTGAACTATTCTTTCCTGAACATGATGCTAGTAAGAATGTGCCTGCTAAAACAACTGGAACTAATCGTAATACTTTCTTGAATTTCATATCCTCATCTTCTCTCTTCTCTTAATCGTTATTATTCTTTCCCAAATGTTCCGTCTTCTACTTCTGATACAAACTTGTATAAGCTCTTGAAGAATGCTTCTGGATTATCTTCATTGTGGCAATGTCCACCGTCTGGAGTTAATACCAATCTAGAGTTTGGCAAAGTATCTTGCATTCTTCTAGCTACATCTAATGGCATTGTGTCAAATTCACCAAATGTCAATAAAGTAGGTACTTTTACATTTGCTAACTTATCTCGTACACTCCAACCATTCAAAGTTCCTACCATCACAAATTCATTATTTCCCTGGAAATAATTGTATACATCTGTTGCCATTGTATTGACCATATGTGAAACTTTTGGATGTCTAGTAACATATTTAGCATAGAGCTTTTTCAACAATTCTTGATACATTGGATCATCAAAATTTTCAGCTTCTTCAACATCTTTCATATATTGAACTTCTAAACTATTAAACATTTTTTCTCTTAACTTATTGATATGCGTTGTATATTCTTCAATATTATCAATCATACTGAAAACAACTAAGCCTTTTAAATGTTCTCCGTATTTTAAAGCATATTCTTGTGCTAGAAGTCCGCCCCATGAATGTCCAACTAAATAAAAATTATCTAATCCCAATTTTTTTCTAACTTCTTCTAGTTCTTCCAAATAATAATCAAGCGTTAAATAATGTTTATTTTCTTCCAAAGAAAAGTCTGGTTGATCTGAATAAAACGAACCTAATTGATCGTAGGTATAAACTTCTACACCCTTATCATTTAAATTTTGAGCAAAATTTTCAAATTCTTCATGATTTCCTCCAGGACCACCATGCACGCATAACATCTTAACGGGACCTTTCCCTTCCTTTCGAGTAAATAGATGGTACCCATTATCTAGTTCTAAAAGTTTTGTTCCTTGTTTCATTAGTAATTCACCTCATAATTTTATTGAGAAAATTATTAAGCAATTAAAAACGCCCTATAGAAGTTTAATTACTTCTATAGGGCGTTTCCGCGGTACCACCTATTTTTATTGATCAACAAAAATTAATCAACATCTCTTTTCACGTGCGGCCTAGACTTCTCTAAGCGATACGCTAGTACGTTAAAGGGTACAACCTAAAAACACTCTTCGCATTTTCAGCTCTAAGGTGATATTCGTAAACTTCCATACTGTTTTCTTACACCAACCGAAAACTCTCTTTAAGCGTAAAAATTTACTACTGTCCTTGTCATTGCTATTAATCTCTCTATTCGTTGTCATCATATTAACACTTTTTTATAATCTGTCAACTATGTTTATTCATTTTTTTATTATCTTAATCTAATAAAAAGCCCCAAAAAAATCGTATTACTTCACTATTTTTTGGACTTCAATTTTTTCAATTAAATTTTATTCATCGCATCTTTTACAGCTTCTTTTAAAGCTCTACTTGTTGCTGATGCTCCCGAAATGCTATCAACGTCGTAAGTATTCTTACTGATCATTTCTTTTGGCATACTCTCAATTGCTTGGGCTCCAATTCCAGTTTCACTTTGTTTTAAAATCTCAATATCTTTTAATTTTTTATCATCATCTACTGTAATTCTAACTACAACTTCGTTACCTACACTAGCATTACTTCTTCCTAAATATTGGTTAGCACCCACCATATAAGTTTCTTTAACATCTAAGTCACTACCTAAATTGACCTTTTTTTCAGTTTGAGATGCTGAAGATACAGCGTCAGGTTCTTCTGTCGTGTGTTCAAAAACTTCTTCTTTAACACGAGCTGCATTTAAGCCTGCAATTTTACCAAAAATTAAGCATTCAGCAATGTTTTCTCCAGCTTGATAACGTCCAGCAGAAATTCCACCGAGTTCTCCAGCTCCATAAAGATGTGGAATAGGTGTACCATCATTGGACAAAATTTCAGCACGTGCATTACGGCGTGGCCCACCTTGTGTGTTTAAAACTGTTTGTGATACTGATAAGGCATAGTATGGACCCTCAGCATCAAATGCTTGCATCGTTTCTGGATTACGGTGGAATGCATAATCCTTTCCTTCAGTTGCAAAGAAGTTAAACTCTGCCACTTGTTCTTGCAATTTTTCTGGTACAGCACCTATCTTTTTAGCTAATTCTTCTAGTGTGTTAGCTTCAATCACCATATCTAGTGCTTGTGGGTAGATACTTGTCTCTTTATCTGCAAATTTTTCGTATTGTTTTTTATCAAAAATAATATGTGGATGATGATTATTTTGTGGAACTTTCCAATAACCATGGCTATAAACATGGCCATGTCTATTAGTCATATCTTCAGGATAATAGCGTGTACCATCATCTCCTGCAAGGAAGACACTGCCGTCATAAATAGCTTTCCAATCTCCCAAAATTAATTTACCACGTTTACCAGTTGGAACCGTAAATGCTAGTCCATGAAGCATTCCTAAAGATTCATAGTTATTCATGTGCCATAAACTAGCACCGACTTCAGTTGCCATCTTAATTCCATCGCCTTTATTGTATAAGGTTCCTAATGGTACTAACTTAGATGCACCCAGGTAATCTTCTAACATTTCTGGGTTATTTTCGAAACCACCAGTAGCCATAACTACACCATTATTAGCTTTAATATTTCTCAATACATGATCACGTTCAATTTGAACCCCTATTACAGTTTTTGTTGCAGGATCTTGAATTAAATGACGAGCTGGTGAACTAAACCATACGTCAATCTTATCTGAACGATCAACTACATTTTGTCTTAGCATCTTCCACAAAGCACCATCAAAGAATCCCAAACTAACTGATAAAATATCATGGTGTTCGCTACCTTCAAATTCTGGATATTCCACTGTATTATCAATAATAGCTTTTCTCAATGCTGCAAATTTAGGATTATTCCAATAATCGCGCTTATATTGATAAGGTTCCACGCCTAAATGTTCCTTCAAATATTTAGCCATATTTGCCATACCTTCAACATAAGTATCTGCTATTTCTTGGTCAAGTGTTATCGGATCTGTTAGAGCTGCGAAATATTTCTTTTCAGCTTCAAAGTCATCACTTGCACTGATCATTTGAGCAGAATAACGAGTGTTACCACCTTCATTACCTTCAGGAGCAGCATCAACTAATAAAACTTTTGCTCCTTCATCTGCAGCGAATCTGGCTGCTGTGGCTCCAGCTCCACCAAACCCTAAAACAACTACATCATACTCAGCATCCCAATTATTTACTTTAACCATCTAAAATTCCTCCTTATAGGATTTATCAAGTTACATATTTCACATATATAATTATAAAATACTATAGGTATAAAAGTAATCGTTTTCTAATTTCTATTAATCATGTTATTATAACTTTAGGTTATGATTAAAAATTTAGTTAATCATAAAAATTTTAGTAACTATCACTGTTATATTGGAGAATCCGTTATGAGTTTTGAAATTAATCATATTAAATATATCCAAGCCATTGTTGAAAATGACTTCAATATTACTGCAGCGGCTCATAAAATACATATCAGTCAACCCGCTCTCAGTAAATCAATTAATTTAATTGAAAGCAAATATCATGTGCATATTTTTACAAGAGATAAGCATCGATTAGTTGGACTAAGTCAACAAGGTAAAATTCTCTATGCCATGATGTTAGATATTCTAGAGAAATACGAAGAATTAGAAAATGAATTGCATCAACTTGGAACTGAACCTTCGCTTATTAAATTTGGAGCCATTGCTAGTACCCCACAGATTTTATTTCCTGGTCTCTTTATTGATTTTGAAAGTACACATCCTAACATCCACATTGAAATTATTGAGGATGGTGGTGTAAATATCTTACATGATTTCTTACAAAAAAAATTTGATTTTGCTTTACTAGTTAATCCTTTTGAATTACCACCTGATTTAGCTGATGTGCATTTAGTTGCTGAAGATGAGATTGTTGCCTTTCTTCCCCTAGGACATCCTCTCACTTCAAAAGCAATACTAACTTGGGAAGATCTAGCTGAATATCCGCTTGTCTCTTTATCAGACAAATATCAGACCTACTTTAAAGTAATGGAACAATTTAGAATACGTGGACTAGAGCCTCATTTTGCATATACATCATCTTCATGGCAATATCTAACAGATGCTATTCAACGCAATTTTGTAATTACTTTAATGCCATCGCTAGTCCCAACATTTTCCTCTACTGATAACATTATTATTAAACGAATTAAAAATCCTGCATCATTTAATTTGTTTTTAGCTAGATTAAATAAGAAACACTATTCAAAAGAAAATAAACTTTTCTACAACTTTCTTAATCAACATTTACCAAAATTAAAATAATTTTTTTCTTGCCTTGGAGTTAACTCAAAGGTTTAGAATTCAAACTATAGAATAGATTTAAAAAATGAGGTGTCTTCAATGAAAAGTGCAGTTTTTGAAAATAAGGGAAAAGTCAGTTTAGAAGAAATTAGTAAACCTACAATTCAAGATAGTGGTGATGCTATTATCCGCGTTATTCGTGCATGTGTTTGTGGCTCTGATTTATGGGCTTATTCTGGATTAGACAGTAAAGAAAAACATTCCGTTAATAGTGGTCATGAAGCATTAGGTATTATTGAAGAAGTAGGCTCTGATGTAACAACTGTAAAATCTGGCGATTTTGTGATTGTTCCATTTACACATGGATGCGGTCATTGTGCAGCTTGTTTGGCAGGTTTTGATGGTGTATGTCAAGATCACGAAGATAATTTTAGCGTTGGTTTCCAATCTCAATATATTCGCTTTGCATATGCTCAATGGGCTTTAGTTAAAGTTCCTGGTAAACCTGAAGATTATAGTGAAGGAATGTTGAAATCACTACTTACCCTATCTGACGTTATGGCTACTGGCTATCATGCTGCTCGCACAGCTCATGTTAAGCCTGGAGATAAAGTAGTTGTTGTCGGTGATGGAGCTGTTGGTCAATGTGCTGTTATTGCAGCTAAAATGTTAGGTGCATCTCAAATTATTATGATGAGTCGTCATAAGGATCGCCAAGATTTAGCTTTGGAATTCGGTGCTACTGATATTGTTGCTGAACGTGGAGTAGAAGGTATTTCTAAAGTTATTGCTCTAACTGGTGGAACAGGTGCTGATGCTGTTCTCGAATGTGTAGGCGCTCAAGCATCTACTGAACAAGCCATGGGCGTTGTCCGTCCTGGTGGTTTTATTGGTAGAGTTGGTCTACCTCACGGGAAAGATATGAACCCTGCTGCTACATTCTATCGTAACGTTACTCTAGCTGGTGGTCCTGCTTCTGTTACAACTTATGATAAAAAAGTTTTACTTAAAGCTGTACTTGATGGACAAATCAATCCTGGAAAAGTTTTTACTCATAGTTATAGTCTTGATGAAATTAATCAAGCTTATAAAGATATGGCAGATCGTAAGACTATTAAATCACTGTTAGTCATCGATTAATTATAAAAAATGCTGGTAATTGCATGATTACCAGCATTTTTTATAACTTATATTTTTAATCTTTCAATTTATCCAAAGCTTGAGCAAAGTCATCAATTAAATCATCTGCATTTTCAATTCCAACTGAAATTCTTAACAATTCTGGCGTTACTCCAGCTGCCTTCAATTCTTCGTCGCTTAATTGTGCATGTGTTGTTGAAGCTGGATGGATAATTAAAGATTTAGCATCCGCAACATTTGCTAATAGAGAAAATAGTCGTAAATTTTCAATTAATTTCTTACCGTCTTCTTTGCCACCTTTTAATCCTAAAGTAAAGATTGAGCTTACACCCTTAGGGAAATATTTCTGTGCCAAATCATAGTATGGACTGTCTTCTAACTCTGGATAATTGATCCATGCTACTTCTGGACGAGACTTCAAGAATGAAATTAGTTTTCTTGTATTTTCAACATGACGCTCTACTCGTAAGGATAATGTTTCTAAACCTTGTAATAGTAAAAATGAGTTGAAAGGACTAATTGAAGCACCGGTATCACGACCAATTTCAGCTCGTACCTTGGTAGTGAAAGCTGCACCTTTAATATCTGCAAATTTCAATCCTTCATATTGTTGATTAGGTTCTGTGAAATCAGGATAACGTCCGCTAGCTTCATAATCAAAATCTCCCTTTTCAACAATTACTCCACCCATGGTTGTCCCATGACCGCCGATAAATTTTGTAGCAGAATGTACGACAATATCTGCTCCATGTTCAAGTGGTCGTACTAAGTATGGTGTTCCAAAAGTATTATCAACAATAAAGAGAATACCGTATTTATGAGCAATTTTCCCAATCTCTTCAAAATCGACTAAATTAATTCCGGGATTTCCAATACTCTCTACATAAATTGCCTTAGTCTTATCATTAATTGCTGCTTCAAAGTTTGCAGGATTATCAGGATTTACGAAATTTGTTTTAATCCCTAATCGTTTTAAAGTAATACTAAATAAGTTATAAGTACCACCATAAAGTGTGCTAGCAGCAACAATTTCATCGCCTTGTCCTGCAATATTCAATATCGCATATGTAATAGCTGCTGATCCAGTTGCTAATGTTATACCTGCACTTCCTTTTTCCAACGCTGCTACTCTTTTATCAACTACATCAGTGGTAGGATTTGTTAACCTAGTGTAAATATTTCCTGCATCTCTCAATGCAAATCTATCTGCTGCTTCTTGTGCATTCTTAAAAACATATGATGTTGTTTGGTAAATAGGCACTGCTCTTGATCCTGTTTCATCAATTGTTTGTCCAGCGTGTACTTGTAAAGTTTCGAATCTATCTGTTGCTTTTGTTTGATCTTGAATTGTCATAATTATCCTCTTTTCTAAGTTGTGTGAATTAGGTTCAACCAGTTCGTATATAGCTTGACACTACTTTGAAACCATTGATTAACTATCTGATTATTTTGATAGTAATTGTTAGGTTTACTAATTGGTTTCCCTTTTTCTAAATCTCGTTTATATTCTCTATCTAACGTTCTTGTATCGTATTCTGGATGACCAGTAATAAATAAATTTTTTTGATCAGTAGTCGCTAATAAAAATGCTTCTACTTCCTGACTCTTAGCTAGTACCTGCAACTCATCAGGTAATTTTACCGGTAAGATTAATTTAGTATGTCGAGACTGTGGCATTCGAATTGGTCCCCCACTTCCAAAACCTAATAAGAAGGAACTATTCGTGTCTATTTTTTCCGCTTGATAGACTCCAAATAATTTAGAAACTAAAGGTAATTTATCAATATCAAATTTTACTTTCAAAGCTGCTTGACTAGCCCAACATTCAAAAATCGTGTGAATTTTTGTTTGTCTACTCCATTCAACCAACTTTTGAAAATCATCCCAATAGTCTACTTCTGTGAAATCCAGATGTTCTACTGGTGCACCTGTAACTATTAGCCCATCAAAGTTTTGTTGTAAAACCTTGCTCAAGGGCAGATAATGTTTCTTTATAATTTCACTATTACCATGATGAAAATGATGACTATCAGGATATGCAAAAGTCACTCTACAATTAATTTTTGTTTTTTCCAATAACTTTAAAAATTGTAATTCTGTTGTTTCCTTGGTTGGCATTAAATTTACAATTAATATTTCTAAATTTTGTTTATCGTTCAGTTTATTCTTCCATTGTTTTTGTGCTAAAGCTATTCCATTTACAGCTTGTACTGTCATCATTCTCACCTTCTTTTAATAAAAAATTTCTTTTAATCTCCCCAAACTTCCTTAGCTGTCTCAATTACTAATTTCAGTTTGTTTTCTTGATCTTTTTCTGTAAGTTTATTTCCTTCCTCCGTTGAAGCAAATCCACACTGTGTACTTAAAGCTAAATCATCTAAATCAACATATTTAGTTGCTTCCTGAATTTTTTGTTTTAATTCATCTTTGTCCTCTAATTCAGGCTTTTTGCTAGTTACTAGTCCTAATACCACTCTTTTACCAGCAGGAACAAATCTCAATGGCTCAAAACTACCTGAACGTGCATCGTCAAATTCTAAGAAATATCCATCATAATCTGTTGCAAATAAATCTTCTGCAACAGCTTCATATCCGCCTGAGAATAACCAAGAAGATGCATGATTCCCACGACATACATGAGTTGTAATTATTAAATCATCAGGTTTATTCGCTAATGCATTATTGATAATCTTCTTACTAATTTTTGTTGCTTCGTTGGGATCAATACCCTTTTCTAATAGAGCTTCACGTTTATTTTTATCAACTAAAAACGCCCAATTTGTATCATCAAATTGTAGATATCGACAACCTAAATCATAAAAAGCTTTAATTGCATCTGCGTAAGTTTGCGATAAGTCTGCATAAAATTCTTCTATGTTAGGATAAATTTCTTTCAATTTTGAAGAACCATCGTTAGCTAAAATTTCTTGACGATATAACATTGTTGGACTCGGAATTGTAGCTTTAGCTATGAGATTTCTTTTATCTGCAACTTCTTTAAGATAAGAGAAATTCTTTAAGAATGGATGATTAGGATTAAATTTAACTTTTCCTACCACTCGAACATTATATGCAGGTGCATCAGTTCCTTTAAATTGTTGATTATATCCTGTTTGTGGAACGTACCCTTCTACTCCATCTAAATTTTCTAAAAAGTCAATATGCCACCAGCCTCGATTAAATTCTCCATCTGTCACAGCCTTTAGTCCCACTTCTTTTTCTTTTTCCACCAACTCATCAATTAGTCTATCTTCAATTTCCTTTAATTCATCTTGAGAAATCTTTCCTTCTGAAAAATCTTTGCGTGCTTTTTTTAATTCTTCAGGTCTTAAAAAACTTCCTACAATATCATAATGTGCTAAATCTTTAATAGTCTTTGTCATAATTTTTCCTGCTTTCTTTCGTATAAAAATAAAAAAAGTCCCTAGAACAACAAACGTTGTTCTAGGGACGTGTCATCATCTAATTCACATTCACGTGTTACCACCCGTTATTCGATACTACCTCACAGTAATATCCTCACTAAGTACACTGTACAAGCTATACTCGTTCGCTATAACAGGCGACTCCTGTTATCTGCTTGCCATGGCTCACAGATAATCTAGCTCCAAGACCATCTTCATTAAGCTTTCAACACATCGCATCTCACCATTCACGACTCTCTTTAGTGATACTCACATTAATTACTCATCTTTTCTTAGCTATTTCTAATTATTATGTCATAATAATAT
>ERZ773021.823-NODE-823-length-11069-cov-7.09706_pt1 | contig 11069 bp, 10 predicted proteins | sample MGYA00511668_ERZ773021 | MGnify/ENA primary metagenome ERZ773021 (study PRJEB29015, sample SAMEA2737961) | human oral metagenome | biome: human oral; feature: human-associated habitat; material: dental | place: China | collected 2032 ... | reverse complement strand
GGGCTGCGCCATTGGTTGCGGCTGCAAATAAAAAGTGCGTTCATAGAAATTAAAAAAGGCGGAGAAATATCCGCCTTGTGGAAATCATCTCGATTGAGTCGAAATGTGTTTTAAGTTAATCAAACCATTCGGCTTCAAATTCATGCTGCCTGAAGGGGTAAACAAAGCCCAGTTTTTGCGCGCGTTTGACTTTATTCCTGCGGAAATACATCAAATCCCACTTTTTCTCGAGCTTACCCTCAGAAGGGTTTTTGCCGTGTACGCGATGGCTGGGTCGTTTTGCTTGATGCCGCCGCCATGCACGGCTGCGACTGTGGTCTAAATTGTCCATTATCTGCTTTCTAACTTCGTTTCGGAAATCGGGTTCAGCAGCCGCGATTTTTTCTGTGTTCGATTATTCAGCAAGAAAAAGGAAAATCGGATTGTAGCCAAATTAGCTTGACAATACAAGCATTTGACCGTCGTTGTAAAACAGGTCGTCTGAAATCTGATACACCATTTAATTCTGCTTATTCAACGCTTCCTCATCCAGCGATTTCAACCATTCCAGCTTTTCGCCGATTTTGATTTCCAGCCCGCGCGGGACGGGTTGGTAGAAATCGGGTTCGTCCAAGCCGTCGGGCATATAGCTTTCGCCGGCGGCGTAGGCATTCGGTTCGTCGTGGGCATAGCGGTATTCGCGTCCGTAGCCCAATTCCTTCATCAATTTGGTCGGGGCGTTGCGCAGGTGGACGGGCACTTCGTCGCTGGCGTTTTCTTTGACGAAGCGGCGCATTTGGTTGTATGCCTTGTAGCCCGCGTTGGATTTGGCGGCGGCGGCAAGGTACAGCACGGCTTGCGCCAGCGCGAGTTCGCCTTCGGGCGAGCCTAAGCGTTCGAAGGTAGCGGCGGCATCGTTGGCGATTTGGAAGGCGCGCGGATCGGCAAGTCCGATGTCCTCCCACGCCATGCGCACGATGCGGCGGGCAAGGTAGCGCGGGTCGGTGCCGCCGTCGAGCATACGGCAAAACCAATACAGCGCGGCGTTCGGATGCGAACCGCGCACGGATTTGTGCAGGGCGGAGATTTGGTTGTAGAAACTCTCGCCGCCTTTGTCGAAACGGCGGATTTGCGCACCCAAGCTGTCGGCGAGAAATTCAGCAGTCAGGGTTTTCAGACGACGTGTATCGGCGGCGCGTAAAAGTTGTTCCAATAAATTCAACAATCTGCGCGCATCGCCGTCGGCGGTATTGACGAGCAGCTCCTGCGCATTGGCTTCAATCGTGAAATCCCGGTATTCGGGCAATGCCAATACTTTGGCAATCAGTTTCTTGAGGTCGTCTGAAGACAAGGATTGCAAAACATACACCTGCGCGCGGCTCAACAGCGCGGGATTGACTTCAAACGACGGATTTTCCGTAGTCGCGCCGATAAAGGTCAGCAATCCGCTTTCGACATGGGGCAAAAACGCGTCCTGCTGCGCCTTGTTGAAACGGTGGACTTCATCGACAAACAAAATCGTCGCGCGTCCCTGCTGCAAGGCGATTTCGGCCTTGTCGATCGCCTCGCGTATGTCTTTCACGCCGGAGAACACGGCGGAAACAGGCAGAAACTGGGCGTTGAAACTCTGCGCCAAAATCCGCGCCAACGTCGTCTTGCCCACACCCGGCGGTCCCCACAGCAACATAGAATGCGGCTTCCCGCCTTCCACCGCCACGCGCAGCGGCTTGCCTTCGCCGATTAAATGCTGCTGCCCGATAACATCATCAAGCGTATGCGGGCGCAGGCGTTCGGCAAGCGGCGCCTCGGGTTGGCGGGTGAAGAGGTCGGACATGGCGGTTTCCGTGAAAGAGGGTTTTCAGACGACGTGGATTATAGCAGGTCGTCTGAAAACGGACGGATGGTAAAGGGAACAATAAAGACAGGATACATCACAGCCGTCATTCCCGCGCAGGCGGGAATCCGTTTGTGAATTTCAGTTGATTGATTTTTATGGCTTTGCCTATCCTCAAAGATGGATTCCCGCCTGCGCGGGAATGGCGGTATGGATTTGCCATTGATTATTGGCAGATTTTTTTGTCCGTGTATCCTATACCAGGATGAACATCTTTGTTTTTTGGCGAATAAGGGTTGCAATTGCAGCAGTTGATTTCGATTGCCGGCTCTTTTGCATTATATTTTGGTTGTTAGATAGGTTCGGTAGAGATATAACGTTCAGGCATGATTTGCAGGGCTTTTCCGCTGATGACGATGCAGTAGTCCGTAATTTGATTATTTATATTACTAAATTTGTTATTTACATAGCTTGGACAGAAGACCTTGGTATCGCCTAAATTCCAAGCCATGTAGCCGTATAGGGCATTTTCACGTGAAGCTTGAGTAGAATAGTACTGTAAAGTATGTTCTTTTAGCTCTTTTTCTGTACATAGGTTACTTTTATAAAAATGGTTTTTCAATTCTTTCAAGTCTGATTTATTAATTCCATTAGTTTCTTGAAAGCCATTGTTTTGCTGAAAGTTATTATGCAATAAGTACCATGAGGAATTTTTAGGGGTTTCAGCAAAACGAACAAAATGAATAGATTCAAATAAAAAAAAACTATTCAAACTCAGGTAAAAAATGATAAAGTATGTTGAATAAAGAAACAAAAAATAAAGTTGTTTTCTATCTTTTTGAAAATACTTATCATATCCAAGGAGGAAATAAATAAAACAAATACAATAAATCAAAAGCATTAATACAATTGATAATATTAATTCTTTTATATATTTAGATAAAAAATAGTAGTCTAAATAGATGAAAATTAATATAATACCTAATATATATATATACCATTTTTTTACCTTTTTGATATATCTAAATTTTATTCCAAACGAAAATGAAAGCAAAAAGTGGCAATAAAAAAATAATAATATAACTACAAAAATAATGGTGGTAGCGATTAAAACAGATAGATTGGTTATTACATCAGAAAAAATGCTTAATTGTCCTATATTTTCGAGATAATTGTATATAAGCCATCCACCAGCAATTGTTCCTGATATTGTCAAAATACCCAATAATTTGCTAATGGTTTCCAAATACTTACTTAGTTTTTTTTGCTCTACAATATCAGTTTGTCCCATTTCTTCCGTTCTTTCAGTATGATTTGTTTTTACGGCATTTTCTTCTATTTTTTTTAAATTGTCGGTCGATTCTAGTTTTCTATTTGTTTGTGCAGCACTAGCTTCAGATTGTTTGTTTTCTTTTGGTGTAATATATGTGTTGTTCGCTTTATTACGCAGTTTTAATTTAATACGCAGTTTATATTTTCCCATTTTCATCATGTCCCTATTTTAAAAATTCCACCAAAATTACCAAATTATAACCCAACGCTCCCCAATCCCCCATCTCACACCGCTTACGGTATAATGCGCGTTTGTTTAAAGACTTTGCGGGGCGTTTCAGACGACCTTGCGGCAAGGGATGGCTATGAATATGAAAAAGATTGTTGCCGTTGCTTCTGTGGCGGCGTTGTTGGGCGGTTGCGCTTATGATTCTGACTCGGCGTTCGGCGGTTTGGGCGGCGGTACGGGTATCGGCGGCAGCGTGGTGAAAATGGCGGTCGATCATCAATGCCGTTCGGAATTGAACAAACGCAATGAGTGGCGTTTGGTCGCGCTGACGATGAGCGCGGACAAACAGCGCGAGTGGGAAGATAAAATCTGCGGTTGCGCGAGCGAGGAGGCGCCGAATCAGGTGTCCGCGCAAGAGTTGATGGATGTTTTGAATCCCTCTTCGCGCGATCGGGCAATTGCGTCGGTAACGGTGAAAACCGTCAATGCTTGTTTCAAGCGTTTGTATAGATGATGTTTTTCAGACGACCTCTGTGTATCGGGGTCGTCTGAAAGTTTATAGTGGATTAAGGTTGGGATAGGGCGACTTGCGGGATGGTTTGCAGGCGGGTTTCCTGTTTTGATCGGCAATATTTTGTTTTTATAGAGAAGAAATCATGAAATATATCAGTACGCGCGGCGAGACGGCGCATAAACCGTTTAGCGAGGTTTTGTTGATGGGGCTGGCGCCCGACGGCGGTTTGATGCTGCCGGAGCGTTATCCGCAGGTCAGCCGTGAGACTTTGGACAAGTGGCGTGGTTTGAGTTATCCGGAGCTGGCGTTTGAGGTGATGAGCCTGTTTGTCACGGATATTCCGGCGGACGATTTGCGCGATATTCTGAACCGTACTTATACGGAAGCGGCGTTCGGCTCTAAGGAAATCACGCCTGTGCGTACTTTGTCCGACGGCATCAAAATCCAAGCCCTGTCCAACGGCCCGACGCTGGCGTTTAAGGATATGGCGATGCAGTTTTTGGGCAACGCGTTTGAATATGTGTTGAACAAAAAGGGCAGGGAACTCAATATCTTGGGCGCGACCAGCGGCGATACGGGTTCGGCTGCGGAATATGCCTTGCGCGGTAAAAAGGGCGTGAATGTATTTATGCTCTCGCCCGACGGCAAGATGAGCGCGTTTCAGCGTGCGCAGATGTACAGCCTGCAAGATGAAAATATCCACAATATCGCCGTGAAGGGTATGTTTGACGACTGTCAGGACATTGTGAAGGCGGTGCAAAACGATGCCGCGTTCAAGGAAAAATACCATATCGGTACGGTCAATTCGATCAACTGGGGACGCATCGTCGCGCAAGTGGTTTATTACTTTGCGGGCTATTTCAAGGCGACGCAAAGCAATGACGAGCAGGTCAGCTTCTGCGTGCCGAGCGGCAACTTCGGCAACGTTTGCGCGGGACACATCGCCAAACAGATGGGCTTGCCTATCCGCCGCCTGATTGTTGCGACCAATGAAAACGATGTGTTGGACGAGTTTTTCAAAACCGGCGCATACCGCCCGCGCAACAGCGAGCATACTTATGTTACCTCCAGCCCGTCTATGGACATTTCCAAAGCGTCCAACTTCGAGCGTTTCGTGTTCGACCTGATGGATCGCGATCCTCAGGAAATCAACACGCTGTGGGCAGAAGTCGCGGCAGGCAAGGGCTTTGACTTGCAGTTTGCCTTAGAAAAAGTCGGCGGCAAATACGGCTTTACTTCCGGCAAATCTACCCACGCCGACCGCCTCGCCACCATCAAACAGGTTTACGAGCAAGACAAAGAACTCATCGACCCGCACACTGCCGACGGCGTAAAAGTCGCCCGCGAAGTGCGCGAAGAAGGGGAGACGGTTGTGTGTTTGGAAACCGCGTTGGCAGCGAAATTCGATGCGACCATACACGAAGCCGTCGGCGATGTCGCCATTCCGCGTCCTGCCGCGTTGGAAGGTTTGGAAAAATTGCCGCAGCGCGTCCGAGTCGTGCCGAACAATGCAGCCACCGTCAAAGAAATCATCCGCGAAACGTTAGACAAGTAAGGCGTTGTCCGAGAGGTCGTCTGAAAAGTTTTCAGACGACCTCTGCTAGACAGCAAGCATTGTGATGATAAATATTTTCGTTTAAAATTGCGCGTTTGCTCTAATTCGGCATTATCTATTCACAGGCGAGAGAGGTCGTCTGAAAACCCTTTTAAACCATCATCCGCCCGACCCGCGCGATCAGACGGATTTACCGACAGGAAACTCAAATGGCAGCATTCAATACCCAAAAAGTATTGTCCGTACACCACTGGACGGATGCGTATTTCACCTTTACCTGCACCCGCGACGAATCGTTGCGTTTTGAAAACGGCCAATTCGTCATGGTCGGATTGATGGTGGACGGCAAACCGCTGATGCGCGCATACAGCGTCGCCTCCGCCAACTGGGAAGAACACCTCGAATTTTTCAGCATTAAAGTCCAAGACGGCCCTCTGACCAGCCGCCTGCAACACCTTAAAGTCGGCGACGACGTGTTAATCAGCAAAAAACCGACCGGAACTTTGGTTGCCGGCGACCTGAATCCCGGCAAACACCTTTACCTGTTGAGCACCGGTACCGGTATCGCCCCTTTCTTGAGCATCACCAAAGACCCCGAAATTTACGAGCAATTTGAAAAAATCATCCTCGTGCACGGCGTGCGTTACAAAAAAGATTTGGCGTACTACGACCGCTTTACCAAAGAATTGCCCGAACACGAATACCTCGGCGACTTGGTTAAAGAAAAACTGATTTACTACCCCATCGTTTCCCGTGAAGACTACGAACACCACGGCCGCCTGACCGACCTGATGGTAAGCGGCAAACTGTTTGAAGACATCGGCCTGCCCAAAATCAACCCGCAAGACGACCGCGCCATGCTGTGCGGCAGCCCTGCCATGCTGAAAGACACCTGCAAAGTTCTGGACGATTTCGGTCTGACCGTCTCCCCGAAAACCGGCGTACGCGGCGACTACCTGATTGAGCGCGCATTTGTGGATCAATAAGGATTTCTTAGCAGTAATAGAAATATAGCGAGGCAGAACTTTTCATCAGGTTCTGCCTCGCTATAAATCCATTATTTGCCAAAATTCAAGTTTCGCTCAATCTCTAAAATATCCCCTCAGACGGTTCAACAGACTTCCCATTCTTATCATGTACGATGTCAACACCCACGATGTCCGCCGATTTTTCGCACACGTTTGGAAACATCGCCTGACCCCGATGCAACTGGATGCACTTCAGCTTAACGCCCTCCGTATCATCGAATCTCATCCCGAATACGCCCATTATCTTGAAAACATTGAAGATTATTTAGATAAAAACTGGCTGCCGGAAGACGGAGAGAGCAATCCTTTTTTACACATGTCGCTGCATCTTTCCCTTCAAGAGCAGGCAGCCATCGACCAGCCACCGGGCATACGGGCGATTCACCGGCAACTTTGCGCACGTTATAACAACGACTGGGTACGCGCCGAGCATGACATGATGGATGCACTGGCGGAAACCATTTGGGAGGCGCAACGATACGGACGTGGTTTGGATGTCAATGCCTATATGACCCGGCTGCGTAAATTAGTCGGTTTAGGGCAGGAGGAAAACGCCCGTATCAATCCGCATGAAGTGCATGCTAAATTTGACGAATGAAAAAGTTTTCTATGCTAGGGGTGAAAGCAAATCTATTTTTTAAGGTCGTCTGAAAGATAGTGTTTGTACAAGGGAATGTCATAAGCCTGAAACAGATGCGAGATGAACCCTCATACTATTTCAGGCAATAAGTGTAGAGTTAGCAGCAATTCCAAGAATACAGTACATCGGAAAAATCCCTACGCTGTAAATCATCTTGCCGGATAAAGAAGTTCATCACGCCCATATCGCCTATCATCACGATTTCTTCGCCGTCTTCATCAAAGCTACTGTCTAGTTGGAACAGCAGGACATTATAGTCGACCAATCCTTTATCTTCATCGCGTGGGTCGTTTTGTGTGAAATACGGGTAGCCACCACATTGACTATGATTTTCTTCATCCTCATCCTCTTTGTTGTATGTACTAAATTCATTTTCGTATTCGTGCTGTACGACGCGCTGAAGATGTTCTTTCGTGCGGTAATCGACTTCTATGCTATGTTCAGCCAAATATTTTCCGCACAGCATGACACAGGTGGCGTGGTCTAAAACGGGAGTTTGTTCAGTAAGTTCGAATTGCAACTTGCACTCTTGCAATATAGGGAAACACTCGTCATCTTCTGCATAAGGCTGGTAGTATTTGGTAAGTTCTGCTTCCGTGTAGTGTTCACTAATTTCAGGATAGTAACGTACAGCGTAGCCGTCTCGACCATTTTCTATACCGAATTCCCAGTTGTCTAAGATGAAAAATTGCAGTATGCCTGTTGAAGGAAAGTGTTCTAGACCTTTTAGGTCAGTGCAGTTGATTTGAGCAAGTAAACGCAAGGTTTCGCCGTCTACATTTTTCGGTGCCACATCACCTTTGGGTAGATAGGGCAATCCACCGATTTTACTTTCAGTTAGCTTGGTTTGAACAACACAAAATTCTGCTTTGGCGTAATGTTTTGCAGCATATTGGGTAAAAAACTGGTGTTTGACCCATTTGTAGCATTCATTGATAAGCTCAGAATCTGCTTTGATTTTTTTAGACATGGGGTTACTTCCTTTCAAAGTGCAAACTGTTTTATAACTTTTATCATAAAGCAAATATTATGACCACTACGTTGTTTTATTATTAAGCTGTGTTTCAATGAAATCAAAAATTTTCCTGTCAGCAGTATGATTTAAGTCTAAAAATGATAAATATTGGCAGTTACCATTCGGACAGGGTAAAAATAAAAATTCATAAGCAATATCTTCTATATCTGTTATTGTTAAATCACTAAATTGAAAATTAGTTGTTACCACATTTAACATATTGTTATTTTTGATAGATTCCTGCTCCAAAAGATTATCAAATTCATCTTCTAAAAGACTAGAATTCTCTCCGATAAGAATTATCCAAAATAAAGGATATTGTTTAATCGATTCAAATAAATTATTACAATTTATTGTTTTTAGGAAGTTTTGACCGATTAAAGCCACGATAGGCTTATCTTTTTTTATTTTAATCTTTCTGAAATTCGAATCTAGATTTATATTCAGATAATCAATCATTATAGTTACTCCTTTGGAACACCGGAAATAATCCGCATCATCAGGCAGCAGCGTTCAAACAACATGGATATTGTTTTCACACATCCATATAGGTTGCACTTAACAAGCTTGGAGTAGGTCGGATTCTCGAATCCGACATTTTGGGCATTGCTGCAATGGATTGCAATGGCGGAAGCGTTAAAGATTTTGTCGAATACAAGAATCCGACCTACGCTTCCTACATCAATGGAAACACAATCGAAAAGAACGACATTTCCAGCAATTTTCAATTTGTAGCGTGGGCTATGCCCACGAAAATACGAAAGGTCGTCTGAAACCTGTACGCAGGCTTTCAGACGACCTCAGCTTTACAAAAACAACCCGTGGGCAGAGCCCACGCTACGGTTAACTCAACGTATCGCCGTCTCCAAAACTCCTCCGCTGAGAATGCAAAAAGGCCTCAACTTATTATTGCAACGACCTCAGGCGTAGGTCGGATTCTCGAATCCGACATTTTGGGCATTGCTGCAATGAATTGCAATGATGGGAGTGTTAAAGGTTTTGTCGGATACAAGTATCCGACCTACGCTTGCTGTGATGCGCTCCGATGATAAAGATTTCGCCTATGTCGAGGTGTTCGTCAGGCGGTAGGTTGTCAAGTTCTTCGCGCAATAGTTGTTGGTAATAGAGATTTTGTTCTTGCAGTTGGGCGAGGTTGTAGATTTCTATTTTGGGCGTTTGCGATGCCGTTTGATCGATCACGCTGGTGTACCACGAATAGAAAAAATCCCCCGTGCCACATTTCTGTAAAAATAAATAATAGCTTTCAGGCAGCTTGTTTTGCGTATATTCGCGTATTGCCTGCAATTCATCGGTTGAAAGGGGATGTGCATTGAAATTTAGGTGGTTTGCGTGAGATGCTTGGTTGTTTGTCAGCCAGTATTGAAGTTGTTGCAGGGCTTGCGGATAGGTCATGATGGGAAGATGCTTTTTAAAATGGATTTTGTTGGGTTCGAGCCAACTGAAAGAAACCAGTCTTTGAGCGATTATATTTGTTGTTTGGAATGAAACAAAGGTCGTCTGAAAACGTTAAATCGGTTTCAGACGACCTTTTTATTATATGTCACTTGAGCAAAATGTAGGTTGGGTTGCAAACCCAACATTTCGTGTAATTTAACAGTTTTGTTGGGTCTTGACCCAACCTACGCTTGCTTTCAGGTAGCCTGTTTTTCGTATATTCGTGTATCGCCTGCAATTCATCGGTTGAAAGGGGATGTACATTGAAATTCAGATGGTTTGAGTGAGATGCTTGGTTGTTTGTCAGCCAGTATTGAAGTTGTTGCAGGGCTTGCGGATAGGTCATGATGGGAAGATGCTTTTTAAAATGGATTTTGTTGGGTTCGAGCCAACTGAAAGAAACCAGTCTTTGAGCGATTATATTTGTTGTTTGGAATGAAACAAAGGTCGTCTGAAAACGTTAAATCGGTTTCAGACGACCTTTTTATTATATGGTAATTGAGCAAAATGTAGGTTGGGTCTTGACCCAACCTACGCTTGCTTATTTTATTATATACATTTATTAAATATGATAGTCTAATTGTTGATTATCAAATTGTTCTAATTTAAGTTGTAATTTTTTTGCATTTTCGTATGGGATTGCTTGGATCCGTATCAATACACTGAAAATAAAAATGACTACTCCCGCAATAAATACAAACAACCCACGTAAACTATATTGCCAAGATGCAAAATTTAACAACAATATTATTGATGCAGCGAATATAAATAATATAAAAGCAATCACATAGTATATTAGCGCATCTATTACCCAATCAACAAATGAAGTCTTGATAGAAAGTTTCCCTTCTTTGAATTTTATATACCTCTTACTCTTTATAATTTGATTAAAAGTAAACTCTCCATTTAAAAAGGAATGGAAATCAATCAATTTCTCTATAAATATAACTTCCGCATTAAATTTAAATACGCGGACAAAATATTCTTTAATTAACTCACCCTCCAAGAAATTTTTTATTTCTGTTTTTTGTATTTTATTAATAATTTCTTCTAAAAGCCTCCGGCGAAAATTTTGTCTATTAGACCAGTATTCTAAAAAATCTTTGGATTTCCAAACAATAGCTACTGGCAACAATAACCCTATGATTATTGTTGCGATCTTATAGTTGCCTTCTTCAAGGTATTTAATAATTATCTCTAAGATTTTCTCCATTTTGATCTCCTAAATTTTGCAAAACTAATCAGCCCCAAACAACAAACTCTCTTTAATTCCCCGTATTCTATCACGAAGAACAGCCGCCTCTTCAAACTGCAAATCCCTAGCCGCCTGCTGCATAGCCTTTTCCAGTTTGGCGATTTCTTTAATCGCATCTTCTTCGTTGTGGATTTCGCCGACTTTAACCTTGTTTTTGCCTTTCAGACGGCCTTTTCCGCTGTCTTCTTCGTGGTACACGCCGTCGATGATGTCCTTGACTTGTTTTTTAATCTGCTGTGGCACGATGCCGTGTTCTTCGTTGAATTTAATCTGTTTTTCGCGGCGGCGTTCGG
>ERZ773021.822-NODE-822-length-11072-cov-12.729_pt1 | contig 11072 bp, 8 predicted proteins | sample MGYA00511668_ERZ773021 | MGnify/ENA primary metagenome ERZ773021 (study PRJEB29015, sample SAMEA2737961) | human oral metagenome | biome: human oral; feature: human-associated habitat; material: dental | place: China | collected 2032 ... | reverse complement strand
GGTGCTTCAGCACCTTAGAGAATCGTTCTCTTTGAGCTAAGGCGAGGCAACGCCGTACCGGTTTAAAGTTAATCCACTATAAAAAACTTTACATTTACCTCAAACAGGTTTAAAACTCTTCCTTTTCCCCTATTCAGAAATTTGTTAACAATTTCCCCCTAAGGAGCTCAACATGAAAGTAGGTTTCGTCGGCTGGCGCGGCATGGTCGGTTCGGTTTTGATGCAGCGTATGAAAGAAGAAAACGACTTCGCCCACATTCCCGAAGCGTTCTTCTTCACCACATCCAACGTCGGCGGCGCGGCACCTGATTTCGGTCAGGCGGCTAAAACATTATTGGATGCAAACGACGTTGCCGAGCTGGCGAAAATGGACATCATCGTAACCTGCCAAGGCGGCGATTACACCAAATCCGTGTTCCAACCCCTGCGCGACAGCGGCTGGAACGGCTACTGGATTGACGCGGCGTCATCCCTGCGCATGAAAGACGACGCGATTATCGTCCTCGACCCAGTCAACCGAAACGTCATCGACAACGGCCTCAAAAACGGCGTGAAAAACTACATCGGCGGCAACTGCACCGTCTCCCTGATGCTGATGGCGCTGGGCGGCCTGTTCCAAAACGATTTGGTCGAATGGGCGACCAGCATGACCTACCAAGCCGCATCCGGCGCGGGCGCGAAAAACATGCGCGAACTCATCAGCGGAATGGGCGCGATTCACGCCCAAGTGGCGGACGAGCTTGCCGATCCTTCCAGCGCGATTCTCGACATCGACCGCAAAGTGTCCGATTTCCTACGCAGCGAAGACTATCCGAAAGCCAACTTCGGCGTACCGCTCGCCGGCAGCCTGATTCCGTGGATTGACGTGGATTTGGGCAACGGCCAGTCCAAAGAAGAATGGAAAGGCGGCGCGGAAACCAACAAAATCCTCGGCCGCAGCGACAATCCGACCGTGATCGACGGCTTGTGCGTCCGCATCGGCTCTATGCGCTGCCACAGCCAAGCCATTACCCTGAAGCTGAAAAAAGACCTGCCCGTTTCCGAAATCGAAGCGATTTTGGCAGGCGCGAACGACTGGGTGAAAGTCATCCCCAACGAAAAAGAAGCCAGCATCCACGAGCTGACGCCCGCCAAAGTAACCGGCACGCTGTCCGTCCCCGTCGGACGCATCCGCAAACTGGGTATGGGCGGCGAATACATCAGCGCGTTCACCGTTGGCGACCAGCTCTTGTGGGGCGCAGCCGAACCCCTGCGCCGCGTGTTGCGCATCGTGTTGGGCAGTTTGTAAGATTCGCAGGTCAAACAAAAAAGCAACGGTTTATCCGTTGCTTTTTTTATGGCAAAGAAAACAGCATTCAACAAGGCGGAGCGATGCCGTTCTGACTTTAACCGATTCACCCTATGAAGAGGTCGTCTGAAAACCCGAAATCCGGTTTTCAGACGACCTCTTGCCATTCAAACAGGAAAACCGTTTGCCTGAAGCCCGTTTATGTTTCGGGCTGTTTCAGACGACCTCCCCTTTTCTGTTCACCGATTAAATACCGCGCAACAATTCATTGACGCTGGTTTTGGCGCGGGTTTGCGCGTCCACACGTTTGACGATAACGGCGCAGTAGAGGCTGTGGCTGCCGTCTTTAGAAGGCATGCTGCCGGACACGACGACAGAGCCTGCCGGTACGCGGCCTTGGTAGATTTCGCCGGTAGTGCGGTCGAAGATTTTGGTGGATTGCCCGATGAACACGCCCATGGAAATCACGCTGCCTTCTTCGACAATCACGCCCTCAACGATTTCGGAACGCGCGCCGATAAAGCAGTTGTCTTCAATAATGGTCGGGCTGGCTTGCAGGGGTTCGAGTACGCCGCCAATGCCGACGCCGCCGCTCAAGTGGACGTTTTTACCGATTTGCGCGCAAGAGCCGACGGTCGCCCAAGTATCGACCATCGCGCCTTCGTCAACGTATGCGCCGATGTTGACATAAGACGGCATCAGGACGACGTTTTTGGCAACAAAGCTGCCGCGACGCGCAACGGCACCGGGTACGGCGCGGAAACCGGCGGCGCGGAACTCGTCTTCAGACCAGTCGGCAAACTTGGTCGGCACTTTGTCAAAGTATTTGTTCACGCCGTCGTTGAGGACTTCGTTGTCTTGGATGCGGAACGACAACAACACGGCTTTTTTCGCCCATTCGTTGACTTTCCATTCGCCCACGCCCAAGCGTTCGGCGACGCGCAATTTGCCTGAATCGAGTTGGCGGATGGTTTCCAACACGGCTTCTTTGACTTCGGGGGTAACGGTGGTCGGGGTGATGTCCGCACGGTTTTCAAAGGCGGTTTCAATGATGTTTTGCAAAGACATGGGGATTCCTTTTGAAGAGGGTAAAAGGTCGTCTGAAAAATTCGGATGACCTGCAAACAGGCGGTATTTTGCCATGTAAACGCTTTGCCGTCAGCTTTTGCGGGAATGCGGCGATATTCCTATCCAATCCGAGCTTCCACAAACCCGTCCCCGCCCGTTTAAAACAAATCGGCATAATCAAACAAAAAGGTCGTCTGAAAACCTTGATTCCGGTTTTCAGACGACCTTCAGGATGGGAAGTAAGGTTAATTAAGGCAACGAACAACCTTCGGGAGCCAAGATTTTACATTCTGTCAATCCTCCTTTCCTGCAATTTTGTAAAGCAATTTGCTCGGCAGTTCCCGGATGACCTGCCCCGTCAACCACAACGAATTTATTTTTAATTTTTCCTTCAGCCGCAGCAACACAACCATTCCGTACCCATGCGATTGCTTTACAGGGAGTCTTACTACCTTGCTGACAGCGTTGGATTGCTGCTTGCTGGGCTTCTGCCTTGGAATTGTGGTTTAGAGAACCTGTAATATAACCAGCCCTTGAACTATAAGCTAAAGCTCCGAATTTGGAGGGGACTTGTACAGTAATGCTTCTACTTGATGAAGTACCGCTTTGGTTTCCCGATTGCGGCGGATCGGAATTATATAGAATCTGTTGCCCATCAGGACCGATAATTCGACATGTCCCAGTTGCAGGTTGGAATTCTCCTCCGCAGTTATGCGCATAGAGATTGGAACTAATTAATCCAAATAACGTAAAAATTAAAACTCTCATTATTCTTCCTTATTTATTTTCATTGACTTTGCTTTGAGCAAGTTGAGATATGGGTGATGATCGGTGTAATTTGACGGCATTAGGAGCAATGTGCAATGTATATATTATATCCAGGCGTGAACGACTGTTTTTCGAATCATCTACCGTCCAATTGGATTATAGCTGTTAAAACTACCTTTTACTCCGTTAAACCAAGCACTAACCATCAGTATCAAGTCATTGGCAGCGTCAAAAGTAACCGCCCCACTGTCTAGACAAACTAAATCAAGAGGTCGTCTGAAAACCTTGATTCCGGTTTTCAGACGACCTTTTGGCAAATACCAAAATCAGTTTGCCGATTCTACGCCATAAGGTTTGTTTGACGTTTTGATGGTCAGGGTCAGTACGGCGGCGATGATAAGGAGGACACCGGCAAAAGTCATGGCATGTCCTGGGTCGGCGCCGAGCAAGTTCTCATAGATTTTACTGAAGGTAAGGGTTTGGATCAGCATCGGTATCACAATCATCATGTTGACGATGCCCATATACACGCCGTAGCGCTCTTTCGGGATGGAATGCACGACAATCATAAACGGCACGCCCATCATACTTGCCCAGCCGATACCGAAGCCGATCATCGGGGCGAGCATCATGTTTTTATCGGTAACATGCGGAATCGCCAAAAGGGCAAGTGCGGCAAGGGTAACGGCAAAGGCATGGACGTATTTGGCGGCGTATTTACGCGCCATCCACATCAACCCGAAGGCAGAAATAAAGGTCACGACGTTGTAAAAGCCATTGACCACACCGGTCCATGCCACTGCGTCCTCATATGCAACTTTGTTGGCAGAGGTAGCATTCCATATAGATTTGGCGAGACTGTGGGAGATGTATTGCCAGTAGATGAAGAGTGCGTACCATTGGAAGAGGTAAACCGAAGCGAGCTGCCACAAGGGTTTCGGCATGTCTTTAATAGCATGGTAAATTTCTTTAATGGCTTCAACAGGACCGCCGGATTGAGCTTTAATCGCCGCCAGCTCTTCAGGAGACGGCTCATGTTCGGGGGTGGACAATACGGTCACTAAAACAGAGCCGATGGAGCAGACGGCGCCAATATAGAACGAGCCGAATACCCAGTAGGGGATACCTGCTTCGGAGGTTTGGTTCAACCAGTCGATTTTCTTGAAGGCATAGAGCGATATGTTGGCAAGGGTAATGCCCAAGCCGGTAAACACGGACTGCATCAAAAAACCGGTGGATTGCTGGCGTTCGGGAACGGTATCGGCGATGAAGGCGCGGAAAGGCTCCATGGCGGTATTGTTGCTGATGTCCAAGAGCCACAGCAGCAATACGGCAACCCACAATGCGGTAACGTGCGGATAGAAGAACAGACACAAGCTGCAACCGATGGCGCCGAGCAGGAAATACGGACGGCGGCGGCCGAGTCCGGGAATCCATGTACGGTCGCTCATGGCACCGATAAGGGGCTGCACCAGCAAACCGGTAATCGGTCCTGCCATATTGAGATAAGGCAGTTTTGCAGGGTCAGCTTGCAAGAAACTGAAAATCGGGTTGATGGCGGTTTGCTGCAAACCGAAGCTGTATTGAATGCCGAAGAAGCCGAAGTTCATCAGCATAATCTGGCGAAGCGTCAGGGATACTTGTGGGGAAATCTTCATTTTGAAGCGACTCCTGGACTGTATAAGAAGAAAACATGGAACAACAAACTGCGGGAAACACTGCATAGTCGAAGCGGTTGAGCCGCTTTCTTTATTTTTGGGCGTATCGTGTCGATACGTTGCAAATGGATAACGTGATGTGTTGTTTGTGTTTTCAGACGACCTTTTATTGTCGTATTGTGTCAGCCTCATAAAGCAGACGTCGTCTGAAAGGATGTTTTACTTCAATGCCGTGACCGACTGCCGCCAAATCGTTTCCCCGACAACCCGAACGGGCGGACGGGCGGTTTCTTTGGTCTCGATAATGTCGAACAGGATTTCCGCCGCCAGCGCGCCCATGCGCATATAGGGCAGCTCGGTGCTGGTCAGCGGCGGAAACAGGGTTTCGGCAATCGCGCTGTGGTTGTCGTAACCTGCCACCGATATCTGCTCCGGAACGCGTACGCCGCGCGTCCTCAAAATGCCGTAAACGCGGACCGCCATTTCGTCGTTGCCGCAGCAAATGACCGTCGGCGGGTCGGCAAGCGACAACAGCTTCAACACTGCCGCAATCAAAGGTTCGCTGTCGTTGGCAAAGTCGGTGATGCCGGTTTGCACCAAATCAGGATCGAACACCATGTCCGATTCGTCCAAAGCGCGGCGGTAGCCCGCCAAACGCAGCCGCGTCGCTTCTGCGCCCGCCTGCAAGGTGATATAGGCGATACGGCGGTGTCCGTGACGGATGATGTTGCGTACCAAATCGTATTGCCCGCGCTCGTCGTCCGGCAAAACCGACGGCGTACCCGCCGCGTCGAAACAGTTGACCAAAACCATCGGGCAGCGGTTGGGCATTTCGGGCAGGACGATTTCGCGGTGCGATTCGGTTACATACAAAATGCCTTCCGCGCGGTGTTCCATAAACGTCCTGACCAAAGGGTCGATTTGCTCGTAGCGGTTGTCCGTATCCGCAATCATCAGCGTTTTGCCCGCTTCGCGGATTTTCTGCTGGATGCCTTTGATTAAAAACATATCCGGCAGACCGTGTACCCCACCGTATTCGCCCGTGCGCGAGATGGCGCCGGTAATCAGTCCGACCAAGTCCGAGCGGTTCGACCGCATCACCCGCGCCGCCGAAGACGGGATATAACCCAAAGCCGCAATCGCTGTTTCGACTTTTGCACGGGTTTTATCGCTGACCGGCGCATCGCCGTTGATGACGCGGCTGACCGTTTTGGGTGAGACGCCCGCATAAGCAGCAACATCATAAATTGTAGCCATCTTACGACTCCCGCCTCATCCCTGTTTCATTTGATTACGAAGCATATCACACCTGACATCGGTGTCATACCGAAAAATTTACAGAACTTTGATAAAAATCAATCATATAAATTGCATATTGCATACAATTCTTAACCAAGCCGACTCCCCGCATTCGCCAAACCCGCGCCCCTTTGTTAAACTACATACGACTACATAAATATTCACTCTATCGAACCAATCACTACAACGACAATCTATAACTGAATCACATCCCCCGAATGAGCGGGGCGAACCCAATTCCGAAGGAAACCCGATGACCGCATTTACCGAAGCATGGCAAGCCCTTGAACAACACCGGCTCGACACACAACACCTCCACCTGCGCGACCGCTTCGCCGCCGAACCCGACCGCTTCGGCAATATGCACGAAACCCTCGACGGCCTCCTCTTCGATTACAGCAAAAACCGCCTCGGCGAAGACACTTTGCAACTCTTGTGCCGCCTTGCCGAAGCCTCGCCCCTAGCCGGACAAATGCACGCCATGCAAAACGGCGAAAAAATCAACCTCAGCGAACACCGCGCCGTCCTCCATACCGCCTTGCGCCTGCCGCCCGACGCCGCGCCCGTTTACGTTGACGGCGAAAACATCCTCCCCAAAATCCACCGCGAACTCGACCGCGCCCTCGCCTTCGCCGAATCACTCAACAACGGCAGCCACAGAGGCATCACCGACAAACCCATCACCGACTTCGTCCACATCGGCATAGGCGGCTCCGACCTTGGCCCCAGAATGTGCGTAGAAGCCCTCAAAGCCTACCGCCAAAACATCCGCGTCCACTTCGTCAGCAATTCAGACGACGCCGACATCAGCCGCACACTCGCCCACCTCAAGCCCGAAACCACCGTATTCAGCATCGCCAGCAAATCCTTCCGCACGCCCGAAACCCTGCTCAACGCCTACGCCGCCCGCGCCTGGTATCGTGATGCAGGTTTGCCCGAGTCCGGCATCTACCGCCACTTCTGCGCTATCTCCTCCGACGTTGCCGCCGCCCGAAACTTCGGCATCGCCCCCGACAACGTCTTCGCCATGTTCGACTGGGTCGGCGGACGCTATTCCGTCTGGTCGACCATCGGCCTGCCCGTCATGGTCGCCGTCGGCACAGACCGCTTCCGCGAACTCCTCGCCGGCGCGCACGCCATGGACACCCACTTCTTCCAAACCCCCTACCGCCGCAACATCCCCGTCCTCATGGCGCTCATCAGCATCTGGTACAACAACTTCCAGCACGCCGACGGACAAACCGCCGTCCCATACAGCCACAACCTGCGCCACCTCCCCTCGTGGCTCAACCAGCTCGACATGGAAAGCCTCGGCAAAAACCGCACCGCCGACGGACAACCCGTTCCCCATACCACAGGCGGCATCGTCTTCGGCGAAGAAGGCGTCAACTGCCAGCACGCCTATTTCCAACTCCTCCACCAAGGCACACGGCTCATCCCCTGCGACTTCATCGTCCCCATGACCACCGCCTACGGCATCAACCGCCAACACCGTTTCACCGTCGCCAACGCCTTCGCCCAAGCAGAAGCCCTGATGAAAGGCAAAACCCTCGAAGAAGCCCGCGCCGAACTTGCCGACCTGCCAGAAGCCGAACGCGAACGCCTCGCCCCGCAAAAAGAATTCCCCGGCAACCGCCCGAGCAACAGCCTCCTTCTCAGCGCCACCGACCCCCGCCGCCTCGGTATGCTCATGGCGGCATACGAACACCGCACCTTCGTCCAAGGCGCGGTTTGGGGCATCAACCCCTTCGACCAATGGGGCGTCGAATACGGCAAAGAACTCGCCAAAACCATCGAACCCGAACTCGACCGCGGCAACCCGCAGCACGACAGTTCCACCAACGGCCTCATCGCCTTCTACCGCGCCAGCCAAAACCGATAGGCAGTTCAAACATAAAAGGTTGTCTGAAAACTTATAGTGGATTAACTTTAAATCAGGACAAGGCGCCGAAGCCGCAGACAGTACGGATAGTACGGAACCGATTCACTTGGTGCTTCAGCACCTTAGAGAATCGTTCTCTTTGAGCTAAGGCGAGGTAACGCCGTACTGGTTTAAAGTTAATCCACTATACATCGGGTTTTCAGACGACCTTTGTGTCTATCATTTTCGTGGACAGAGTCCACGCTACGGTGCAAGTGTTACCAACAGACCGCGTAGCGTGGGCTTTGCCCACGAGCCATTGAAGATTCCAACAAACAACCCGCCAAAAATCCCAGACGCAAAAAAAGCAGACCCAACAGGTCTGCTTTCAATATTGCCTATTAATCCAGATTCAAAACGGCGGAGGTGTAAACGTCCTGCACGTCGTCCAAATCTTCCAGCGCGTCAATCAGTTTCTGCATTTTGACGGCGTCTTCGCCGGAGAGTTCGGTTTCGTTTTGGGCGCGCATGGTGACGTCGCCGTCAACGGATTTGTAGCCTGCGGCTTCCAATGCCGCTTTCACGCCCGCCCAATCGTTGGGGGCGGTGATGACTTCGATGGAGCCGTCGTCGTTGGCAATCACGTCTTCCGCACCGGCTTCCAGAGCTGCTTCCATCAGCGCGTCTTCGTCAACGCCGGGTTCGAACACCAAATAACCTTGATGCACGAAGTTGAACGCTACGCAGCCGTCGGTGCCCAAGTTGCCGCCGTTTTTGGTGAACGCATGACGCACGTCGGCGACGGTACGGGTTTTGTTGTCGGTCAGGCAGTCCACCATCAGCGCCGCGCCGCCGATGCCGTAGCCTTCGTAGCGCAACTCGATGTATTCCACACCTTCCAAATTGCCCGTACCTTTGTCGATGGCGCGTTGCACGTTGTCTTTGGGCATATTGTTTTCGGCGGCTTTTTCCAAAGCCAGGCGCAGGCGCGGGTTGGCGCCGGGATCGCCGCCGCCCATGCGGGCTGCGACGGTGATTTCTTTAATTAAACGGGTAAAGATTTTGCCGCGTTTGGCATCTTGACGGGCTTTTTTATGCTGGATATTCGCCCACTTGCTATGACCTGCCATATATGGATTCCTTTCGATTTTCCGCCTTATCCGGCGGACTCTTGCTCATTTTCAAAGGGCGCATTTTAACATAGGTTGAATATACCTAAAATATTCAGACGGCCCTGCATTCTGCCTAAAAGGTCGTCTGAAAACGCCGATAGCGCCCGACAAACGCAAAAATCTTGTCTTTGCCCAAACCTGACCTTTTTTTTCGTTTGCCTCACAAAAGGTTTACGGTATCATGCAGGCCTGCTTCAGGATTGTTGACAACTTGGGGCGAAACGGACGAAGCCGGCCTGCTCGCCGCACCGTCCGACACAACGGCATTCAACGGAGTAACCGCCGCCGGATGCCGTCATCTGTTCATTTTTCAATATAAGGTTTGTAATTATGGAAAAAACATTGTCTGCACTGGTGGGCGCAGTCAATCTGATTCTGTGGGACTACCTGCTGATTTACGCCCTTTTGGGCATCGGCCTGTTTTTCACACTCTATCTGGGTGCGCCGCAGATTACCAAATTTGGCGAAGGCCTCAAATCCGTCTTTGGTGGTTTGTTTTCCAAAAAAGACAAAGACGATAAATCTTTGTCGCAATTCCAAGCACTCGCCGTCGCCGTCTCCGCCCAAATCGGCACGGGAAACGTCGCCGGCGTGGCAACCGCCATTACCGCAGGCGGGCCGGGCGCGATTTTTTGGATGTGGCTTTCCGCCGTTTTGGGGATGTCCACGATTTTCGCCGAAGCCCTGCTCGCGCAAAAATACCGCGTCGTCAGCCACGGCAAATACATCGGCGGCCCCGCGTTCTACATCACGCACGGTCTGACCCCGAAAATCGGGCGCGGCGCGGCGCGTTTCTTATCGGGCTTTTTCTCCATCGCCCTGATTATCGCGCTGGGCTTCATCGGTAACGCCACGCAGGCAAACTCCATCGCCTCCTCCGTTACCATCGCCTTTAACGTACCGGCATTGGCAGTGGGCATCACCCTCGCCGTCCTCGCGGGCATGATTATCGTCGGCGGCGTAAACCGCATCGCCAACATCGCCCAATTCGTCGTGCCGTTTATGGCGATTATCTATATTTTGTGTGCGGTCGTTATCCTGTTTGAATTCTCCGACCACATCGTACCGATGTTCAACCACATCTTTACCGCCGCCTTCAATCCCGAAGCCGTTTTAGGCGGCGCGGCGGGTATCGGTATGCGCGAAGCCGTCCGTTACGGCGTGGCACGCGGACTGTTTTCCAACGAAGCAGGTATGGGTTCGACGCCGCACGCGCACGCAACCGCCGACGTGAACCACCCTGTTCAACAAGGCTTGGCGGCATTTATCGGCGTCTTCATCGACACCATCTTGGTCTGCACCGCCACCGCACTGATTATCCTCCTGACCGATGCCAACCTTTCCGGCGAACAAGGTGCGGCGGTGACCCAATTTGCCTTCAGTAAAGCCTTCCCCGGCTTCGGTTCGCAACTGCTCGCCGTCTGCCTGACCTTCTTTGCCTTCACCACCATCATCGGTTGGTACTACTTCGGCGAGTCCAACATCCGCTTCCTCTTCAGGGGAAAACACTTGGGCATCTACCGCGCGCTCGTGCTGCTGGCTATCGTGTTGGGCACGCTGGGCAAAGTCGATTTGGTTTGGAGCCTGTCCGATATGTTCAACGGCTTTATGGTCATCCCCAACTTAATCGCCCTATTCCTCCTGCGCAAAGAAATCCGCGCCGTTTACGACGATTATCTGGCGCAGAAAAAAGCAGGCAAAGGCTTGTCCTACCAATACGAATTCCACGAATTCCACGACAAGGCTTAATCCGCAATCGTAAAAAGGTCGTCTGAAAAGTTTTCAGACGACCTTTTTTATTCCCTAATCATTGAACCGATTAATGTTTTTTTGTACAATCCCCGCCATCTCAATCCTTTCTCAGGCCGTCGGAAAAGCGGCCTGAACCTTTTTGCAAAGAAAGCCCATGTCCCAAGAAATCCTCGACCAAGTGCGCCGCCGCCGCACGTTTGCCATCA
>ERZ773021.821-NODE-821-length-11078-cov-357.154_pt1 | contig 11078 bp, 7 predicted proteins | sample MGYA00511668_ERZ773021 | MGnify/ENA primary metagenome ERZ773021 (study PRJEB29015, sample SAMEA2737961) | human oral metagenome | biome: human oral; feature: human-associated habitat; material: dental | place: China | collected 2032 ... | reverse complement strand
TCGGCGTCGGCGAGCAGCGGAGGCAGGAGCGCAGTCAGGAGCACGGCCGCGAGTCTAGTGACTCCCCGCCCCGGAACCACCGGTGGGCCGGGCCGATCGGCCGATGAAGGCCCGGCGGACCCAGTCCCCGCTGCGGACCTGGTTCCAGGGGTTGGCGTGCCCGGCGACGACGCCCACGCCCCCACCCGTGGTCTTGTTGCGGCTCTCCAGCAGGACGGAGACCTGCGCCGAGGCGGCCATGCCGGCGATGAGCCACACAACTGTGCCGATCTGGGTGATGAAGGCGACCGTGCCGTAGGCCGGGATGAGGCTGAGCAGGGCGATCTGCGCGGGGTTGGAGCGCTGGACGAAGGCCCTGGCGCCGTACACCAGGAGACCCACCATGAGAAGCGTCACGGGGACCCAGCCGAAGCGCAGCGCGGTCAGGAGCAGGTGGTTGTCGATGGAGCTGTAGCCGCCCCAGGCCACCGAGTCCCCTACCTTCTGATAAGAAGAGGACAGTCCCAGCGGCTTGAGCTGACGCACCAGGACGAGGATGTCGCCGCGGTAGCCGGCGGAGTCCTCCTGCTCGCGGCCGGCCGAGTCGAAGACGCCCAGGACGTAGGGCAGCAGCACGCTGCCCACACCGACCAGCACCATGAGGAAGCTCATCCTCCACAGGGCGGGGATGTTGATGTGCACCTGCATGAGGCTGAGGATGACGGCGATGACGGCGCAGGCGATCGCCGAGCGGGAGAAGGTCGGGATGGTCGCCCCCAGGACGAGGGCACCGGCCGCGATCCGGTAGCCGGGCCTCCACCGTGCAGCCAGAATGAGCGGGATCCCGGCAGCCAGGCACACCCCCAGAGCGATGGGGTGACCGAAGGCCCCCTCGACACGGGTGAAGCTGCCCCGGGCCAGGGGCGGGGCCCACTCCTCGTAGAGGTTGTTCTCAATGGCGATGTAGCTGAAGGGGTTGATGGTGGTGACAGCCTCGAACAGCGCCAGCACGGCCACCACGATCCACACGATGGCCAGGACCTCCGCCACTCGCCGCAGCCCGAGCCGCTCCACGAGCAGCCGTCCGGCGAGGTAGGCGGGCAGGGCGCCGAAGACGACGTCGGACAGGACGTAGTTGAGCGGCGAGCCCGCGGCGACGGACAGGCCCACCAGGCACCAGGCGGTGGCGACCATGAAGTCACCGCTGGTCAGCCGCCACGAGAAGCCGGGCAGGAGGGAGAGAACCACCAGGAAGCAGGCCAAGGTGGCCGGAGGCACATTGGGCTCGAAGGGGATCATCACCCACACCGGCACGAAACCGATGGCACCCATGACCAGTGCGGCCCCGGCGATGGGGCGGCGGTGGATGCGGTCAGCCACAAAGATGAGGACCGCCAGGGCGACGCCCACCATAGGGAGGACGATGAACAGGGTCCTGGCGAAGGACATCGTTCCTCCCTTGTTGTGTCATGACCGCGGTGATGTCGCGGCGGTCGAGTCGGTGGTCGGTCGGTGGTTTGTCGGCGTCCGGCCAGCGGGGCGGCAAGCCGCCACCGGACCGCTGTGAGAAATGCCCGGGAAGATGCTGGGAGGGCCTCGGCGGCCCTGACCAAGGTCAGGACCGACCGGAAGAAATCCGTCGACGTCGTCCCGACTGGGCCGACCCCGACGCCTTCTTCACTGTTGGGACGGGGTCCTCAGGACCCTCACCCATTACACGATTCCAGTGAAAGACTCACCACATCGCCCGCTCCCCCACGTCTGAGGATTCCAGGCGTGGCCGGGGGCGCAGCGAAGGCTACTACAGTCACCGAGACCTGAGCGTGATCTTACAGTTAGGGTTGGGCCGTAGCCTTTCAGCATCCGCCGGGCCACACGGCCCACGGTGCCCGACGGGCCGCCGGTATCGACCAGATCCAGATCTTCCCCAGACCAGATGAGGAGCAGCGTGCAGCCGTCGCAGATCCTTCACGCCATCCGCAGGAACCTAGTCGCCTGCCTCGTCATCCTGCTCGTATGCATCCTGGCCGGGCTGGGAGTGGCCCTGTCGACGACGCCGGTGGCCATGGCCACCACGACTCTGGGCATCCAACCCAAGTCCAAGGAGACCCCCTCCTTCTCCACCCAGGCCAAGGACCTCATGCCGACCCTCGTGGAGCTCTCCACGAGCCCGAAGGTCCTCGAGCCGGCGGCGGCCAACTTGAACATGGAGACCACCGACCTGTCGGACGCGCTGACGGTCACCAACCCGCCCGAGACCCTGGTCCTGTCCATCACCGCCAAGGCCAGCAGCAAGCAGAAGGCCGTCGACATGGCCCAGGCGACGGCCGACTCGCTCAACAAGGAGCTCACCTCCGGCGAGCTGCTGGGCAAGCAGGCCCTGGGCATGACGACGAGCACCACCTCGCCCGCCACGACGGCCAACACCACCATGGAGCGCCCCGGCGCCCGGGCCGCGGCGATCTCCGGACTGCTGCTGGGGCTTCTGGCCTCCGTCTCCTACGCGATGTTCCGTCACCGGCGCGACAGCGGCCACGGCGCCGACAGGGGCGCAGAGATCCACCCCGGGCGCACCGCGGCCACGCTGAGCACCCTGAGGCAGAAGACCTCGGACCTGCTGCGACCGAGCCAGCCGCCCGCGCAGCCTCAGGTGCAGGCGCAGCCGCCCTACCAGTATCAGCAGCTCCCGGCCCAGTCTCCGGTCCCGGCCTCCCCCGAGGCCTCCGTCATCCCGGCCCCCGGCGCCATGGCCCCGCAGGCGGCCCCGGCCTCGATGCCGTCGCCCGCTTCCGCGCCCATGCTGCCGGGCTCGACGTCGGCCCCAGGACCGGCCTCTCAGCCGACAGCCTCATCGGCACCGGCCCCGTCTTTCTCGGCCCCCCAGTCGCCCCAGCAGACGACCGCCATGCCCGCGATCTCCGACTCCGCGAACCCGGCCGCCCAGCCGGTGCCCTCCGCCCAGGAGCCGGCCCACGCCCCGGCGCCGATGCCGTCCGCTACCTCCCCGGTGCCGACGTACTCCCCCGCCTCGCAGAGCCCCGTCTCCATGAGCGCGGCGCCGCTGTCGTCACCCTCGGCGGCCTCCGTCTCCGCTCAGTCCTCAGCACAGCCCTCCGTCCAGCCCTCCACCCCGGACCCGGCGCACAGCTTCACCTCCGGTATCACCTCCGCCATGCAGCGCCAGCAGGCCGACCTGTCGGCGCCAAGCGCCTCGGCCGAGACCATCTCGGCCGGGACCGTCTCGTCCCAGTCGGCCTCCGAGGCCAGCGCCCCCTACAGGCACGCACCGTTACCCCCTCCACTGCCTACCCCCGCCGACCTGACGGTGCCGGCCTCCCCGTCGATCGCGGTACAGCCCTACACGGCCGCCCCGACTTCCGGGAGCCACCGTTTCCCAGGCGCACCCGACGGACCCACCCGGCGCAGCACCGCCCTGCCCACCGGGCAGACCGTCTCGGCCTCCTCGGGCTCCTCAGCCTCCCCGGCCTCCTCCGCCCCCTCGGCGGGACCCTCCTACCAGTACCCGCCGGCACCGATGTCGGCCCCGGCACCGATCACCTCGTCCGCCGGCTCCCCGGCCTCCGCCACGCCGGCCACCGGGCGCCGGCGCGTCTCGGGACCGACGTCGAGCTCCGCGCCGAGCACGCCCGTCCGACGGCGCATCACCTCGCCCTCAGCGGACCGCTCGGTGTCATCGGCCGGCTGGCAGGATGCCTCCGCCCTGCCGACGACGACGGGCCGACGCCGGGCCCAGCCGGCCTCCTCGGCCCCTGAGCCCCCGGCTGCCGCTGAGGTCTCACGCGTCGCGGCGCGCACGCAGGACTCGGCCTCCGAGACCGACTCCCCCTCCCCTTCGACGTCGATGCGTCAGCAGGCGCCCTCGCGCCGGCAGACCCTGGCTCGACGCCGGCGGATGTCCAAGCCGAGGCTGACTCTCGTGACGCCGCTGTCCGAGGAGTCCTCCATCGAGCAGACCCGCCACCTCACGCCGGTGTCGGCGTCAGCGGGCGGACGCCACCGCAGTCCTGATCGGCCGGACGCCCCGCCCCCGCCTCCGCCGCCGTCGATCCAGCCCGGCCAGCAGATGGCCTCGGCGTCGTCGGCCTCCTCGGCCCGGCACACAGCCTCCGCCTCGGCTGCCTCTGCGGCCTCGGCCGGTCGCCGTAGGCAACCGACGCGCCGCTCCTGGTGAGCCGGCTGCCGGCACCAGCGTCAGGGCGGGTCCGATGCTTCGAGCATCGGACCCGCCCTTCATGTCTGCACCGGTCCAGGCGTTCCAGGCCAGGACCCGCCTGGCCGGAGCGCTCAGTTGTCGTCCTCCTCATCGGTGGCCTGGTCCTCGTCGGTGGCCTGCTGGTTGCCGTCCTGGTCCGCGTTGTTGGCAGCGTCCTTCGCCTCAGCGGCGGGTTTGGCCTTCTTGCCCTTCTCCTTGTTGTTCTGCGCCGTCTTGGGGACCGTGAGGCTCGGGATCTGGGCGGTGATGGTGTTGCCGCTGGGGTCGGAGACCACCAGGCGGTAGGTGTGATCGCCGGGCGAGCAGGTGGTGTCCTCCAGGCTGTGGCTCTTGAGGGCCCAGCGGGTGTCACCGATGTTCTCGGTGGCCACCGGCGTAGTCTCGTCATCCCGGTAGAGGCTGTAGGTCAGGGTCGGGTCGTCGCGGTCCCAGGTGGCGTTGAACCCCACCCTCACTGAGCCCGAGGTCGTCACCTCCGCCTTGGCGGCCAGGGTCTCGGCCTTGCCCTCGGGGGGCAGCGTGGGCTGGCCCGCACGCTTGGGGTAGCGCACGATCCCCTGCTGGACCTTGCCGTCGGCCTCGATGAACTCACCCACCATAAGGATGTAGGAGTCGGTGACGTCGACCTTGAAGGCGGCCTGGGAGGTCTTCGTGAACTTCCCCGCCTCCAGGTCCGGGTACCAGCCGATGATCGTGGGGCTCTTAAGACCCGAGGTCGACCAGTCCTGGTACCCGTCGACCACCCCCTGGTGGCGGATGGTGATATCGGGGCTGTTAGTGAAGGCCATGGCCCGCACGTACAGGGGGTGCTGACCGTCCTTGCGCACCTCGGGCATGTTGGGGAACCCGTAGATGGTCTCGCAGGAGTGGGCGTGCCCCACCGTGTAGACGGTGTCCTTGGTGGGGGCGATCCCATAAGTGTCACCGTGGCAGGGCTCGAGCCAGACGAGGTTGCCGTTCCAGTCGGCCTTGAAGCTTCCTTCGAGGTTGGCCTCGTCGAGGCGCCCGACAGCGGAGTAGGCAGTGCCGTAGAAACCGTCCTCGTCGACGGCGATGTCGAAGATGGCGGCCTTCTCACCGGCCGTGCGCACGGTGTCGTTGACCGGCATGGGCAGCACCTCACCGGTGGAGGCGCTCAGAAGCGCCATCCCGTATCCGGGCTTGCTCGAGCCGTTGACCGTGGAGAAGGAGCCACCGATGACGACCTTGGAATGGTCCGGGGAGACCTCGATCGCGTAGACCTGGGCGTTGGGGCCCTCGGCGGAGGCGGTCCAGTCCAGGAGCTCACCGGTGGAGGCCTTGAGGGCGGCCAGGCGGGTCCGCTGCTGGTTGTTCACCGTGGTGAAGTAGCCCCCGACGTAGAGGGTGTCGCCGGCCACCGCGATGTCCTTGACGGTGGTGCTGAACACGGGCTGGAAGGAGGAGATGAGGGTGCCGTGCCCGTGGGAGATGTCGAAGGCGGCCAGACGGCTGTGCCACTCGTTGTTGACCTTGTCGAACTCCCCGGCGACATAAAGGGTCTTGCCGTCCTGCGAGACCGCCAGGCTTCGTCCCGCGCCGTTGAGGGTGGGGGCGAAGTCCTCGATGAGCTTCCCGGTGTTGAGGTCGTAGGCCAAGATGTTGGAGCGCGGGACCTCTTGCTGTCCGGCACGGGCCCCGGCCGGGCGGGCATTGTTGAAGTTGCCGACGACGTAGACCACGTCGCCGACGACGAGCTGCCCCCAGGCGACGCCGTCGATCTGCACCGTGGGCAGGGGCGCGGCCGTGTAGGTGGGCTCCCGGGAGGACTGGCCGGAGGGGTCAGTACCAGCGGCAGCGGCGGCCTCGTTGTCACCGACGTCGCCGGAGCCGTCGCCCGGGTCGTCTCCGTCGGCATCGGCCTCGGTCTCCTGAGCCGAGGCCACCGGGGCGGCGGGGGTCAGGACAACCATCGAGGCGAGCAGGAGCGGCAGGAGGGAGACGATGATGGCAAGACGGGGGATGGTGGAGAGACGACGCACAGGAACCTCCGGTACATATGGCGAGCAACGCGCAAGCGGATCACAGATCATCGCTGGTACCGGGACGGATGAGGCCCACATGAGTCACCGGATGAATGTCTGCGATAACGATTAATGTAACTGGTAGCGCTTGTTAGTTCGGGGAGCGCATCCGACCATGCGGAACACGAAGAGGCAACGAAAGGAACACAATTCGATGACGGCGCCACGCTACGTGACCGCAAGGCCGGTTTGCAACGAAATCGTTATCTGAAGGTTACTGCACACTTCGAGCGCGACTCGCCGTCATGGGGAGCCCGCCCCATGAAAAACGCCCTCGCCGGGCCCGGTGAGGGGCTCGGCGAGGGCGGGAGCGCGGCGGCCGGAGCCAGCGCGCGGTGGCTCATGGGGGTCCTGCGAGGAGCGGACCCGACTGTCTCAGTCGCCGGCGACGCCGACGGTGTCGAAGAGCTCCGCCACTGAGCCGTCGTCGAAAACGGCCTTGATGGCGCGCGCCAGCAGCGGCGCGATCGGCAGGACCGTCAGCTGCTCGAAGCGCTTGCCGGCGGGGATCGGCAGGGTGTCGGTGACGATGACCTCGCGGGCCCCGCAGGTGGAGAGCCGGTCCACAGCCGGCCCGGAGAGCACCCCGTGGGTCGCGGCGACGATGACGTCCTTGGCCCCGGAGTCCAGGAGCACCTGGACGGCCTTGGCGATGGTGCCGCCGGTGTCGATCATGTCATCGACCAGGACGCAGGAGCGTCCCTCGACGTCGCCGACGACGCGGTTGGCCACCGACTCGTTAGGGCGGGTAACGTCGCGGGTCTTGTGGACGAAGGCCAGCGGGGTGCCGCCGAGCTGGTTGGCCCAGCGCTCGGCCACCCGGATGCGGCCGGCGTCGGGGGAGACGACAGCGGCGTTGGCCGGGTCGACGCGGGTGCGCACGTAGTCCACGAGCACCGGCTGGGCCCACAGGTGGTCCCAGGGGCCGTCGAAGAAGCCCTGCTCCTGGGAGGTGTGCAGGTCCACGCTCATGAGGCGGTCGGCGCCGGCGGTCTTGTAGAGGTCGGCCACGAGGCGGGCACTGATGGGTTCGCGCCCCAGGTGCTTCTTGTCCTGACGGGCGTATGGGAAGAAGGGGGCGACCACGGTGATGCGCTTGGCGGAGGCGCGCTTGAGGGCGTCAACCATGATGAGCTGCTCCATGAGCCAGTCGTTGACGCGGTCGCCGTGGGACTGGACGACGAACACATCGCAGCCGCGCACCGACTCGTTGAAGCGGACGTAGGTCTCCCCGTTGGCGAAGTCGTAGGCCGTGGAGGACAGCACCTCAGTGCCGAGCTCGCTGGCCACGTCCCGGGCGAGCTCGGGATGGGCGCGTCCGGAGACGACGACCAGCCGTTTCTCACCCTTGGTAATGATGCCCGTCATGACGTGGTTCCCTTCTCACGGCCGGTGCGGCCCTCGATGTGACTGTTGGAGACGGAGGTGAAGGTCAGTGATCGCCCCGGCCGGCACGCCCCGGACGGCCGGACCGGTCGGGGCCGAAGCTGCGCTGCGCTCATGCATCAGGCCTGGGCGGTGTCGGCGTCGAGCTGGCTGAAGGGGGCCACGACGCAGCCGGCCGGGATGACGGCGTCGGTGAGGATCGCGTAGGCGCCCACGCGGGCACCCTGGCCGATCCGGGTGGTTCCGCGCACGAGGACGCCCTGCTCGAGGGTGACGTCCTGGGCGAGCTCGGCGGTGACGTCCACCCAGGTGGAGGCCGGGTCGACGACGCCGACGCCCTGGGCCATCCAGCCGGCCAGGACGCGGCGGTTGAGCTCGGCGCCGAGCTCGGCGAGCTGGGCGCGGTCGTTGCAGCCCTCGACGAGCCAGTGGTCGGTGGCGACCAGCGCGCTGGTGGACCGGCCGGTCTGGTGGGCGTGGGCGACGACGTCGGTGAGGTAGACCTCGCCCTGATCGTTGTCCGTGCCCAGGGTCGCCAGGGCGGTGCGCAGGTGGGCGGCGTCGAAGACGTAGACGCCGGCGTTGATCTCGCGGATAGCGCGCTGGGCCTCGCTGGCGTCGCGCTGCTCGACGACGGCCGAGACGGTGCCGTCGGCCTCGCGCACGACGCGCCCGTAGCCGGTGGGGTCCTCGAGCTCGGTGGTCAGCAGGGTGACGGCATCCCCGCGCTCATGATGCTGAGCCAGGAGTTCCTTCAGGGTGGCGGTGTCCAGCAGCGGGACGTCCCCGCTGGTGACGACGACGGGCCCGGTGAGGTCCTCGGGGAGGGCGGCCAACCCGCAGGCGACGGCCCGCCCGGTACCGGGCACCTCGTCCTGGTCGGCCGGAACGGCATCGGGGGCGACCTCGGCGAGGTGGGCGATGACGGCGTCGCGCTCGTGGCGCACGACGACGACGAGGTGCTGGGGCTCCAGCCCCCTGGCCGCGGTGACGGCGTGGTCCACGAGGCTGCGACCGCCGATCCGGTGCAGGACCTTGGGGGTGACCGATCGCATACGAGTTCCCTTGCCTGCGGCCATGACGATGACGGCGGCGGGTGCGGTTGACGTCACGTGTCCTCTTCTCACAGGTTCGCGCCCGGGCTCCCGACGTCTCCGGCCGCGACCGGGCGGAGGCCGGGGACGGACTCCAACGGTTTCTGAAATCAGGTACGGATGGACGGTTGGCGCGTATCCCGCCGGCGACCGGGTGACCGCCGTCGGGCGTTAGAGCGAGGGAACCCCAACGCCGCTCATGCTACGCCGCTCCGCCCCCAGGATTCGAACCCGGGCCTCAAGGCTCCAAAGGCCTGCGTGCTGCCGCTACACCAGGGCGGAAGGACACATCCCGACCCGGGCCCGACGGCGAGGGGCGAGACGCCGGGACAGTCTCTCATGTCCCGGTCGCACTCGGCACCTTCGCGGCGGCTCAGCGCGCCCCGGTCGCGCCCGGTTGCGTCCCGGTCGCCTCCAGGACCGGACCTGGCACCGGGCCTCCCACCTGCGCGGGGCGTATGCCACACTCCTTGGGCTTCGCGGTCGGCTGGGAGGACAGGGCAGGATGGGGGCATGTCCAGTTCCCCCTCCGCTCCCCCTCCCTCCTCCGGCAAGCCGGCAGCGGTGCGACTCATCGAGCTCGACGGGCTGCGCGGGCTGGCCGCCGTCGTCGTGCTCATCCACCACGCCCTGGAGACCGTCCCTGCGCTGGCGGAGGTCGGGGCGCGGCCCGGCACCGTCCCCACCGGCACCTTCAACCGGATCCTCACCCAGAGTCCCCTCCACCTGCTGTGGGCGGGCCATGAGGCCGTCCTCATCTTCTTCGTCCTGTCCGGTGTGGCCCTGACCTACCCGGTGGCCCGCCGCCACGCCCAGGGGCGGCGCTTCGACTGGGTCGACTACGCCCCGAGGCGCTTCGTGCGCCTGTGGCTGCCGGCGGCGGCCTCCACCACCTTCGCGGTCATCGCGATGCTGCTCGTGCCGCGCTCGGAGGATCCGGCGCTGGGGCACTGGATGACCGTCACTCACCCCGTGGGGCTCGGGGCGCGCCAGATGCTCATGGAGTACCTGCTCATCCCCAAGCACGCCTACCGCAATACCGTCCTGTGGTCGTTGCACGCCGAGGCGATCTTCTCCTTCGTGCTGCCCCTGATGATCCTCGGGGTGGCCCTGTGCGCCCGCTGGCGGATCTCCTGGCTGCCGGTGGTGGCGGCCCTGGCGGTGCCCGTCATCACCGCCAGCCCCGGCTCGGGCAGCTACCTGCCGGTCTTCACCGTCGGCGCGGTCATGGGCTGGGCCTGGGGGCACAACCCCGCCCCGGTGCCGCAGCGCCCCCAGCCCTGGGCGACGGCGCAGGCCCTGGTGTGCCTGCTGCTCATCACCCTGGCCTGGTGGCCGGGGATGGAGAGCCACACGGCTCAGCGTCTGGCCAACGCGGTCACCCTGGCGGCCGCGGCCTACCTGGTCCACCTCGTGGTGCGGGCCGGGGCGCTGCGCGGCCTGCTGCGCTCGCGCACCGTGCAGTACCTGGGCCTCATGTCCTTCTCCCTGTACCTGGTGCACGAGCCGGTCGTGGTCTCGCTGCGGCTGCTGACGCACTCGATCTCGCCGTGGTGGGTGCTCATCCTGGCGCCGTTGGCCTCGGCGCCGCTGACCTGGTTGTTCCAGCGCTACATCGAGGCCCCCAGCCACCGGCTGGCCCGCCGCACCGGGGCTCTGGCCTCGGCGCGCTTCGCCCAGTGGTCCGAGCGCCGTCGCCCCACCCGGTCGGCGGACCACAGCGAGAGGGGCTAGGGCCATGGCGGCCAAGCGCACCCGCATGAGCGCCAGCGAGCGGCGCGAGCAGCTCATCGCCGTGGCCCGCGGGCTGTTCGCCGAGCGCGGCTTCGACGCCACGAGTGTGGAGGAGGTGGCGGCCCGCGCCCAGGTGTCCAAACCGGTGGTCTACGAGCACTTCGGCGGCAAGGAGGGCCTGTACGCCGTCGTCGTCGACCGGGAGATCACCACGATCTCGGCCGCAATCTCCTCGGCGATCGCGGACCCGGCCGCGGACGCCGCGGCGGCGCCGGAGGCCGGGCGGCGCGCAACGGAAGGGCCTGATGCCTCCGGCTCGGCCTCACGGGTCGCCGAGCGGGCCGCCCTGGCCCTGCTGACCTATATCGAGGACTCCCCCGACGGCTTCCGCATCCTCTCGGCCGGCTCGGACCGCGCCGCCGGCACCTACTCCACACTGCTGGCCGACGTCGCCATCGAGGTCTCCGGGATCCTCGCCTCGCAGTTCGCCGCCCACGACCTCGACCCGCGCACGGCCCCGTTGTACGCCCAGATGCTGGTGGGTATCGTGGCCATGCCGGCTCAGTGGTGGTTGGAGAACCGCTCGATGAGCAAGGAGGAGGTGGCCGC
>ERZ773021.810-NODE-810-length-11274-cov-12.1668_pt1 | contig 11274 bp, 15 predicted proteins | sample MGYA00511668_ERZ773021 | MGnify/ENA primary metagenome ERZ773021 (study PRJEB29015, sample SAMEA2737961) | human oral metagenome | biome: human oral; feature: human-associated habitat; material: dental | place: China | collected 2032 ... | reverse complement strand
AAAACCTGTGTTGGGGTTTCGGTTGTCGGAGGAAGGGCTTTTTTGCAAAGGTCTCCCACTATATGTTGGTCAATTCTGTTTTTGGATGATGGGCAAAATATCCTGATTTTCGTGGGCGAAGCCCACGCTACGGTTGAGGTGCGCGTTTTATGCAAATTCATAATAAAAGGTCGTCTGAAAATGCGGATAGCGAGTTTTTCTAAAACCACTATTTCGTTTTCAGACGACCTTTTGTGTATATGGATTTTTAATCAAACAGCAAAATCAGCAGCAACACAATCGCAATTACGCCCAGCCACATGCTTTGCCGCTGCTGCACTTTAACCAAATGGATATAGGCATCGCGCATTTCCTGCTGGCGGTTTTCATCAACCAGCGCATTGATTTTGCGCGGCAGGGAAGGGATGATTTGCGCCCAGTCGGGGGCTTCGTTTTTGAGGTTGCGCCAAAGGGCTTTGGGGCCGACCTGTTCGTTCATCCATTTCACCAAAAACGGTTTGGCGGTTTTCCACAAGTCCAAATCGGGATCAAGCTGCCGTCCCAAGCCTTCGATGTTGAGCAGCGTTTTTTGCAGCAATACAAGCTGCGGCTGAATTTCGACATTGAAGCGGCGGCTGACTTCAAACAGACGCATCAGCACCAAGCCGAAGGAAATTTGCGAAATCGGTTTGTTGAACACCGGTTCGCACACGGCGCGGACGGCGGCTTCCAATTCTTCCGCGCGCGTGTCGGCCGGCACCCAGCCCGATTCGATGTGGGCGGTGGCGACGCGGTGGTAGTCGCGGTTGAAAAAGGCGAGGAAGTTGATGGCGAGATAGCGCTTGTCGTAGTCGGTCAGCGTGCCGACGATGCCGAAATCGAGGGCGATGTAGCGGTTGTCGGCGGCGACCAGAATATTGCCGGGGTGCATGTCGGCATGGAAAAAGCCGTCGCGGAATACTTGCGTGAAGAAGATTTCCACGCCGTAATCGGCAAGTTTGTGCAAATCGATGCCGTCGGCTTTGAGTTTGGCGATTTCCGATACGGGCGTGCCGTCCATCCATTCGATGGTCAGTACGTCGCTGGTGCAGTAGTCGTAAAACACTTTAGGCACAATCAGCATATTGCTGTTTTGGAAATTGCGACCAAGCTGGCTGGCATTGGCGGCTTCGCGCATCAAGTCCAACTCGTCGTGCAGATATTTGTCGAACTCCGCCACCACTTCGCGCGGTTTCAAACGCTTGCCGTCGGCAAACAGACGCTCGACCCAAGCCGCGCCGAAGCGCATCAGCGACAAATCCTGTTCGATAACGGGCAGAAGGTTGGGGCGCAAGACTTTGACCGCCACTTGTTCGCCCGAATGCAGGCGGGCTTTGTGTACTTGGGCGATGGATGCGCTGGCGACGGGTTCGGTTTCAAATTCCGCGTACAGCGTTTCGATGGATTGCCCCAGTGATTTTTCGATTTGCGAGCGTGAAAGCTGCGCGTCGAACGGCGGGACTTTGTCTTGCAGCTTTGCCAGTTCGACCGCGTAATCATGCGGAATCAAATCGGGGCGTGTGGAGAGAACCTGCCCGAACTTGATGAAAATCGGCCCTAAGCTTTCTAAGGCAAGGCGCAGACGGACGGCTGGCGGTTCGTTTTCCAATTCAGACGACTGCGGCAGCATTTTCAACAGCGTCCGCGCCCAGCCCGGACGGACAAGCGCGGCAAACAGCTCGGCGAGGCGGTAGAGATAAAGCGTGCGGAGGATGGTTTTGATGCGTTTGAGCCGTTTCATGATTAAGCGCTGAAAATGCTGAAAGTCGAAATTATATAGTAAATAGGCCTTGCCCACACGGAATGGGATGGGGCTAGGACATGGATGTGAGCGGGAATTGGCTTTGCGGGCGAGCGGATGGCGTTATAGTGGATTAACTTTAAACCATTACGGCGTTGCCTCGCCTTAGCTCAAAGAGAACGATTCTCTAAGGTGCTGAAGCACCAAGTGAATCGGTTCTGTACTATCTGTACTGTCTGCGGCTTCGTCGCCTTGTCCTGATTTAAATTTAATCCACTATAGATTCATTGAATCAAAAAGATACTACTTTAATTGACAATATCATCTTTACACTTAATTTACAAACCATTGATTTGCATAATATTTAAATTGAGTGATATTTAAACACAACGATGTCACGGCGTTTCATTTTTTGAAATGCCGTGATTTTTTTGGGTGTGGTCACGCCGCTTTATAGCGGGTCGGGTCGTAGTCTTCGCCTTTTTTGTGGACGTGGTAGGCGACGACGGCGAGCTTTCGCATGATGGCGGCAATAATGACCTTTTTGGGTTTGTTCTTGGCTTCAAGGCGGGCAATGAAGTCAGGGAATGCCTTTATCCGATAGGCGACCATCGCGGGCATGAAGAGCATGGCGCGTAGTCTTCGGTTACCGTATCTTGTCAAGCTTGGTTTGCCCCTTACTGATGTGCCAGAATCTTTGATTTGAGGCGTTAATCCTGCGAACGCTGCAAACTTGTTTGATGTTGGGAAATCCGCACCTGAAAGGTAGTTCAGCAGCATGACGGCGGTCAGCCTGCCGATCGCGGGTATGGTGGCCAGTCTGTCAGTCTGTTCTTTCAATGCGGGTTGCTTCGTGAGTTTTTCCAGTTCTTTTTTGACTGCCTTTATTTGCCGCTGCAAATGCTTGATGTTGCTTTGGCAGATTTTGACGACAAAAGTGTCTTTTGCGGCTTCGAGTCTGTTTTTTTGGGCGGTGCTGTCTGCGGTCAGTTGGGCATAGAGAGCGGAAAGGCGTTTGAGTTTGTAGCCGTCGTTTATGACTGGTTTTCGGATCACGAGGTCTTGGGCTTTGGCTGTCTGACAGTATTCGGCTATTAGTTTGGCGTCTTGTTTGTCTGTTTTGGTTCGGGTAAACCTGCTTTCGGCGTATTTGCTGATTTTCAGCGGGTTGACGACTGATACTTTGTACAGGCTGCCTATGTAGTCGGCGATGCCTTCATAGTAGTTGCCCGTGGCCTCCATGCAGATATGCGCGTCAGGACATTTCAGTTTGTCCAGCCAGTCTTTGAACTGCTCAAAACCTTTGCTGTCGTTGTCAAACTTTGCGGACTTTTCGATACCGCCAATTATGGCGGTTGCGTCAAATGTGGTCTTTGATATGTCAAGTCCTACGGCGTTTCGCATATAGATTACCCTTACTTATTCAGAATCTTAGTTCTTTGATACTACTCAATTTCACAAACAATAAAGCCGCCCGCCTAATCTTTTTGGCAGCCTTTGGGCTTGGTCGTTGTCAGGCTGGATGGCTTCGGCATAGGGTAGCTAATCCTTTGCCGAGTTTCAGTATAGCATGATTCATTTTTAGCATTTTATTGCAGCCGGCGGAGCTCAATTTTGCTTGAAAATGGGATTTTTAACGTCGCCGGAAGAAATAAAATTGCTTAAATCTTAATATTTGCCTTCGGCGACCCTTCGGGGACGTTCGCCACGTGGCAGGCGGGCATGAAATAAAACCCTTCCTGCCCACCTACCACAAGCGTGTTTCTTGAACTTTTGGGAATCAAGTGGGTATTCATAAAGATTGGGCAAAAGGCGCGCCCAATCTTTACAAACCTTCCCCCTTGACACCCAAAATTTCAATTCCTTAAAAATTAAGGCCGTCTGTATTTAGACGGCCTTATATATCACTCATCCTCAACGGCTTTCAAAAGATGCAACCATTTGATATGCGGCATACTTGCAAAAGTCTTTTTATTTGTGCCAGCTTCCCACCTTTGGACGGTTGCCAAGGATACTCCTGTTATATCGGCTAGACGCTGTTGCGTCAGACCGTATTTTTGGCGCAATGCCTTTAAATTTTTTGGTGTATAACCAAGCTCCATATTATCAATCATCTATAAGCTCCCGTGTCGGTGTTATAAGCTCATCAATCACCCTATGCAATGCCTCAAATTTAGGCTGTTGCAGGGCGCGCAAATCGGCAAATAAGTCGATAAGGTCGTCATCGTAACCTTTGCTGATTGCCTGCTTGATTTGAGATAGTAGACTTAAATAATCTTGTTCCCATTTGTCCGCCCACTCATGCGCCATATCGCGGCGCGACTCCCGTTTATGGTTCTTTTTGAGCCGCTCGGTGATACTTTTTCGGTTTTTTGCCATATCGTCCTCCTATAAAACAAAAGCCGCTTGAGTAAATCAGGCGGCTTTTAGTTTTGGTTATTTAGCGATATAACCGCCGAAAACTTTTTTTCCCCAATTTAAATTATCAAACATATCCCAAAATGCAGGCACATCGAGCGAATAAAATAAATGTTGTTCTCCATTTTTGTATGTCATGATTTGAGCCGTTTTAATATTTTCATTTCCAATTGTAATAAATTTGAATGAAACTTCATGCACATTAAATTCTTCCCCATCTACAATTAAAAGATTTTGTTCAGGTTTGAACTCCACTTCTTTTGTTTCGCCCGTGTTGATTCGGTTGGATCGGGTAACAGTTTCATATTGACGTTTTACTTCAACTTTTTCGGTTTTTATAACGTTTATTGAGAATTTCATTTTTTTTGCTCCTATCCGCCCGATGGCGGTCAGTTTGTTAATCATGTTTCGGCGGTCTGTGTTGTCTGCCTATGTGTGTATATTACCTCATTTAATGAGGTAATGCAATAAATATAATGTTAGATTATGTAAAAGGTCGTCTGAATTTCAGACGACCTTTCTGTCATGGTGAACCGACGACCCCGCCGCGTTGTGCAAACTGTTGCCCTGCTTCGACGTAGCCGTCATACATGAGGTTTTGGGGACTTTGCCCACCCATCGTAAGGACTTGCCCTTTTTCAGGCTCATATGCTGTCTGCGGGGCTGTTTGTGGTTGTTGTGCGGTTTGCTGCTCATCCTTATACGGATTAAACGGCAAGCCGTTCTTTGCATAGTCTTTGCACATGGCTTTAGTAATTTCTTTAAGCTGTGTGCCTTGGCTTGAATAACAGGTACATCCGCTTTTGCCACCATCAACGCAGCCGACAGGGTACTCAAATGTTTTGACTTGGCGGACACCGTTGTAAATGGGTTTGCTTTCGGGCTTTCCGGCGAGTACAGGAACGAAGTCTTCAGGTTTTAGGTTTTGCCCCTGAATTCCGCTTTGCGGCATCATTTCTTTTTGGCTTTCAGGGTCAAGTGGATTTTTGAAACCGATAGGTTCTTTTGCTTCTTCGGCCTGTGCCGTTATTCCTGCTTTTTGTTTGTAGCCCTGATACATTTTATAGCCCATAAATCCGACCAAACCTAAGATACACGGCAGGATAAACAACATGGCGATTATAACGTAATACCACCTTGATTTGACGTGAGAATGCGCGGTATGCACTTCGGCGGATTTGTAGTATTCGAAAACCTCCTGTCTGATTTTATGCGAACTGGACAAGGCGTTTCTAGCCTGTTGGGTCGGATTTAAGGCTACTTCGTTCCATTCGAGCCTTGTCAGACCGCCCATTTTGTTTGCAGCTATATGGATATGCTTATTGACAACTTCGCGCAGATTCACGTCAAGCAGTTTGGGCGATTGCGTGATAAGTATCATGTCGATACCGTAATGACCGTGAATGTTCAAAAAGGCGACGTTTTCAGGCATTTTAGAACCGCTGGAACGGGTCGGAAACAGATATTGCACTTCGTCATAGATGACGACAGAGCCTATATTCTCTTTCCATTTCAGCCATTCGTGCATGTCTTCCCAGCTATGCCCTTCCGGCGGTTTATGATGTTCTATCAAAAGGCCATTGATATTTGAAAAAATTTTTCGACCTTTATAAAAATCATCAAACATAAGCAATTCGACGGCAAAGGCGGTTTTGCCGATTCTTGGTTTTCCTGTAATCAGGGTAATTGCGGCCATCTTTATCCTTTCTTACCAAAGCTTAATTTAGACAAGGTTTTAAAAGTAACGACAAAGGCGAGCATGCCAAACATAATATTCAGAACAACGCCGCCACCTGCGATATAAAAAATTTGGATCGCTCCGGCGGGAACCGCCCCCATGCTGCTTATAAATTGATTTTTAAGATTACCCATAAGGGCGTCAAAACCGACATAGGTAATTATAGACACCCCTAAGGCAGTCAAGATGTATTTGACAACATGGTTTATCAAATATGGAGCAAGAGCAGCTAAAAATCTCATAAATCAAATCCCCCTATGCGTTATTTCTTACAACTCTAGACACGAAGAACGAAGCCACCAGCCAAGCCATGGCGATAATAAATGGGCGCATCATGGCAGCTAAATTACACGCAGGCTCAAGACTGATTTTGTATTCCGCGCCCAACGCCTGAAACGTTACCGGAGCAGGGCATTCGCCATACTCGCTAAAGGTATTGTCAGGCGTGAAGTTCAAATCGATAGTTTCTTGAGGAATCTCTAAATTTGGTTCTTCTTTTTCGGGCAATTCGTCACAGGCCAAAATATTCGGGAACACTTTACAAAGCAAACCTCCGTCTTCCTTCGGCTTGTCGTCCTCTTTCGGCTTGTCGTCGGGTTTTGGGTCGTCTTTACCGTCTGGGGTATTACTTGGATCAGGTTTGTCTTTTCCGCTAGGACTACCATCGGGGTCGGGCTTGGTTTTATCGGACGGGCTGCCGTCGGGCGTTGGGTCGGGTTTGCCGTCTGGCTTACCGTCTGGATTTGGATTGGGTTGTCCACCCGTCTTGCCATTTTCGTCCGGTGTAGGGGTTGGGTTGGTTTTGGGAGCGGCAGGACTGCCCGGTGTGAGGTCGGGTCGTGGTGTTGTGTTTACTGATGCCGTGGTTTTGCCATTACTATCTCGTCCGAATGTAATTTGGATTTGCACGGGCTTATTGTCATTCCCTGTTACGGGGCCTAGGGTAACTACTGTTCCGGGGGAGACTTGGACGCCTTCGCTATAACCTGGTCTGCCTGTTCCTTCTACAAATGGCGTGGGGCTTCGGTCAATTGATGGCGTTGCGATTTCTAAAAATTTTTGCGGGGTTAGAATTTCTCTTTCATTCATTTTCAATGAAAAATGTATGACAGACCTTCCATCATCGCCCCTTTTAACCGAACAATCGCCTCCATTCCAAGTGAAATAGCACTTATCAAAAATATACTTGTTCCAATCTAAAACGCTATCACCTTCTGCCAATCTTTTTTGTTTTTGTTTCCAATATGGACGGGCGAGCCTTTCCATTTGGGCTTCCATTAAATATTCGATTTCTTTTTGTTTTTTTGGATCATCAGAATACTTATTTCTAATTACAGATGAATCGACACCGTAACAATCAACATCTACTGCTCTATCTTGATCATCCCTTTCCCAAATGCAATTTCTTGCCGCCCAATCTTTATAAAATTCTTCCTTTGCTTCGTCGTAATGGTAGCCTTGGCTTTCGAGGTCTCCTTTGACGGCTTGATAGGCTTCGTAGGCGAGCAATGCGCCGCCTAGATAGAGATTGCCGCGACTGCTGACGGCAAGTTGTGCGCCTTTTTTGACTAGACCAAATGCGCCTGACAAGACGCTTTGGCGGGAGACGGTTGCTTCAACGGTTGCACCGATTCGGGCAGCCGATGAAGCTCCGGTAGTGGTTTCGATGACTCTTGCTGATGTGGTTGAGGATGTGCCGTAGCTATTGAGATTTATAATTTTTTCCCAATTGAAATTATTACCTGTTCTAGTCGTTACCTCTAAATTAACTTTATTTCCAACAGGGAAATTTCTAGTTTGACCTATTGCATAACCATTCAGCAAAACTAAGGTCATCACTGAAAACAAAATATTTAACTTCATCGACCCAATCACTTAAAACAAGTAGAGAGCCATCAGAAAAAAAGAATTTCCAATATTTGCCATCTGATTTATTCAGGAAATAGCACAAATTAAAAAAGAAATTTATGTCATTAACATTTTTCTCGATTAATAGATTAACTGCTATTTCTGCCAAAGGCATGCCATAAAACTTACTGCTCTTATCTACTTTGCAATTAAAAATATATTCTTCAATCAACATAATCCTAACTTTCGTAACGGTTACAGAAAGTCGGGATTATACCCTTTTTGAATATCAAAAAAATATCAGCGATGCCAAACAGACCGCGCCGAATCCGTATAAAAACCAAAAGTCAATCATCTACACTCCCTTGATTCTCCGTAACCGATTCAATCAGCCGTTTTATCATCCTGATACCGAATACGATTACCAATAAGACTATGAACGGCGCGCCGACCAATACGCCGAATTGTATTTGTTCTGCTATGTCGCATTGCGGAAAGCTCAAATTGATTTTCTGCTCGTTCAAATACCAGTCTTTGCCGTTTTTGTAAGGGCGGATAACTTTGCCATCCGCCGTTACGGTAGGTAGGACTTGAGACAATACATAGTCATGCGCTTCTTCGTTCGATAAAAAGCATTGCAATCCAACGCGATACCCCATGTCCTACCCTTTCAGTTATTTGGCCGTTTTAACCATGGAGAAGGCCATGCGGAAGCCTTGCATCAACACGATAACCGACAGAACTGCGGCACCGATTGCAGATACCATTACGGCAAATTTTGCAATCTCAGCGGCAGCGGTCGTACCGATACCGGACAAATCGACGCCATCGGCAGCGGCCAAAGCGGAAGCGGTTGTCAGGGCTGTTGCAGCAATAACTTTATTGCCATATTTTTTTGCTACGTTTAAGAGTTTCATAGCGTTTTCCTTTCAATAAGGGTTGATAAAAAAGTGATGCAGTTGTTTTGAGACTGACCGCAAGTCTTTTAACCGTACAGGTACCAAACCGATACAATTAAAACCAGTAAGAAAAAAACCAACCCGCCCAAACTTAATTTGAATGATAGGGGTAATTTCTGATTCATTTGTAATCCTTTAATTGCGGGCTTTGTGAAAGGTTTTACAGACCGCCCGCCGAGCCTGTGAACTTATTCTTCTTTCAGGTAAAACGCGAATATTTGAAATCCGCCGCCTATTTCTTCCATTCCGGCATTAAATGCGTCTTCATAGCTTTCAAAATGCCCGGCAGATTTTAGGTTTTGGGTAAAACCTGTATCGCCAAACGGATCGGGATAGATGAATTCGTGTGATTCCAAATCCTGAACTATGAACCGTTCTTTATATTTCATGATTTAGCCTTTCGGCTTTGCCTCTATTTGTACTTGGAACTCTTTCAGTGTGGGAACCATGCCTTTGCCTGTCGAGGTCATCTCTACGGTAATCATGACTTCGCAAGGGAAACTGAGGTTTGCCAGCTTTGCAAAGTTATCGCTTGAACCGAACTTCATCTGCGCTGCGGTGAAGCCGACGGCGTTACCCGATTGAGACGGGAGCGGTGTGGCGACCAAGACAGAACAACTGTCAATCTGCGAGCCGTCAATTTCGCCTTTGAATTTTTTTGCACCTAAAAAGGTTGCGGGATAAGTGATTATCTGGTTTTGGTTAAACATAGATATTTCCTTTCTTAAAAATCATACCAATCAAATTTGACGGGCTTTTTGGTATAAGCCCTATATTCACCGTGATACTGCCGATACTTGGAATTTTTAAGACGGTTTCGCGCTGTTTCTTCATGCCATCGCGCCGTCCTTCGCTTCATCTGCTCGGCGAGCGGTAAACCTTTTTCATAGTTGCGCTGCAACCATCGTTCATACGCTTCGTCTTCTTTGCGTTTTCTGTCTGCTTCATACTGGACGTCAAAAAGACGTTTATGCGGGTCGTAGCCGTCTGACAGCTTGAAACCGACCGAATCTAAATCTAAAGCCATGACTTCAAAATCAAGTGCTGCCTCCGCCGATTCGTGTATGAACCCGCTTTTTTCTGCCTGCCTCAATTCATTCAAATCGTATTTTTCAGGCTCAAGACCTTTGGGATAGCCTTGTTCTGCTTTTAGCTGCCTGACAATTTCTTCAGCAGTGAAACCTAAATCGGACATGAAATTGACGAGCTTGCCGACGGCGTTCTTTGCGTGTTTCAATTTGTGGCCGAACGTCAGATTCAGTGCTTTGCTTCTAGACTCAAACCTTTTTTCCTGCGGCATATTTTTGAAAGTGCTGCATATGGGAAATGCGCCGCAAAAGTAACCGCCTTCGTCTGTCAGAATCTCAAACGGTATTTCTATATCTCCGTGGTTAAACTGTATTTCAAACCTGACCCATGGGCTGTCCTTATCACCCAACTGACGGCCTTTTTCATATACGCGGACAAAGCGGGAATTTTTCTTCCGACCGACATAAAATGTCTTGCCCGTGCCGTCTTCTTTACGCCATGCCGACCCGACTGTTTCGGACTTCGGTCGCATATTGTGATTGTCGAAAAAGCCGTTATCGTGGTCTAACAAGGCTCGTTCGGGTGTGTATTGGCCATCGAAAAAATCTAAAGCCAAATCGATTCGGGTTATTCTGGGTCGGACGGCGTTTTCTAAAAACTGCCTCATCCTTCCTTCCCAACCCGCTTGCGCGAGATTGCACCCAACGCCTTTCAGCTCGATTAAAACGGTATCCCGCTGTCCGCCATAATGGACTTCGCCGTAATCCACATCGTCCGATCCGAGCCGGTACATGGATTCGTAAAACTTATTACCTTTGGACTTGCATTTCCGGGTAATCCCGAAACCTAAAATTTCTTCCAACTTCCTACTCAAGACGAACATATATTCAGTATCGGATACCAACGGACATCCGGCGATTTTTACCAATGTGTCTTCATGGAAGGTTATAGAAAGCCAGTCTATGAAAACGCCGTCCTGTACACCCCGCCTTTGCGGAACTTCAATCAGTTTTCCCCGCTCATCCGTGATGAAATGGGAGAAATATTCTATTTGGCTCATCTGCTCCCCTCTTTTGGAATTTCGGGGCTTTGGTTTTTGCTCCCCCCCTGTTAGTCAAGGGGGGGGGCTTTCTGCCGCTTCCCGTCTGCCGCGCTGGCGCGCGCCCGACGGTCTGCGACCGAAAGCCCTTCATCCCGACAAACTATTAAAGAACAATAAACGGCGAACCGTCCGAAGTTAAAATGACAGGATAGTAAGAGCCTGCCGAATCTATTTGTTTCAGTGTTTCCAACAAATCTGGAAACGTTTCTTGCGTTTCCAGTTCATGGGCTTTTCCTACTTGGAATCGGTAAAAGCACAAAACACATGAATTTTTTAATTTGAATATTCGCCAGTAAGACGAACTGAAAATAATGTTTGCTGACATAAAAAAGCCCCTTTCACTTGGCTAATGAAAGGGGTTTGTTAAGTTTGGTTAATTGTCCCTCTCACGGGGCGTAATATATAAGGTCGTCTGAAAACG
>ERZ773021.808-NODE-808-length-11303-cov-7.34975_pt1 | contig 11303 bp, 14 predicted proteins | sample MGYA00511668_ERZ773021 | MGnify/ENA primary metagenome ERZ773021 (study PRJEB29015, sample SAMEA2737961) | human oral metagenome | biome: human oral; feature: human-associated habitat; material: dental | place: China | collected 2032 ... | reverse complement strand
CTTCTAGATATTTAGAACAACTGTTAAAAAAAGAATTTAATCTTTAATTCTGATTATTTAGAAAGGAGGGAAATTTATGCAAAGTCATTTAATCAATTTCTGGCTTTATTTGTATCTGTCCTGTATCTACTTTTTGCCCTTAATAAAACTTATACGTTCAAAAGAGCAAGATACAACGTTTTTGCTTCGTAAAATGCTTTTCCCTCTAGAATATCTAATACAGATAAAACTCGAAAAAACAACGAATTACAGCCGTTCTGCAATACGTTTAGGTCACATATTGGTTTGGTTATTTAGCATATTTGGCTTAATGCTTGCAACAGTACCAATGTATATTTTTGATGAACCATACGAGAACCACACGTCAATTCTATTATTTATAACGTACTATTTAATGTTTGCACCAATAAGTTTTTGGTTTCAACCACGGTCATATCAAAACAAGTAGGGTTTGCCGATTACAAAGCCTTATGCTAAAATGAAAACAACTTAATACGACTTAAAAGAAAACTAAAAAAGCCTTGATCCCAAAGGATTAAGACTTAAATTAGAAAGTAGCTCTTACCAGCTACTTAGTCCAATTAACTTCAACCGCCAAGTAAAAGTTAATTGAATATTTATTTTCTTGATTACTTTAATTATACCGTAGATACACCCAAAGTGGCAAGTCTACAAGAATAGTAATTTACAGAATGTAAGGGCTAAGTAGGGTTAATCTACTTAGTCCTTTTAATGTTATTAATTCAAGGAAAATAAAAACTTGTCGGGCGGACAAGTTCTGTTGCTTGCTAACTCATGTATTTGTTAGTTGCTAGTAAATTATAGCAACTATGTAAGAATTTGTAAAATCATGCAACTATTTTTATTTTCCTTTCAAATCGAAAGGGAGTATTAACATGACAGAATTTAATTTTATTCAATCAAAAAATGCTTATGGAACCAAGTTTTTTCAACTACCACAGGTATTATTATATGGCGAAAAATATAAAAAACTAAGTGACAGTGCCAAATTAGGTTATGTAGTTTTGCGTGATCGTTTGGAATACTCATTGCAAAATAATTGGATAGATGATGAAGATAGAGTGTACTTTATTTTTACTAATCAAGAGCTTAACGATTTATTTGGGTGGGGAAAGACTAAAATATCTAAGATAAAAAAAGAGCTTGAAGAAGCAGGGCTTTTGTTCCAAGTTAAGCAGGCGTTCGATCCAAAAAAAATGAAAAATCTACCCAACAGGCTTTACCTTGCTGATTTAGAAGTCACGGCAAAAGACGTATATATTAAACAGAATTTTGCTAATAAAACGGCTGAAACCCTTGATACAAGCGGACAACCGCAAATGGGACCTCGGTTAGAAAAGATTGAAACGGCTGAAACCCTTGATACAAGCGGACAACCGCAAATGGGACCTCGGTTAAAAACGGCTGAAACCCTTGATACAAGCGGACAACCGCAAATGAGACACAATCTAGACAATACTAATTATTTAGATACTAATAGAGACTATAAAGAGACTGCACAGCTAGATTTTTCCACTGCTAATTTTTCAAATGCTCAAATTGAAAAACAAAATCAAGACCTAGTACTACATGCAAAAGAATTTTTAACAACAGAAGATTCTGACGGAATCCCATTTGAACCTGAAACAATCAAATTATTGTCACTATGGGCAAATAATCCAAAACAAATACGTAAATTTATTGGCATTATTCTAAATGCTAGACGAGATGCCCAAGAGTTACACAAAGATCGTCATCTATTTTTTATCTTAGATGAGGAACCAGAATTACAAACCAAGATCACACAAACCTTACGTCGGTATTTTAATGCTTTGCGAAGCGACGATAAACAGATTAAAAATTACGAGAACTATTTATATATCACTATGAGAAATATGTTTGAAAATTACGGTAGTTCTAAACTACAACGTGAATACAAGCTTGAACACTCAACAGACCAGATAGCGAAGAATAATTTATCAATGGATTTAGGGACGGAGTATCTGAGTTAATTAGAAATACAAAAAATGTAAATAGTCGTTAGAAGCCATAAAATGCCATATAAGCAATTTTATAGTTAAAACGACTAATTATCCGTTTAAGCTATAAAAATGGCTGAAACACAAAAATAAACGGCTTAATTGGCTTTTTAATAGCACCAGTATAAGATGTAGAGAGGGATAAGAACGTAAAACATTAAATGAGATTCAAAGCAAGTTAGCAAGAGTATGAAAGGAGTTTTTAAATGACACAAGCGATAAAAGAATCCGAGCAAATTGAACAATTATTGGCTGATCCTTGGGCAGCAGATATTCAAGCGATTTGGGAACAAGCCTTGCATAATCCTGACCCTGATAAGCGGAAACTTTTTGACGCCTTACACACGTATGTTTTAGATAAGCGCCAAGAAGAAATTATCAACGAAAAAAAGTTTGTAATTTAATATGGACGAACAAGAGAAATATATTATAGTAGCAGGAATAAATGGCGCAGGGAAAAGCACATCTTAATTTAATTGATAAGGCACATCAAACTGGCTATGAAGTCACTTTATTATATGTTGCATTAAATAGTGTTAAAACAGCAATTAAGCGAGCAAATGAAAGAGTTTAACGTGGCGGTCATGGTATACCACCAGAAACGATTAAAAAGCGTTACAGTCAATACGAGAAAACATACTCAAGTTGAAATTAATAACTTGAAACAATATCCATGGATTAATCAAGGTCTAACCTCTTCAAAAAAGTACAAACTCAATTAGAAAAATTTGTTGAAAATAACCCAACAATTAATGAAAAATTAGATAAGACAATAAAAAAGGATAATCCTAAAATTTAGGACTATCCTTTTTTATATTTATCAGGCTTGTTTGAATTAACGTAATTAGAAAATATTTTTAAAAGATTTTCTGTGTCATCAACTGATAAACTTTCAGTCTCAAAGTATTTATCTAGTATGGCGCCTTTTTGGATTAAAAGGCGGGTACGTTCTTTTCTAGCTTTAGAGTTTTCAAAATATTTTGATTGACGTAAAATAAATTCTTCCTGATCAATTTTTTTTTGAAGTTTATCTTTTGATGAAACTAATTGATTAAATTTATTACTCATAGGCTAAAACCTCAAATTATTTTAAGAGATACCATTGTTGTTATCACTAACATTTGAAGATGAATTACTATCATCTATTTTTGTAATAGTTTCATCATTATCGCTAACATTACTTGAATTTAAAAATTCAGCAATTTGTTTTGAAATATCTTTAATTTTATTTTGATCCAAATTTGAGTAATCTAAATTGGATAACTTGATTATTTCATGACCTAACTTTTTATCAATTTTTTCTTTTTCACTCTTTATTTTTTCATTTAACTTATTCAATTTTTGTTGCTGTTTCTCTAAATTGCTTAAAGACATATTTACACCCCTTACTAACACCTTATATATTTATTTGAACACAGAATAACATAATGCGGAAGACAAGTCAACATATTGGTTGCATAAACAAATATTAAATAGTACACTGAAAATGAATTTAATAGATATCAGAAGAACGAATAAAATGAGTTCAATGCGCACTTACACTCCAATAAATTGGAGTAGTGCTAAAAACATAAAATATACTGTATCAGAAGTTGCCTTTGGCAACAACAAAAAAATAAAAAACAATAATCAAGGGAAGTGAATTGTATGGCAATTTTCCACATGAATTTTACAAATATCAGTGCAGGTAATGGACGAAGTGCTATTGCCAGTGCTAGTTATCGAAGTGGAGAAAAATTGCACAGTGATATGGAGGGTAAAAATTACTTTTATGCACGAGATGTAATGCCTGAAACTTTTATTTTAGTCCCTGAAAATGCGCCTGATTGGGCAAAAAATAGAGAAAAACTATGGAATGAAGTTGAAGCAAAAGATAGGTTTGCTCATTCAAGATATGCTAAAGAATTTAACGTAGCGTTACCAGTTGAATTAAACGAAGATGAACAAAAAGAATTATTAAAAAATTATGTTCAAAAAAACTTTGTTGATAGTGGCATGGTAGCTGATGTTTCTATTCATAGAGACCACCCAGAAAATCCACATGCTCATGTTATGCTAACTAACCGACCCTTTAATGAAGACGGAACATGGGGAATAAAAAGCAAAAAAGAATATATTTTGGACGAACAAGGAAACAAAACATATACAAAAAGTGGCTATGCAAGAAACAGGAAAATATGGCTAACTGATTGGGATAGGAAAGGGAAAGTTGAAGAATGGCGTAAAGAATGGGCTAAGTCAGTAAATAGAGTTTTTGAACAAAAAAATATGCCAGATCGAATTAGTGAAAAAACATTAGATGAACAAGGTATTGACGGAGTAGCAACTCAACATGTTGGTGTAAACGGACAGCGACCTGAAAGAGAAAAGTTTAATCAACTAGCTTTGGAGAATAGAAAGCACAAAGCACAGCTAAAAAACGTTGATGAAAAAATTCATAATGAGCGTAGAATGCAAACATTACAAAATCACTTATCATTTAGTGAAAAGCGTTCTGTTTCACAACTAAGTAAGGAGTTACAAACATTTGTCAGCTTAGAAAATTTGGACGAAAAAAAACGTATGCTATTTAATTGGAAAAATAGTCTATTAATTAAACAAGCAGTTGGAGAAGATATTTCCAAACAAATGTTTACTATCAATCAGCAAGAACAATCATTAGAAAAGGCAAATGATTTACTTGATAAAGTTGTTGATAGAACAATTAAGAGTATCTATCCAGATGTTGATATTGAACAAACAACGGTTGCTGAAAGAAGAGAATTAATTAAAGAAACAGATAGCGAAAAAACAATTTTTTCAGGGCAAGAATTGAAAGACCGTTTAGCTATGATACGAATGGATATTTTTAATAAAGAAATACTATCATTCACAAAGCGACCTTATGTTAGTTGGTTAGTGTTAGAAAATCAGGAAGAACGCACCAAAGATTATATGACAGAAATTTTAGCTCAAAAGGGATATAAGTTTGCTGATATTGAGCGATCAAAAGGTAGTATTTTACGAAACTTTAGTGATGAAGAACAAGACAGTTTGAAACGTGGAATTAAAGACTTACAAGCTACAAATGAAATTAAAAATGTTGTTCAAATTCAATATTCAGGAGTATTAAAAAAGACATTCCCTGATATGGATATTGATAATGTGACAATGGTTGATCAGGAAAAGATTTACACAGCTATTGTCTACTTTAATCCTGAATTGAAACAACTATCAAAACAAGAATTTAATGAATTAAAGGATAATCCACCAGTTAAATTTAATACGAGAGAACATCAACAAGGGCTTGCGTATTTGAGCGGTACGATAAAACTTGATGATATTAAAAACCCTAATCTAGTCAGAGTATTAGCTAATGAGGGAACTAAACAGTTATTTATAGGAGAAAGCAGTCAAGACCCTAACATTACTAAGGAACAAATAGAACAGGTCAAGCAAGTTATGACACAAAATAATGGTGCGTATGAGGATTATCGTAAAGCCAATATTAGTGATTATCAAAGTGTCAATTATCGTGAAACAACACCAGCGGAGTATCTAAATAATGTATTTAGTAGTGTCATTATGAAATTACTGTATATTGATGAAGCACGTAGAAAGAAAGGCTTGAAAGAAACAGAATGGGAAATGGAGAAGAAGAAGAGACAGCACGAGAAGCACGGTAGACAAATGTAAAACAAATATAATAGTTAATTGAACACATTGTGTTCAATTAATGGTATACTGGTTTTATAAATTAGGAAAGGAGAAACCGTGTGTGGCAGAAAATCAGGAGTGGTACAGTCTTACAAAAGCCAGTGAGAAACTAGGTTATGGCAGAACTTATGTTAGTTTGTGGTTGCGTAGACATAAAGACGACTTCCCAAGCAGTATGTTAATGGAGTCAGGAAACAGCAAGATGATTTCTGAACAAGGCATAGAATGGATTAAAGAAAACATAAAAAAAGCGGGCGTCCTCGTCAGCAATAGCAGTGCTAATGAGGATAAATACCTAATATTGCGAGTATTAGGTAAAGCCCTTAATATCCATTTTACAGGGTGGGCAAGGGGACGTCTAGGTAATTTACTAACGCCATAGCCCACAAATAACTTAAATTTAAAGGGGGTGACAGAATGAAAAAGGAGAGCTGGCAAGGAATTAAAGGAAGTCTAGTCTATGAAGATGATAAAGCCATTATTGTTGATGAAACAGACGATATTAAAGACACTGAAAAACTTTCAAAGCAACTAGCTGAAAAAGGACAACCAATAAAAGAAGTCAGGCATCAGTTACTAAAAAATTCTATTAAGAAAAATATTAAAACTGATCCCTTGAAATTAAGTAGTTGGTTTAATCGTAAATACGATAGTGATAATGCTAAAAAGACTGAAAAGTTGGAAAGTAACAAACCGACAAGGCAGTATAAGCAAATCAAAAATGAATTGACGTTTTTTGGCGAAAGTTTTCTTGAGGGTTTTCTAGGTTTTTACGGTTTGGAAGTTGATAATGCGCTAGCTAGGTATGAAAATAACCTACAAATCATTGAAACCCAAGACTTAGGATTGAGTAATGAGAAAAAATATTACTTAGGACAAAGCAACAAGGGAGAATTAAAACTAGCTACTTCTGAACTACCAAGTCAGCAAATTGCAAAAGAGGAACTAAACAAGTTCTACTCACGACAGCAAGAACAAGTTCAGCAACAAAGTAACAGTATTAAATCGCCAGATGAAGATACTGATACAAACGGAAAGGAGTAACACTCAATGAAAATATTGAACAAAAGTAAAATCACAAGTATTTTAGCTTCTGTTAGTACAGCGGGATACTTAATGCTTACGAATGCTCAAATCGTATTAGCTGCAGACGGTAGCGAAGTGCAGAGCAAAATCACGAATGCTGCTAATACGATTAAAGGAATTTTGACAGGTATTGTCGTGTTAGTTGGTGTCTGTGTGGCATTATTTATTATTATTAAGCGACTACCAGACGCAGATGATCCACGAGAAAAATCAGAAGTCTATAAAGCAGTCGGACGAGTGGCAGGTCTTGTGGCATTAGCAGCCGCCATTGTTTGGATCTTACCATGGGTATACAGTCTATTTACTTGATAAGAAAGACTATATGAAAAGGAGCTTGCCAAATGAAAAAAGGTAAAGAATTTATTTTTCCAGAAAACGTTGATAAAGATTATGGTATTTGGAAAGATTACACCTTAAAAGATTTTGGCTATGGTATTTTAACACTATTAATTGGGTTTATTTTTATTGCTATACCCCCTTATGGTTTTATTCTTGTATTAGTAAAAATTGTAATTGTTGTAATAGCCATGACGGTGGTCATGGCTATTTTAACAGTAAGACCAATTGCTTCACGCAAGAATATCAAAGTACGTGATAATTTGAGACTCAAGCAGAAATATACTCATAGTCAAAAGCTCTACTATTTAAAGCCAAAGAAAAGAGATGAACCTAATGAAATTGAAAAATACTAAGGCTAAAAAATCAAAATTAGAGTGGGATTATGAACCGCCAAAAATAAATGGTGGTAAACAAACAATTGATGATATGAGTTTAGTTGCAGGAATGTATGAAAATTACGAAGTAACTAAAACAGGAAATTTAGTAGGAATATTAGAAGTCAGCGGTATTAATCTTGACCTATTAAATGACAATGAACAGCAGGACGTATTTAGTGATTATGGGGCGTTTCTAATGAGTACGCTAGGCGAGGGTGTAGATGATAGTTTACAATTTATCGAACCTACCATACCAGTTAATATGACGGAATGGCTGAATGGATTGAAGCGAAAGTACCTTGATTTAAAAAATAACCACCCAGAAGAAAAGTTTAAAATTCAACTGATAGCTAGTTATTTGGATCACTTTACTACCGTGCAAAATTCAAAGAACATGACAACTAAACAGCACCTTTTAATTGTTAAAGTGCCAATTAAAGACAAAACAATGGAAAGCCTAGATTTAGCAGTCAATAACCTTGATGAAAAAATTAATCAGGTTAAACGTGATTTAGAAAATGCTTTAACCGATTTTGACTTAACGGCAAAAGTCTTATCTAGTCAGGAAGTACAAGAAATATTGAAGAACTTAATTAACTTTAAAGGATAGGCGGGTGTAAATATGAGTTTTGGAGATAATTTAATCAATCTGTTTATGCCACCTGCAAAGGGGAAAACAGAGAAAAAGGAAGAAGAAGTAATTGATCCAAGAAATATGGATAAAGACAATTTCATGGACTTAATCGACCGTGACAGTCTACATTCATTATTTCCGTTTAGTTGGGAGCAATACCCTACTTATGTGCAATCAGGCGAAAACTTTATGCGAGTAATTGCCATTGCTGATTATCCTAAGCGTGTCTATGGTAACTGGTTATCAGAATTGAAGCGCAAAAAAGGCGCCATTGATATAGTGCAATATATCGACAGCGCCAGTAATGCTTCTATGATTACCTACTACAAGAAAACTATTCAAAACAAGGAAGCACAGCTTTTAAATACGTTTGACCCATATAAGCAAAAAGTGCTAAAAAATTACATTGATAGTGCAAATATGCAGTTAGATAAATACTTAGATAATTCTACCACGTTTGTGTACCAACACATGCTAGTTTATTTAAGAGCTAACAGTTTAACAGAGTTGGAAGATTTAACCGATAATGTTAAAAATACGTTGATTAAGCTTCAAATGAAGCCACTTGTACCGGTAAAAGCTACCTTTCAAAGTTTTTGGTCTACAATGCCAATCAACGAAAATCTATTAGGCGATTATACGTATAAGGAAAGTAACACAGAAGTTGCTAGTTCAATGTTTCCATTTGATGACGCAGAAATTTTGGACTTAAAGCCACGAAGCGATATTGAGGGTGTCAATAAAGATACAAACTCATTGATTGCCGTTGATATGCTTGATAGAAACAAGACATTGAACCAAAACATGGTTGTTATTGGAACTAGTGGCGTTGGTAAAACAACGTATATGATCCAAAAAATATTGCGTTATGCTATTCAAGATTATCAAATTTACATTATTGACCCAGAAAATGAATATACAAAAATTGTTGAGCTGTTAGGTGGGGCAGTGCTTCACTTAACATCAAACGCAAAAAGCAAAATTAATCCAATGCAAATCTTTTCCGAAGAGATTTTAAGTGCTGATGAAGCTGTGACAAATCTTGATGAATTGGTAAAAGATAAAATTCAACGTCTGAAAGGTTTCTTTGAAGTCCTGAAAGATGATATGAACCAAGTTGAAAAGGCGATTATGGATAGAGTGGTTAGAAATGCTTATATCAATAGTGGCATTTTAAAGTATGAACGGCTTAGCCAGATCAAAAATGATCAATGGCCAACCCTAACTAACGTTTATGACGAAATGGGAAAGCTTGCTGAGAAAGACCCAGATAAGTTTGAACGTGTAAAAGACTTTTACTACATTCTAGGAAGTTACACTCACGGCTCAAATACTTTGTTTGACGGATATACCAACGTTAATTTGAACGCTAAGATTGTCTCATTTGATTTAAAGCCATTGCAGAGTGAACAGGAAGTACAGGCAGGGGCTTACTTAACAACATTCCAGTATTTATGGGACGAAATTACAAAAGACCGTCATAAGCGTAAGAAATTGTTTGTTGATGAATTTCACTTTTTAACTCTACACAAGTCAGCGTCAACATTTTTCCACCAAGCTTATAAGCGTTTCAGAAAATATAATGCAGGAGCCATAGCGGGAACTCAACAAATTCAAGATGTTATTGAGGGAACAACAGATAGCGGACAGAATATTGGGGAAGCGATTATTGGTAACAGTTTTACAAAAGTATTCTTTGGATTAGACGGTAAGGGTGTAGATGATGTCATTACAAAATTACGTATGACCTTTTCAGAAAAAGAAAAGAAACTACTTGAACGTAGGCGTCAAGGAGACGCACTCATGATTTATGGTAGTCAACGAGCTTTTATGAACGTTGAATTGACCGAAGAAGAATTACGACTAATCGACCCAGAAGCCTACCAAGAAAGATACAATCGTGAGACACCAGAACAACCAGATTATCAAAAAAGAGTTGTCCTAACACCAAGTGAAATTGAATTACTAACCACGACCGAAGAAAAAGGGGGTGTAGATAGTGAGTAAAAAAGACCTTGAATTGCTAAATATTGAAGTTGGCACATTTAAGAGAGTGAATGATAAACTAACGCTTAAAATCGACCAATCTCAATTTAGATATGATAGCCTAGCAGAATTAAATGAGCTTAAAACACAAGATCCTAATTTTCTACATTTGCAAAATATCGTTGAACAAGACAGCCAAGTGGTACTTACTTATGGTTTATCGAAAGAAGCTAAGTCATTAAAGCATTTGCCAACAGAAAAGAAAGCTATTAGAACAGCGATAGCTAAGCAGATTATGACACAAGACGTGTTGCGTGACGGAAAGTATCATATCTCACTTAATCCTGCCAACATTTGGTATTACCCAATGACTAATGTTTGGTACGCATACCGTGCCAACGAACTAATGCCTTTTGATGATAAGTTCAATAGTTTGTCAAAATACAAAGCGATAGTTTTATATTGCTTGACAGGTACACCATATGAAAGATTATTGAGTGAACCTAAAGAAGCCTTAGCCCAAAACCAAGATGAATTATTGCAACAAATTGTTAATGCTAATGATACAGAAGAATTGAAGCTTGCGATTAAAGGGATTGATGATTATGTTTCTTATCGTGAATGGCAAGACGTAGATAATAAAGAGCAAAAGTCCAAAAAGAAATTATGGATTACTGCTGGATCAATTGCTATCGTTGCCATAGTTGGTATGGGATTAATTCACAAGAACGACCAAAAAAATTATGTAGCGTTAGAAAATCAACATCAGGAACAAATTACCAAGTTAAAATACAGCACAGCCGTTAAAACAGCACTTGATGATAAAGAGTGGAAAGAAGCAGGTAAAGCTATGGATAAGGCAGGATATAGCAAAAATAAAAAAGCAATGACCTACCTTAATCTAAACAAATATCAAGAAGCTTTGAACACAGACCCTAGTTTATTGTTAAAGATTGTCAAAAAAGCTTATAAGAATGATGATACTAAAGATATTTTGGAATGGCAGACACCAAGTGGTGCCAGTTCTAAGACAAGCGACCAGTTAAAGCTTGAAAAGGCGATTATCAACTATGATGTTGATACTTTAACAGGTCAGCTATCCTTTGAACAAAATGGAGATGTATTATTGCGCATGGGTAAGGCATT
>ERZ773021.804-NODE-804-length-11319-cov-3.07759_pt1 | contig 11319 bp, 9 predicted proteins | sample MGYA00511668_ERZ773021 | MGnify/ENA primary metagenome ERZ773021 (study PRJEB29015, sample SAMEA2737961) | human oral metagenome | biome: human oral; feature: human-associated habitat; material: dental | place: China | collected 2032 ... | reverse complement strand
TCAGCTATGTCACTACCTTTGCCTACGATGATGATTCTGAAGTTTTTTAATAGAAAATAACTATTAGCAACTCGTTGTACATCTTCCTTAGTTACTGCATTAATCTTGGCGATATAGTTTTTGTAAAAATCTTCGGGTAGGTTGCGCACTTTTATATTGATAGCGTAATTGGCAATCGTCTGTGGGCGTTCAGTAGCTAATACAAACTGACCTAAATACTGTGCTTTGGCTTGTGCTAACTTCTCTTCACTCACTATAGTAGTTTGTATGCGTTTTACTTCTTTGAGTATCTCGCTAATAGCAGGTGCTGTTACTGCGTTGCCTACTTTGGTTTTGATGCTGAAACTACCTTTTGTCCATTTATCGGTTTTGAAAGTAGAAAAAGCTCCGTAAGTATAGCCGTGTTCTTCGCGCAAATTCATATTGATATAACTACCAAAATCTCCACCTAAAATACTATTGGCTACTAATAGTGGAAAGTAATCAGGGTGCGACATCTTGAGGTCGATGAGGTTTGTGACTTGTATTTCCGATTGTACTGCGCTGGACAAATCTATAAAGTTGATTTGTGTTTCACTCACATTCTCAGGGATATATAAATTAGGAGTTTCTTCTGAATAAGGTTGCCAATCAGCGAAATGTTGGTTTACTAAAGTAATTACCTCTTCGGGGTTTACATCACCCGTAACTACTAAATAGGCATTGTTAGGCACAAAACGCTTGCGGTAATAGTTGGTTACATCGTCTAAGGTGAGGGCAGCAATCTGGGCTTCAGTAATGTATTCACCGTAAGGGTGAGCCGTAGTGTAGCGCAAGGTTTGCCGTACGCGTTTCATAATCACTTCAGCATTGCTTTCGTTAGCACGGATACTTTGGATAATGCGTGCTTTTTCTTTTTCCATATCCTCCTCAGTGAAGTTAGGGTGCAGGGCTGCATCGGCAATGAGCGCTAATACTCGCGGGAAATATTTAGAGAGTACTTGAGCGTATGCACCATTAGGAGCGATAGAGAGTGTTGCAGCGAGATAGTCTATTTCCTCGTTAAAATCGTCTTTATTGATAGAGGTAGAGCCATTGCCCGCCATTAGTGAAATAAGGTCGGAAATTCCTTTTTTTTCTTTTTCTAATTCTGGACATTCGTCTAAAGAGAGACGGATGCCTACTTGAGGAAGTTGGTGGTTTTCTACTATCAATAGCGTAAGTCCGTTCGGAAAACTATGTGTAATAGGAGTTCCTAAATTGATAATAGGAGCAGCTCCTGGGGTAGGTTGTATAGAGCGGTCTATATGTGTCATTTTTGTTTACTTATTGAACTGAAGGTAAATAATTGAGGTCTAAACGTTGTTTTTTGTCTAAATACTTGCGAGCAGCCTCTCTAATATCCTCACGAGTAATAGTACGATAGTGGTCTATGGCTTTGTTGATGAGCTTTGTATCTTTATAGAAAGTATAGTTATCAGCTAAAGAGAGGGCAATTCCTTCCATATTGCTGTTTTGAGCCACAAAGTTAGCCTCTATTTGGTTCTGTAACTTTTCATATTCTCGTTCACTGATGAGTTCAGTTTGTAGTCTTTCAATTTCCTCATCCATTTCTTGTGCTAAAGTTTCTAAACTCACCCCGTCCATAGGGAGCGCTCCCATTATATAAACGCCATAATCTTCTTGAGCATCCGAAAATGCCAATACCTGTAAAGCTGTTTGGTGTTCATCAATCATTTTTTTGTACAGACGAGCACTTTTGCCATCGGTAAGGATATTAGAAAGCAGGTCAATAGTATACGAATCTTTGTCCGTCATTGCAGGAGTGCGATAGGCATATAGTTTGAGAGGAATTTGAATGTTAGGGTCATATTCGGTTACCTCAATAGTTTCGGTCATAGGAGCTTCTTCTATTTTTGTGCGTTGTATCACATTGCCCGTATTAGGAATTGTTGCGAAGTATTGCTTTATCCATTCTTTGGTAGTTGGGGTATCAAAATCGCCAGCTACTACTAATACCGCATTGTTAGGATTGTAGAATTTCTTTTTGAAAGCGATGAATTCTTCTAAGCTGGCAGCATCTAAATGCTCTACTTCACCAATCACTGTGCCGGAGTAGGGGTGTTTTTTAAAAAGGTAAGGATTGATAGCTGAACGATACATTATTCTGCCGTATGGTGCGTTGTCTATACGTTGGTTTTTCTCTTCTTTTACCACTGAATTTTGAGTACTTACTCCAATCTCATTGATAACAGGGTGGAGCATACGTTCAGCTTCCATCCACAAGCCTAATTGCAGGTTGTTAGAGGGAAAAACTTCGTAATAATACGTTTTGTCTTGTGTTGTAAAGGCATTGTTATGCCCGCCATTTGCCGATACAATATCAAACCATTTGCCACGTGCAATATTTTGAGTACCTTCAAAGAGGAGGTGTTCAAAAAAGTGTGCAAAGCCAGTGCGGGTAGGGTCTTCGTCTTTAGCACCTACGTGGTACATTACCCCTATAGTTACCACAGGGGCGGCATTATTAGGGTGAAGAATCACGTGTAGTCCATTAGGGAGGTCGTATTCTTCAAATATGAGAGATTGAGCCATAGTTAATTTGTGAATTTGTCGATGAGTTAATCAGAAAAAAACTTTGCTAAAGCCTTTTATAGCCTTAGCAAAGTTATTAATCAATATGAAAAAAGTCTCTGTTATAGATTTGCGTTGATAAGTTCTTTTATCTTAGCCTCAGAAGGACGAGGAGCATTGATACTGATAAGTTTTCCGTCTTTGTTTACCAAGATAAAACGTGGAATACCTGTAAGGTCGTAGTTTTCAGCAAAATCAGGTGACATTTGTACGTTTTTGTGCAATTGTACACCAGTTAATTTTTCAGTGGTTACTGCATTTTTCCAAGCCTCTTTATCATCATCAACAGAAAGACTTACGAAAGTGATATCTTTATCTTTATACTCTTCTTGTAGTGCTTTGAGTGCAGGTATTTCTTTACGGCAAGGTAAACACCAAGTAGCCCAAATATCAATGTAAACTAATTTGCCTTTGAGGCTTTCAGAACTAACAGTATTGCCTTGTATATCTTGCGCTTCAAAAGCAGGGAAAGGATTACCTTCTTTTAGGCGTTCGAGGTTAGCCAAGCGTTTGTTAATTTCTGCAACACCTTCAGCATCTTTCACATTAGCTTTTACTATTTCAGCGAGCTTTTTGTTGTTTTCTGGAGTATTTGCTACTGAAATACCGCTGATAAGTGAACGAGAAAGGCTTTTTTTGATGTTTTCAGATTTGAGAGTTTTAAAGTATTTGATGACTTTATCCCAAGGATTTTCATTCTCTTTAGCACTTTGGTATTTTTCATAGAAGTTGCTTATAACCAAAGCTTTGTAATAAGCATAGATGTCAAAGTCTGGAGAGAGGTCGTAGTCCACACGAGCCAATTCATCAGCTATTTCTTTAGGGAGTTTTACCTCTTCACCAGTAAGTTCTTGGTGAGCACCCTCGTAAAGGCTTTTCATATAAAGCAATTCATAATTGATGGCTTTAACTTCTGTAGTTAAGAATTTTTTAGAGAGTTCTTTCTCACCATTGAGAAGGTTGAGGTATTGTTGTCCTATTGCTATGATACTCTTTTTGAAGTCTTCAGGTTTTTGAGCAAAAGTTTTTTCCAATCCGTTTTGCACTTGAAAGTAAAGAGCATTTTTCTTTTGTAAATAGTTATTGATATCTACATTAGCTCCAGTGAAAGTGGCTGCAATAGGATTGCTGTTGAGGTTGATATTCACAGCTGTTTCTTTTCCTTTTTCCAAATAAACAGGCACTTGAACACCGTACATAGGGTTACCAATAGTGTAATAGAAGTAGTTAGTATCTACTTTCAAAGTATCGCGGAAAGTCCCGTCTTGATTGATATGTAAATCGGACTTGAAATCACCTCCTGTAATTTTCAGAGGCAGACCGTTATAGCTATCAATTTTACCAGATAGCACGATGTAATCAGCTCGTTCACCACAAGCTACAAAGCCTAAAGAGGCTAACGACAAAATAAATAGTTTTTTCATTGCGATTTGATGAAATAAATTAATTAGGTTGCGAAAGTACGAAGTTTTTTTTGAATAGCAAAATATTTTTCAAATTAAGAGTTTGAAAATTTGTTCATTAAATAATTAGTTTGTACTTTTGCAATTGAGAATTAACCTAAATTTAAAAATTAGGTTTTATAACTAAAAAACATACTATAAAAATTATTTAAAAGAAATGAGAAAAACTTTTTTAAGCGTTACCGCTTTCGTGCTTTTATCAGTTTCGGCTGTTGCACAAGTAAAGGACATTAGTTTTGCAGTAGCACCTACTGCTGACTATGTGTGGTTTCCAAAGAAAACAGCTGTAACTAATGGCTTTATGGCAGGAGGTTATGTAGGTTTTGGTTTTGGTAGAAATTTAGAACTATTAGGTTCTTATAAACATTCAATAGGGTTGAAATCAACTCTTGATGGTTATGATGCTCCTGCTGCTATTAGCAATGTATTTGAAGCTAAAGATGTATCTATATATCGCTGGGGTGGAGAGCTAAAAGGCAATATCCCAATGGCTTATTCTTTTCAGCCTTATGTTACTTTAGGTTCAGGTGTGCAAACTATCAAAGCTAATGATTTGAGTCAAAATCAAGTGTATTTTGGTTTAGGGATAGGTTCTAAATTTAATCTTGCCCGCCGTCTTACTTTGAATATAGAAGCCAAAGCTACTCACTTTTCATTAGACTCTAGAAATATACTTTATAAACCAACAGAAGCTAACACATCGGCTTACAATAGTTGGATAAACAATAATGTAGAAGATAAAAGTCATTTGGCTTGGAGTGTAGGTGCTGGTTTAGAACTTTACTTAGGAGGTCGCAATCCCAATGAATTAACCGAGTTAGACCAAGTATATACAAGTCTAAAAGGTTTTAAAGTAGTAATAGAACCTACTTTGGGTTACTTAAACTTCAGCGATGACAGCAATTTGCGCGATGCTTATTTTGGAGGTTTGGCATTGGGAGTAGATTTCACTGAGTACATAGGTGTTAGAGGTTACTATCACCGTGCTATGAAAGATGAGAAATTCTCTGCTGAGTTTGATAAACTATCTATATATGGGGGAGATTTCTTAGCCCGATTGAATGTAGCCAAAGGAGTAGTTCCTTATTTGCAAATAGGTGTGGGCTATATGAAAGTAGGTGATGACTATGTAGGCAAGGTAGTTAGCAATACCAATACCTCAGGTATTTTTGCCAAAGGAGGTGTAGGGTTAGCAATACCTTTAGGAAAACGTGTTGAGCTTTTTGGGGTAGCTAATTTGATGTATACTACTCGTAATGAAGATGTATCTTCTGCCTTGAGTTCAGTACATAAATTGCAAAGCAATGTATTTTATAATGCAGGGGTAAGAATTAAGTTGGCTAAATCAGTAGAAAAAGAATTGTATGAACAAGAATTAGGCGCAGCTGAAGCTGCTAAAGTTTGGGTTGCTACCCCTACAACTACAACAAATGTTGCGTCTACTGTTTCTCCTGAAAAACGAAACTTAGCTTACTACAACAGCCAGATAACCGCTACTGAAAAACAACTACAAATGGCTTACCAAAATGGTGATACTGCAAATGCTAACCGTTTGTTAAAAGAAAAACAACAGTGGGAAAATCTTAGAAACACCTATGTAGCTGAGCGTTTGCCTTATCCAGCTTCAGAGCAAGTGCGCTTAGTGCGTATGACTCCTGAAGAACTACAACAGCTAATAAATGATGTAGTAAAACGCATTAGAGAAGGAGAAGTAAAAAGTCCTGAACAACGTATCGACCGATTGGAAAAACTTCTTTTGGAAATGCAAGATTCAAAAGGTGAAATTCAAGAAGAGAAAATAGAAATACCTGCATCAAAATAACTATGAAGTATATCTATTGCATTATAGGGGGGCTATTATTGTGTGTGCATAGTATGTATGCACAAGTAGCCCCTAATAAAACAAAAACAGAGATAGTAATGACGGTAGATGAACTGCAATACCTATTAGAACAAATAGGGAGAGCAGAACTCACCAATCTCAGAGATAAGGAGTTGGACAGTATGCTATCGGCTGTAAAATATAAACAAAAAGAGATGCCTTACACTTCGGCAGTAACTGAAGAAAGTAAATTTGCCACCAAAAGCCCAACAATAGTAGTAGGAACAGCGAGTAATACTGCAGTAGCACGTACGGCAACTAATACAGCTGCAATGCGTACGGCTACCAACACTGCTATCGCACGTAACACTGCAATACCTCGCACAGCAAGTACTACAACAGCCTCTCGTATAATGCCTCGCACTATAGTGGCTCCTATGGCAGTATCTCAAACGGGAAGTAGTACTACCGCTATCGCACAACAGGTGGCGCAATTGTCGAAAAGTGTAGATCAGTTACGCAAGCAACAACAATTGCTCTTAGCTGCTTTGGCTGCGAATACAGGAGTAGGAATAGCTACAAAAAATGCACGTGCAACAACAGTTACACCTACAACAGCATCTCAAACTCCTATAGTAGTCCAAAATGTAACAGCTACAGGAGTACCTATGCAAATTTCGGCTGAAAGGCGAAGTGAATTGGAACAGTTGTTAGCTGCGTATGGACATAAAAAAGCTGTACTTTATTTTGCTAATAACAAGTCAGAGCCCTTAACTTACGACCCTACTACTATAGATGAAATGGTAACGATGCTAAAAACACATCCTGAGTTATCAATACTCTTAGAAGGCTACGCAAGTGAGGTAGGAAGTGTTGCATATAACAATGTATTATCGATGCAACGTGCTGTAAATGTAGCTCAAATATTAAAAGCTAAAGGAATAAGTAGCGAACGTATATTAACTGCTTTTAAAGGAATTGACCCACAAGTTACTCCAGCTGAAGCAAGACGTGTAGAGCTAAGAGTTGTTATTCATAGCTATTAGCCATTTGATTGACAATTAGTAATTGATAATTGCTAATTGTCAATTTTTTCTTATCTTTGCCCCCTAAAATAAATAATAATGTTTCATAAAGAAGGTTTTAAGATTATTCTCGTAACGCTATTTATAGTGATAGGAGTATCGCTAATAGCGCATTATTTTGTTGATATACTATGGCTTAAGAAAGGTATACAACTCTTGGCTATTGTATTTCTTATAGCTATTTTGCAGTTTTTTAGAAATCCTAAACGCGTAACACCTCGAAATGACCAACATATTATAGCCCCTGTAGATGGCAAAGTGGTGGTAATAGAAGAAGTGTTTGAAAAAGAGTATTTCAAAGATAAACGCTTGCAGGTATCCATCTTTATGTCGCCTATCAATGTACACGTAACACGTTATGCATTAGGGGGCAAAGTTACTTATAGTGAGTATCACCCAGGGAAGTACTTGGTAGCGTGGCATCCAAAAGCTTCAGAAGAAAACGAACGTACTACCGTAGTGGTAGATAATCCTGTATTTGGAGAAGTGTTATACCGACAAATAGCAGGAGCCTTGGCAAAACGCATAGTAAATTATGCCAAAGTAGGTGACACTGCTGTACAAGGAGAAGACGCTGGATTTATTAAATTTGGGTCGCGTGTAGATGTGTATTTACCTTTGGGAACTAAAGTAAAAGTAAAATTAGGCGATAAGGTAAAAGGAGGCGTGCAAGTAATTGCTGAAAAATAAAGTTATATTGTAATGAAAAAATATTTCTTCTCAATAGCACTTATCGCAACTTCTTATGCTTCTGCTCAAACAGATAGTCTTACAGTTACTACAACTAAGGATACCCTCAGTATAGTAGCAGTAGGTGATGTGATGATAGGTTCAGGTTTTCCTGACGGATATCTCCCCAAAGATGATGCTGTTGAGAGCTTTAAATACGTAAAACCTTATCTAAAAGGTGATATTGTATTTGGAAACTTAGAAGGAGCAATTCTTGATAGTGGAACTTCTGATAAATGCAAAAACTCAGCTGAAGGTACTTGTTATGCTTTCCGGATGCCCGACCGCTATGGCAAAATTATCAAAGAGGCAGGTTTTAACCTGATGAGTACTGCCAATAACCACGCTAATGACTTTGGAGAAAAAGGACGACGCAATACTGCTAAAATATTAGATGAAGTAGGTATATATCACGCAGGACCCGTAGAAAATAAATCGGTTATATTTGAGAAAGATGGAGTAAAATACGGTTTTTGTGCTTTTTCACCTAATAGCAATATGTTATCGGTGAACAATATTGACCAAGCTACTGATTTAGTAAAAGAATTACGCCCTCAAGTAGATATTGTGATTGTATCGTTTCACGGAGGGGCTGAAGGCTCTAAAAGTACCCGTGTACCACGCGCTAATGAAATTTTCTTTGGTGAAAACAGAGGAAATGTCTATAAATTTGCGCACTCAGTAATCGATGCAGGTGCTGATGTTGTATTAGGACACGGACCCCACGTAACACGTGCTGTAGAAGTGTACAACGGTAAGTTTATCGCTTATAGTATGGGAAATTTCAATACTTATGGACGTTTTAGCTTGCAAGGACCTAATGGCATAGCTCCTTTGTTAAACATCAAAATCAATCGCAAAGGTGACTTTCTATATGCCGATGTACTCTCTGTAAAACAAACCAAAGCCAATGGATTGTTACTCGATGATGATTGTAAGGTATTTGAAGAGATGAAACGCCTTACTAAACTCGATTTTCCTGAAACTCCCTTGCACTTTGAAAACGATAGAATACAACTAAAAACTATAACTAACTAACTAACCCCTAACGACTAATAACTAAAAACTAAGTAATATAAATGGGAAGAGCATTTGAATTTAGAAAAGCCCGTAAATTTAAACGTTGGGCTGCAATGGCAAAGACATTTACCCGCATAGGGAAAGACATCGTAATGGCAGTGAAAGAAGGTGGACCTCACCCCGAAAGTAACTCGCGCTTGCGTGCCGTAATACAAAATGCCAAAGCTGCCAATATGCCCAAAGAAAATATTGAGCGCGCTATCAAAAAAGCAAGCGAAAAAGATACTGCTAACTATAAAGAAGTACTTTTTGAAGGCTATGCCCCTCACGGTATTGCTGTGCTTATCGAAACTGCAACCGACAACAATAACCGCACTGTGGCTAATATCCGCAGTTACTTCAACAAGTGTAATGGTACTTTAGGTACCTCAGGTTCTGTAGAATTTATGTTCGACCACACTTGTAACTTCCGTATCAATGGTACAGGTATAGACCCTGAAGAGTTGGAACTTGAAATGATAGATTTTGGAGCAGAAGAAGTGTTTGTAGATGAAGATGGCATCCTTATCTATGCACCTTTTGAGAGTTTTGGAGCTATCCAAAAAGAATTGGAAAGCCGAGGTATTGAAATCTTATCTTCAGGATTTGAACGCATTCCACAAGTAACCAAAGAACTCACCCCTGAAGAACAGGCTGATGTAGAGAAACTTTTGGAAAAAATCGAAGAAGACGAAGATGTGCAGAATGTGTATCACACAATGAAAGAATCGGAAGAATAATCTGTAAATTTAAACTCTAAACTTATCATTCCCACCCTTTTCTATTTTTAAGAAGGTGGGAATGCTTGCTAATAAAAAACAAAAACTTTTTAACCCTAACAGTAATGAATACCATTATCATCGACCCTTATTACACCCTGATTATCGCTACCCTTGTATTGTTGCTAGGACGTTTGTTAGTAACAAAAATAAAACTCTTACGCGACTTCAATATCCCTGAACCTGTAGCAGGAGGACTCTTGGCGGCTGTTGTCATCTATCTGTTGTATATCAAATACGAGATTTCATTGGAATTCAATACGAATCTACAAGACGCTTTTATGCTCTTTTTCTTCTCTTCTATTGGGCTCAGCGCCGATTTCTCCCGACTAAAAGCTGGTGGTAAAGGGCTTATCATCTTCTTAGGAGTAGTAGCGCTGTTTATTGTAGTGCAGAATTCTGTAGGGGTAGGTTTGGCAAGCGTATTAGGGCAAAATCCTATTATGGGCTTGATTACAGGTTCTATCACACTTACGGGCGGACACGGAACAGCAGGTGCGTGGGGCAAGATTTTAGAAACTAAATATCATATTGAAGGGGCTACAAGTCTCGGTATGGCTTCAGCTACTTTTGGGTTGGTACTCGGCGGACTTATAGGAGGTCCTGTAGCGCGAAAATTAGTAAATAATTTAGGAAGAAAACCTGTAGAAAAACAGAATGACAATGTAGTGGATACTGTAGTAGAAGTCTTTGAAAATGCAGGTAAACAGCGTTTGATTACTTCAAAATCAGCGATAGAAACAATGGCTTTGTTTGCCGCTTGTCTGTCGTTTTCAGCTATTATGGTTTCACCTAAAGTAACGGCTTGGTTGCCAGAAAAATTTACTATTCCGCAATTTGTATGGGCTTTATTCTTTGGGGTACTCTTGCGCAATATACTCACCAACGCCTTCAAAGTGAATATGTTCGATCGTGCTATTGATGTATTTGGCAATGCTTCACTCAGTCTGTTTTTAGGCATCGCTCTAATTAACTTAAAACTCTGGCAACTTTTTGATATAGCACTACCAATGTTTATCATCTTAGCAGTACAAACTTTTGTAATGTGCACGTATGCCTATTTTGTTACCTTCCGCTTGATGGGAGCTAATTACGATGCAGCGGTACTCTGTGCAGGACATTGTGGTTTTGGTTTAGGAGCTACCCCTACGGCAGTAGCTAATATGCAGTCAGTTACTGAGCGTTTTGGACCTTCACACAAAGCCTTTTTAATTGTACCAATGGTAGGAGCGTTCTTTATAGATTTTATCAACGCCTTTATCTTGACTACCTTTATAGGTTTCTTACAATAGTTGTTAGAATGGAAAAATTGATAGATTATACAGAAACATCTATTCCAAGAGGAACTGTATTTAAATGTAAAGGAGTATATCCTTATGAGGAAGTTGTATATTTTTTATTGTGTGAATTAGGTGATAGTTACGGTTTAATGGTAATCTCGGGGTATAAAGCAGGATTAGCCTACGTGTGTTTCCCTAAAGAATCTATACCAGAAGGTTACAAATTCGGACTAAGAGTAGATTGGCTAAAGGAAAATTGGCAAAAATGGGGCTATATAGATTGCCAACTAAAAGATGTTTATATCTGCGAGAATACCGAAATTTTTTCTATATTATAGTAAATCAGAATTGGTTTACAAATTTGGCATCACTACAGGGGCTGTCCAAAAAGTCTAAAAATCGCTTTTGCATCATAAACTTTGCCAAAGTTTCAGACCAAAACTGTAAGGAAGATTTATAAAGCACTGATTTTTAACTATGTTTTTTTGT
>ERZ773021.803-NODE-803-length-11321-cov-8.66696_pt1 | contig 11321 bp, 1 predicted proteins | sample MGYA00511668_ERZ773021 | MGnify/ENA primary metagenome ERZ773021 (study PRJEB29015, sample SAMEA2737961) | human oral metagenome | biome: human oral; feature: human-associated habitat; material: dental | place: China | collected 2032 ... | reverse complement strand
CTGCATCGAAGTTATCGCGTATAGGGAAATTACTTGTTAATTCGGTAATTGTTTGCTCTATTTCTTGTGAGACACCACATTTTATGAGTTTTGCTTTATAAGTTCCCTTAGGGATATTATTTTGGGTAAGCCATACAAAAGGAACATTGCCTTCCTTATTGTCTTTGGTAATGGTAAAGGTGCGCGATCCTGTATAGCCCGCAGGTACCTCTGTAAGTTCTACTACATAGCTTTGTCCAGCAACAGCATTTTGCACTTGAAAACGCAACTGACCAGATGGCTCACATTTGAGTGTTTTAGAGAAAGGTGTTGAGAAAACAAGTGTTTCATTCCCCGAAGCGCCTTGTATTACTGCCACGGCTACTCTGTCGCTCTCACAAGTTCCATTTTTCTGTGCTACATAATAAGTGGTACCCGCTACTAATGGGGTAGTGCTTGCCAAAGGTGTTGTAGCGGTAGCTGTAGCATACCATACGATGTTCGTGCCTTGCGGTTGCAAAGAGGCTATGGTTTGGTTTGTGCCGGAACATAGCACTTGTGTTTTTTGAGCTACCGTAAAATTAGCAAGAGATGTATCAGCATATACTCTTATAGGGTATAGATTAGAAACACATTTACCTGCAGCTTCTACTGTAAAAGTATATTCCTCAGATCCTAAATACATTAAAGAATTACCATTCAAAGCTCCTTGGAAGGCTTGGCTATATATTTTTATTATTGTAGTAGCTCCATATTTGTCTTTGAGATAATCTTCTACCTTTCTGTAAGGTACACCAAGCCCTCTCCAATCTCTCTCATACTCACAAGTCACAAAAGTTTCAATAGCAGCAACTGAACGTTCTGACAAAGTAAGTGTTATGTTAGCAGGGGCAGTTTCACAAGCTCCTACTAAATAGGTATAAGTATAGGGCGTGCCTACTTGGAGTACATAGTCATCCGTAAGTTTTTGATTTCCATTGTATATGACTATTTTTTCTTGATTATTTTTATCTATGTTTTGCTTGAGTTCTCCTACAGTAGCGCCTTTACACAAAGTAACAGTTTTATTAGGTTTTGCCCCTGTTGCTATACGTGTTAGCTTATACGAAGAAGGAACAGGAGTGAAACAACTCTTCTCATTGTTGATTCTTATTCTTAGATAATATTGTTTGGTTTCTCCTTCGCTAAGTGTTACAGAAGTTGCTGTGAGCTTATTTGTTCTATTTCTTGCATCACTCTCTGTAGCATACCATTCAAAAAGGTATTGCTCAGGTTTGGCCAATATAAACCAAGCTGGATATGCCTTTTGCCCTAATTTCTGTAATTCATCAAAAGTAAGGGTAGGAGCACATACTTCAATCTTGAAATCACCAAAAGTTGAATAGGCACGAACATCCAGAGTTGCCTCTGCTTCTTTGAGTACACCACAGTCTGTTTTTATCCTATAAACAAAGGTATGTTTCCCTATATGAGTTGCATCAAGATTTATTTTTCCTTCTTTACTTACTGAAATCAACCCTGCTTTGTCCACTATCTCAGTATAAACGCCTGTCTGAGGAGTAGTAGGAACATTGCTAAATAGTTGATTCACATTATATTCTGTCATATTAGAGTTCGGCACTATACAAACCTCCATATCATGAGGAGTAGGTGCTTGATAGCTTTGTGAGATTGTAGGTACAGCATTGAAGCGAATACTATCCATCCCACTAAGATTGGACTCTATGCAGTTCTTAACTAGTGGATCTGTTACATTAGTAAGAGTAAGTTTTACAGCAAACTCTTTATCTAAATCATCTTGGGTAAGATGTTCTATCACCAACTGGTTAGAAGTGCTCAATATATTAGCAGGATTATCCTTTCTATACCACGCATAAGTAAGCCCTTCTATTTTAGGAAGAGAAAGTATCCCCTTAGCATTCAAGCAGTAAAACTGCTGATTTTTCTCTATCTTAAAAGGCTGAATATTAGAAAGGGTCTCATCAATACTCTTCTCAACATTACAAGCATCCTTCACAATAAATTTGTACCGTGCTGATGCATTTGACTCATCTATATTGATAAAGAAATTATTATTTCCATTAGCTTTATCAATCACTGTCGTTACTTTGCTAGTAACCCCTCCCACTATTTGATCCTCTTCTTTTGATTTCAAAACGTAGGAATAAGGAGGAGTACCCCCTTGTGGAGTAATGACAATATGATATTTCTGAGTACCCCCGACTGCTGAACAATCCAAACGAGTTATGGTAGGAACTCTCATTTCTCCTCTGCTTATTTCTCGTTCTTCTACCACTCTAGGACAATCAATTGTAGCGCCTTGATCACGAGAGATTGCACGTATCACCCTAAGTTTACCCCCCTGAAAGAAAGTAAATCTATGGTTATTAGTATTATCCAGAGTAAGAACAGTCTTACTTTCTCCTGGTGTTTTTAGTGGTTCCCATACCTGTTCCTTAGGATTATATATTTCTATGATATATACAATCCCTGAAGGAGCATAAGCCGCTGTATTTCTTATAATAGAAACTGTAGTTTGACAATTTTGCTCTTCCCATTTTAGTTCTGTATTGTCAGTACCTCTGACTTCTATTTTCCGCTCTTCTGTAAGATTACAAGCATCTGTATAGCGTACTTTATAATCTCCAGGAGGGAGCTTAATCTCCCATCTCTCTTGTCCTGTTTTATAAGCATCTGTAAGAGTAAAAGGTAATGTTACAGGCACCAAGGATTTGTAATCTGGATAAGCACTATTCCTTGTATAAGAAAGAATCTCCACCTTAGAAAGAGAGCTTGTGTAAGTTCTTTTTTGGAATATTACATTCTTCCATAGAGCCGTAGGATCAGGATTTCCGTTATTATCCGTACAACTAGCATATACTTTGTAATCAACCTCCAGATTAGCAGTTGATTTGTATCCAGGACGCGTTAACTCTCTGGTTTTTCCACTACACTCGTCTACAATCTTAAACTTATAAGTAAAACCTTCTGTAATAAATTCAGGGTTAAGCAATGTTTGTGAACTTGTATCAGGAAAAAACTTCACCCATTTATTTTGTAATAGGGGATTAGTAGAATTTATCTTATAAAAACCTGCAGCCTCATAATCAAACCCTGCAGGAGCTTCCTCCAATATCACATAGTAATTGCGTAGAAGAGCTTGATCATTAGCTGATAGCATCATCCTTTTAGTTCTACAACCTGTGGCATTGGGTAGGTTAGAATCCATTATATATACTTGGTCAAGAGGCAAATATACTGTATCCGACTCTTTTTCATTCAAGTTGTGTACTCTCCCACAAAGGGTATATGTTCCCTTTACTTTCCACTTACCTGCTTCAGCAGGAATTTTATTCTGTATTACTTTTTGTGAGATAAGTTTCAACTGATCTCCGTCTCCCCAAAAGTACTCTGTAAACTCTTCTTTGTTATTAGCGCTTATATGAATAGGATATATTCTACCTGTAGGAGATTCTATTTGCAAATCAAACTCTATAGGATAAGTAAGCGTATTCGCCTTTATAATATTTTCTATATTTTTAGCAGCAAAACCTATATTTATCTCTTTCATATAGGGACACCCTGCTTTTGCTGTAAAATATAGGATTTTTTCTATATTAAGCGCAGAAAGGGTTGCCGAGAGATTTATCGGACGAGTAAGTGCATTCCCCCCTGTACCTGTACCACAATTGTCATTCACCCTTACACTATACTCATCTGGAGAGAGATTACTGAAGATAGGCGATAGCTGTGCAGAACGTACAATTGCATTATTCTTATCATACAAAGTAAAGAATAAAGGAGCCGTATTGGTCACATTTCTCCCATTTTCATCCTTGGTAGTATCTACATAAATAACCTGCCTACCTGAACAAGCATCAGGTATAGCTTTAAGAGAAAACTTTACAGGTTTTACTTCATTTTTAAGATAAATTGGATATGCTGTTAGCTCTCTATTAGTAGTCTTGTGTACGGCTTTTATTGTATAGTTCCCTGCTGAAAGACTGGTATAATCAGGCTGACTTAACTCTACAAAAGCCCCGTTACCTTTCTTTGCATAAAACTTATAATCACTTGTACTACCATTGACTATATTAATATGTATCGCACCAGCATTGGTACACCATTCTTCCTCTACACTGAAAGATAGTTTAGGGGTAGTTCCTTTATCAGGAAGGATAGATTTTTCAAAATTAAAATGATTAGGCTTAGATAATGTACAAGCTCCATTTTCAGCTTTTAGATAAAATCTACGGATTTCATCTACCTTTCCTACTGGAATTTCGATAGTGAGTTCCTCAGGCACTCCTGTATAGAGCTTGCTATAAGCCACACCTGTTGCCTTATCTATAAATGAATAGGTAGTACCTTTCAGAGGATTTTTAATGAAGAAAGAAGCATTACTACCTTTGGTTACCTCTTTATAGTAATAAATATGGGTGTTTTCCAACCCTTTTAGTACATTTTCATCACACGTTTGTGCATATGATCCTATAAAAAATAAAAAGAAAGCAACTGTAAATAAGGATTTTACACTCGAAATAATCTCTTTTTTTATTTCCATTTTATTATAGATTTTTTTCATTTTTTTAAGATGGCAAAGGTAGTATAATTTATTGACCTATACAATAGTTTTTTAACTTTTTATTCTAAAAAGTTATCCACTATTAATATGTATTTTTCTTAAAAATCCAAGCTCTATAAGTTAATGATTTTCGACATATTAGCGATTATTACTCTGCTTTAGGCAAAAAGAAGAGGTATCCCTCCCGTGGGATACCTCTTCTTTTTTAAATTATTTTATGTTATTATTCCTTCTTAAGGTATAGCCAGCCATTGTGGTTATGAGTTTGACCTACGCTATCTTGGTACTCTAAGATATAATAGTAAGTACCTTGTGGGAGTCGCTTACCTTGCTCTACTGTAGAGCGTCCGTTAGAATAACCTGTGAATGGATCCGAATTGGTATAGCCTTCCTTCTGGTATACCAAGACTCCCCATCGATTGAATATCTTTAAGGTATTCTTAGGATAAGCCTCAATACCTTCTATTGTGAAGCCGTCATTCTTACCATCACTATTGGAAGAAACTCCATTGTATATGGTTAGCGGTTTGTTCTTCGTTATTACTATGGTTACCACAGCATCATCACATACAAATAGCTGTTGAGCCATACATAGGTTATACCTTACTCTATAGGTACCTTCGTTAGCTCCCTGAGGTACTGTAATCTCGCCGTTAGGAGCAAAACTTACCCCACTAAGACCGTCATTGTCTATCAAAGTAATAGCTACCTTGGTAGGATCGGTTATCTTAGCTCCTGCAAGAGTATCATTGTCTAACACATTGCCCACTACTATAGGCTGTTGTGCTGGATTGACAGGATGTGCTGAGTAGTCATCATCATTAGCCTCAAGTGCTGGATGGAGCTCAATAATTGCTTTAGCTGTCTTACAATCACCAGGGGCACTTACTCTACAGATAGTATACTCATAGGTATAAGTACCATCAGGAGTATTAGGAGCTATAGTTATTGTACCATCAGGATTCATCTGCAAGTTAGGATGACTTGGAGTGCCTGGAGTCAAGGTAACGTCCGTACCTATCACCGGCGGCTTCTTACCATCCATCTCATCATTGGTGATCACACTTGGAGTCTTCTGCTCCCTATCCTTGGTATTGGTCAGACTATACTCGTCCTGTTGCGCTACAAAGCTTACCACTTTGATAATCGCCTTCGCACTCGAAGTCTGGTTATTATTTGCCCTGTCGATAATCGTATAGTAATAGATATAAGTACCTATTGCTATTCCTGATTTTACTGTAATACGACCATCATCATTCATTACCAAGTGGCTATCTGGTGCTGGCTGACCTTGTGTCCTCTCGATAAGCACATCTGAAGCATTCAAGCCTGTTTTGCTACCTATACGATCGTTGTTCAGAACACTTGGGGTAAGGAACTCACCCTGAGTACCTACTTCCCATACTCCATCATCCACCGCTTCTATATTATGAATTGTTCCTGGGGCTATGATAATCTTCACCTTAGCGGTATCACAAACCGTTGGATTTGCCTTGTCACAAATCTTATAGGTTACCGTATAAGTACCTGGTGTTGAGTTGTTCGGTACAACCAACTTGCCCGTAGTAGGATCAATCATAACTGTGGTAAGTCCTCCATTATTATCAATAGTAATATTGACATTATCCTTAGTCGCTTGCCCTCCATTGAGCTTATCATTACTTAAGATATCTATACTTCCTCCTGTACGAGGTATATTCGTATCTGGATCATCTTTAGCCTCAATGGTTGGAGTAGCAGGTACGACCTTCACCGTTACTGTCGCTACATTAGAGCAGGCTGTTGGAGTATTCTTATCACAAATACGATAAGTTACTGTATAAGTACCCGCTGGAGTGTTCGGTTGTACCTTCACCTGACCAGTTGTAGTATCTATCTTCACATTCGCATTAGGCGTAACCTCGCTTATCGTTACATTGCTTGTAGTAGCTCCATTACCATACAGCTTATCATTACTCAATACATTGTATGGAGTACCACTGCCATCTTTCACTACTTGTTCTGTGGCGCTTGGCGTCACTGGAGTTGCTGTATAGTCATCATCCTTGGCCACAATAAAGCGGATTTTTGCTTTCTTCTGTGTTTGATTACCAAAGCTATCCTTAGCCGTAAAGGTCACCTCTATCTCCCCTGCTCCACACAAGTCTGTAGGCTTGGTATAGTTGTTCGTTACCACTGGGGTTGTACATGCATCTGTAGCGGTTGCTGCAGTAGTAGTAAGCCAAGTAGTTACCAAAGTATCAAAGTTGGCCGCTGTACAATCCAGTACTATATCATCCGCAGTAAGCGATGGAGCCACAATATCATCTACTGTATAGGTTACTGCTACACGAGCACTCTCACAGCCATCCTTCTCTTGGCTTACATACTTAGTCGTAACTGTTTTCGCAGTTACTTGACGCTCTACCTTCGGAGAAGCTGCCAAAGCTGTTCCTCCAGTGGCAGCATCGTACCACTTGAGCGTATGACCAGCAGAAGCTGTTACCAAAGTAGCCATATCAAACTGTGTACTTACTAAAGTAGGACACTCGGTAAGAGTAGTTACTGTAGGAGACGATGGTGTTGCTTTCTGATCCGTCATTGTGAAAGAATCTGAAGCTAAGGATTCACAAGTTCCGTTCTTAGCTACAATAGTATGGTTACCTGCTGTAAGAGGTGTTGTAATCTCACCACTTGCATTCACAGTAAGCTGAACTGTTCCTACCCAGTAAGTATAACCTGCTGTATAGTTTGTTATCTTCGCTTTGCTACCTTCAGCACAAGTAGCAGGAGTTACTGTCACTATAGGCTTCGCCAATTGAGCAAGCGAGACTGTTACTCCCACCTTATCTGTCTCACAAGTGGTACTGAAACGACTTACTGTATACGTATCTGTAAAAGTAAGTAGCTCATTATCATCCGTTACCAATATATTATTCTTATATACTTTGACAAGGCTGGTATTGGTATCCACCTGAGTTTTCAGATCTGAGATCTTAGCCCCCTGACAGAAAGTATACGTTTGCCCTCCTGTTGGTTTTTGTAAGACATTTACATTATAACTAAAAGTAAGTGTATTAGCTCCACAAGTAAGACCCTCTGCCTTAACAGCATAGGTTCCTGAATGAGTCGCTTGTAGAGAGGCGATATCCAGCTTAGGTTCTGTAGTTTCTTGAGAAGAACCATCAGGTAATGTCCATACATACTTAGTCGCACCAATAGGACGAAGCTCTATAGAGACACTTTCGCCTTGGCAATAAGAAGCCCTGAGCGGGTTCTTGAGCAAGAGATTGGCTTGAGAAGCATTAGCTATGGGCAATTCGCGCCATACAGGAGCCGCTGTACAAGCAGAATCTATAATTTTCACCCAGCGTGTATTCTGTCCTGGAACAAAAGTACCCAAGTTCGTAAAAGTCACTTCTGTACCCTTAGCCTCAGTCTTACTCTCTATAAGATTGCCCTCTTTAGTATCATATAGTTCATAGGTATAATTACCGGAACCACTGACTCCATTGATGGCTTTCACGACAATCTTACCTGTATTGTTATCACAACGGTATCCTATATAAGTATTGGGGTCAAAGTTCAACAGGACATCGTCTACCTTTACCTCAAAAGTACGAGCACAACCCCTTGTCCCGTTGCTTATGATATATTGTATAACATCTAAGGCATCACTATTATTCGCTGCATTTATCCTTCCTCCATATACAAAAGTATACTTCCCATCAGAATTTTGGTTTCTTGGCAGGGAGAAATACTGATTTACAGAGGTAGGATCACTAGGATTATACACCGCTTTAATATAATTAGTTCCTCCTAATGATTCACTTAGATTACTACTTACTGTCACATCCCCCGCATTAATACCATTAGGGCGCTTGAATAGGTACACATATATAGCTTTGTTTGCATTTTTATATTTTAGCCAATCAAAAGCAGGATTTCCTCTAAAAGGATACACCTTCACTTTAGCACATTCTGTCTCTGTCTCAGGGGTAAGAGCCTTTTCTTGATAATCCGTAGGATAAGTAAGATTAAAAACCTCTTGAGTGATAGGTGCCCTCGAATTGCGCACATAAGTAACTCTTCCACAAGGATCTTCTACCTTTATTTTATACTGTCCTTCTGGGAGTGTAAAATATTTCGTTAGAACATCTTGTTCTGTTGTCGCTAAAATATTAGTAGTGAGATTATTTTTATTTTTCAAAGAAATTGTCACTGTTTCATTTAGCTTTATTTTCCCTTCTTCTTCTGTATATCCAGCAGGTGCTTGTAATAAAGTCACCTTATAGCCTTCCATAGGAAGAATTGCTCCAGTACCTTGCGAATTTCTAAACAACACCTCTATATAGCCTTTTGTACTATTAGAACTTCCATAGCATCTTGTGGCAATTGTAAAGCCAGCATTAGGAACTAAAGCATTATAGAAATTATTAAAACTACCTGATTCAGTATATGTTTGTCCATCTCGAGAAGTAACCGTTACTTCATATACTTTTGTTCTATCAAAAGGTTGTCCATTATCCAAAGTGGATAGACTTTTTGTTTCATCCAGTTTGATAGTTCCTGTAGCCACTTGTATATTTGTAACTTTTTCTTTTACCACATAAGTAGCAGGATCACAGAACATATGGTTAAATGCTCTTACAGTCATTTGTGGAGCTGTACAAGTACCTCCGAAAGTAAGGCTTGCTCCCATAAAGCGCATATCCCCTGGCTCCATAGGTGCATCTTGATTATTACAACCATTATGTCCTTTGATTCGGAAATAAAATTTGGGTCTCTTGTTAGGATCTTCCTTCATATCCTTATAAGTGCGCCCATGAGCTCCCATATCATAATATACTACTTTCTGAGAAGAGCTTTTTCCTGCTGGCAGAGAAAACAGATCTCTCCACTGTATATTAGGGTGATCTGTATTTCCTCCATAGACATTTTGCAAATCATAATCCGAGTAAGCGGTATATTCATATAAGGCTATAAGTTCTGGTTTTGTAAAGTATTTATAGAAGGGAGAATTGGTATTCCCACCAAAACGGATAGCCGCATAATTACAGTCTTTTTCTCCGGATGCATCCAATATCTCTCTATACACTTGATCACTACCAAAATCGTTATTGTTTCTATTAGGTGCAGGAAAGTCCTTGACCAGCTTTCCAATAGTTGCAGGTACTTCTTGCGTATTAGGAATAACAGGAGCAATTATTTTCCCCTTGTAATTCCCCGCAGGCATATCATAGTCGGTAAACTTTACAAAGGTGATTCTCCCATCCATATCACCAGCGGTAATGGTAAACTCTGTAGGGCCTGTATACCCTGTAGGGAAGTCCGTAAGCTTTACCTTGTAGGTCTGTCCTGCTTTTGGTTTTTGTATTTGGATACGCAGCTGACCGGTAGGGATACAGTTGAGAGAGTTATTGGACGATTGTAAGTTCAGCGTCTCTTCATCAGCAGTTCCTTGTACCTTTCGTCGGCTTATTAGAGTGTGATATCCTTCCTTTTTGTGATTTACAACAACTTCTTTGACGTATTTATTAGAAAAATTAACACGGTTTCCTTGTGCTTCATTCCCTATATTTATATCAAGGGCATAAACATATGAGCCTCTAAAAAATAAAAATAAAGCAACTGTAAATAAGCATTTTACATGCGAAATAATCTCTTTTTTCATCTGCATTCTATTATAGATTTTTTTTCATTTTTTTAAGACGCAAAGATAGTATTTTTTATTAATCTATACAACATCTTTTTAACTTTTCAAAATTAAAAAGTTAGTCACTACTAATAAAGGTTTAAAAATCATATTTTACAAGTCTTCTTCTATTAGTTAACTTTTAGCCTTTGCTTAGGAAGATAAAAAGAGAGGCATCCCCTTCTTAGGAATACCTCTCTTCTATTGAGTTTTGATTCAGTTTTTAGTCTCTTTTGAGATACAACCAACCAGTCTTAGTTTGAGTCTGGTTATTGCTGTTTTCGTACTCTAAGATATAGTAGTAAGTACCTTGTGGTAGCTTCTTACCACTCTCTATCGTAGAGCGTCCGTTAGAATATCCTGTGAACGGATCTGCATTGGTATAGCCTTCCTTCTGGTATACCAAAACTCCCCATCGGTTGAATATCTTCAAGGTATTCTTTCGATAATTCTCAATACCTTCTATCCTAAAGCCATCATTCTTACCATCACCATTGGCAGAGATTCCATTGTATATCTCAATAGGATCTTCCTTGGCTACCACTATAGTCACTACAGCATCATCACATACAGAGGTTTGTTGTGACATACATAGGTTATACCTTACCCTATAAGTACCCGCTGGGGCTCCTTGTGGCACTGTAACTTCCCCATTAGATGCAAAGGATACTCCTACAAGACCGCCGTTATCCACCAAAGTAATGGTCACCTCAGTAGGATCCGTAATAGATGCCCCTCCCAGTGTATCATTCTCCAATACATTGCCAACCACAGCTGCATCATGTATCACATTGACAGGATGGGTCGTATAATCATCGTCATTGGCTACCAATGAAGGATGTAGGTTGATAATCGCTTGGGTTGTCTTACAATCTGTTGGATTGCTTACCCTACATATCGTATAGTCATAGGTATAAACCCCATCTGGTGTATTAGGCGCAATGGTTATCGTACCATCAGGATTCATATGCAAGTTAGGGTGACTTGGAGTTCCTGGAGTCAAGGTAACATCCGTACCTATCACTGGTGGCTTCTTACCATCCATCTCATCATTGGTGATCACACTTGGAGTCTTCTGCTCCC
>ERZ773021.800-NODE-800-length-11344-cov-342.521_pt1 | contig 11344 bp, 8 predicted proteins | sample MGYA00511668_ERZ773021 | MGnify/ENA primary metagenome ERZ773021 (study PRJEB29015, sample SAMEA2737961) | human oral metagenome | biome: human oral; feature: human-associated habitat; material: dental | place: China | collected 2032 ... | reverse complement strand
ACATGGCCTGTTTCTTCCCCCTCCTCTTCGTCGCCGCGCAGCGCCTGCCCGGAGGGGTGGCCGCGACACTTGGGGCTGCGCAACCGATCATCGTCGCGGGCCTTGCCGTCACGGTCCTCGGTGAGCGCCTATCGGCATGGAGACTGATGTGGGGCGTGGCCGGCGTCGTCGGTATCGCTCTCGTCGTCCTGGGACCACAGGCTCAGCTCGACCCTCTCGGGGTGGCGGCCGGCCTGGGCGGTGCCGTGTCCATGGGGCTGGGAGTCGTCCTCACCAAACGGTGGGGCAGGCCCGACGGCGTCAGCGCCCTTGGCCTGGCCGGCTGGCAGCTCACCGGTGCCGGCCTCCTGCTTATCGTGCCCGCCCTCGTCATCGACGGCATCCCAACCGGAATCGATACGGCGGCGGTGACGGGATACGCCTGGCTCGGGCTCGTAGGAGGGCTGGCCGCCTACCTCCTGTGGTTCGCGGGCATCCGCCGCCTGCCGGTCATACCGACGACGCTGCTGGGCCTGCTCTCACCGCTGACCGCGGCGCTCCTCGGGCACGTCATCGCCGATGAGGCACTCACACGGTTCCAGTTCCTGGGGTTCGCGCTCGCTCTGAGCGCGATGAGTGCAGGACAGCTCGCCCCTCCCTCCTCCCGATCCTCCTGTCGAAAGGACCCCTCATGAGAATCACCGTCCTTGGTGCTACCGGCATGGCTGGGACAGCCGTCGTCAACGAGGCGCTCAGCCGCGGTCACGAGGTGACTGCCGTATCCCGGCGGCGGCGTCATCGGGCCGGCGCCCGCCTTACCTCATGCATACTGGATGTCGCCGACGGCGAGAGTGTGGCCGGTCTCCTGCGCGACAGTGACGCCGCTGTGGTCGCACTCCGTCCGCCCGCCGGTCACGAGAGCGACCTGGCCCGACTGACGACGGCCGTCCTGGACGCCGCCTCCAGGAGCAGAACGCCCCTGCTCATCATCGGGGGCACGGCTCCGCTGCGCTCGCCCGGTGATCCCGGCACCCTCGCCATTGACGACCCCACCATTGTGCCGCCGGCCTGGAGAGACGTGGCCCAGGCGAGCCTCGATCAGTTCCGGGCGTGCCAGGCGCACAGCTACGAGGGCTGGGTCTATCTCAGCCCTCCGGCGATCTTCGCTCCAGGAGATGCCACCGGCTCCTACCGCCGCGGAACCACCACGCTTCTGCGGGACGCCTGCGGGCAGTCCCGCATCAGTCCTGAGGACCTGGCGCTTGCCGTCGTCGACGAGTTGGAGCACCCCGGCGGCGAGCAGCACATCACCGTCGTCGCCGGGGACCCGGGCGACTCAGATCCAGGACGACAGGAACATATGCGAGACCCAGAAGGAGCGTGAGACCGTCTGCCCGGTCCAGATCGGCCACCAGAAGGCTGCCGCCGCGCAGGCCAGGAGCGTGACCACGATGATGAGGCCGATGCCCTCGGTGCGGATCTGCCACGTGGGCGCCATCGTCCACTTCGCCAAGGATGCCCACGGCCTACGGCGGCCAGCCGGCTGCGGCGCCGCGCCGTCGGACCATGCCGGCTTGGTGGCGTCCTCCGACGTCGACGGGGCCGGGTAGCCGGTCAGCTCGTCGTAGCCGCGCGCCAGGGCCGCATCGGTGCGCGGGTCGGTGAGGGGGTCACCGGGCTCGAGGTCGTCGTCGGCGTCGGCCAGGGTCGGGTTGATGCGGTAGATGCCGGGGTCGGTCTCCTCCATCGGCGGCGTCCACACGGGTGTGCGCGCGAACTGCGGGCCGAAACCCAGGAATCTGGCGCCCATGCCGCGCCACGGCCGGATGCCCGGGCCGATCTGCCGCCTGAAGAGGGCCTCCAACTGGGTGTCGGCGCTCGCCGAGCCCGGCAGCGGTGGCAGCAGCCCGGAGGCCATGCCCAGCGCCAGCACGAGGACGAGCACGACACAGGGCACGAAGGCCACCGTGTAGAAGGTGAAGATGGTGCGATCCCGGTACTGGAACCAGGGCACGTACAGGCCCAGGTAGCCGATGAGCGGCACCCAGGCCCGCCAGTCGCGGTTCTTGACCCCGATGATGACCACGGCCACCAGCGCCACTACGGCCGACCACCAGATGACGATGTTCCCGATCGAGGTGATGGCCTGAATGCAGTCCCCGCCCCCGCAGGTCTGCGGCACTTGAGCCTTGTCCTCCCAGAAGAAGGAGGTCGGGCGGGTCTGCAGCAGCCAGCCCGAGGGCTTCGACTGGTACGTGTGCGGGGCGTCCAGGCCCACGTGGAACTCGTACATCTGCTGGTGGTAGGCGATGAAGTCGTTGATCTTCTCGAACACCGAGTTGTCGACGTAACCGGACAGCCAGGGGGCGGGAACCGGCAGCCCCTGCTTGATCTGCTCGGCCGTCCAGCCGTGCTTGAAGGCGCCCAGGTGGGTGAACCAGGACCACCAGCAGCCGACGTAGACCACGATGACCACCGGAATCGCCTGCAGGAAGTCGCTCACGCCCTGGGCGACCGTCCCCTCCAGGAACCAGGCCCGTGCGCGCACTCGCCGTAGCGCCAGAGTGTCCCAGATGACGACGGCGATGCCGCACACCGCGACGAGGTAGAGACCCGACCACTTGATGGAGCAGGTCAGCCCCAGCGCGATGCCGGCCGCCAGCAGCCAGGGACGGATGGTGGCGTGCGGGGCGCGCGCCCCGGGCGTGGTCCCCGCCATCTTGCGGGCCAGTCGCGCCCGCGACCACTCCCGGTCGCGGACCAGACAGTACAGGGACAAGGTGGCGAAGAAACCGATGAACACGTCCAGCAGCCCGATGCGGGACTCGGTCAGGGCCACGCCGTCGATCGCCAGGAGCAGTCCAGCCAGGCCCGCCAGCAACGGTGAGCGCGTCAGGCGCATCGTCAGACGCGCCAGCAGCATCACCGTAAGGATCCCGGCCACGGCCGGCATGAACCGCCAACCGAAGGGCGACTCCGGCCCGAAGATCTCCATGCCGGCACCGATGAGCCACTTGCCCAGCTGCGGGTGGACGACGTAGGCGGCGCTGTCGGTCAGCTTGGAGAAGTCCCCCATGGCGAAGGCCGCGTCAGCCGAGCCGGCCTTGTCGTCCCACGCGGCCTCATAGCCCAGGTGCCACAGGGAGTAGGCGTCCTTGACGTAGTAGATCTCATCGAACATGAGTGTCTTGGGGTGGTTCAGCCCGATGAGGCGCAGCAGGGCGGCGATGACGCCGACGACGCCGGTGACGATCCACCCGCGGGCCCTCACGCCGAGGGGCATCACGGCACCCACCGGGCCCAGCCCGAGCATGGTGCGCAGCTCGGCCTCGGTGCGCTCGGCGGCGGGCTCGGTGTCGCGCTCGGCGATGACCGGCTCGGCGACGGCGACCTCGTCCGGCGCCGGGGCGGCATCCTGTGCTCGTTCCTGCTCCGCGTCCGGGCCGGGGGAACCGTCGCGGGACTGCTCGGGGGACTGTTCGGGAGACAGCGCGCTCGGAGTCGTCACACCCCGAGTGTAGGCGGAGGCTTCATCGAGGGCGCACCGACATACTGTGTCCTATGACTGAGAGCAGCCCGCCCGCACCCGCCGCCGTCGATGCCACCGACGACGTCGATGCCGCCGATGCTCCCGCCGCCCACAGCCCGGACCTGCGCGGCGGGACGATCACCCTGGCCGCCACCCCGATCGGCAATGTCTCCGACGCCTCGCTGCGGCTGCGTCGCGCCCTGGAGCAGGCCGACCTCATCGCCGCCGAGGACACCCGCCGGCTGCGGTCCCTGGCCCAGCGCCTCGACGTCGAGCCCCGAGGGCGCGTCATCGCCTTCCACGAGCACAATGAGCGCGAGCGCGCCGCCGAGCTGCTCGAGGCCGCCCGCGCCGGCCTGCGCGTCCTGGTCGTCTCCGACGCCGGCATGCCATCGGTCTCCGACCCCGGGTACCGGCTCGTCCAGGCGGCGGTGCGCGAGCAGGTGCCCGTCACGGTCGCACCGGGCCCCTCGGCGGTGCTGACCGCCCTGGCCCTGTCCGGGCTGGCCTCCGACCGCTTCTGCTTCGAGGGGTTCCTGCCGCGCAGGCCGGGGGAGCGGCGCCGGGCCCTGGAGTCCCTGGCCACCCAGGAGCGCACCATGATCTTCCTGGAGCCCCCCCGCCGCGTCCACGACTCCCTGGTCGCCATGGCCGAGGCTCTCGGCGCCGAACGTCCTGCGGCACTGTGCCGGGAGCTGACCAAGACCCATGAGCAGGTGCTGCGGGCCCCCTTGGCCGAGCTGGCACGGGCCACGGCCGACGGCGTCCTGGGGGAGGTGGTCCTCGTGGTCGCTGGAGCCGAGCCTGTCGCCGCCAGCCCCGAGGCCGCCGCGCACAAGGCCCTGGCGCTGGCCGAGGCCGGCATGCGCCTCAAGGCGGCCGCGGCCCAGGCGGCCGGTGAGGCCGGTCTGCGCCCCAACGAGGTCTACCGCGTGTCCCTGGAGCTGCGTGACACCGCAAACTGAACCGACCGGGCTCCTGGCGGGGCCGATCCCGCTATGGTCGGGTCATGAACACCGAGCACCGCACCGGTTCCCAGGCCCCCGCTCGGCGGGCCCTCATCATCGTCGACGTCCAGCCCACCTTCTGCGAAGGAGGCGCCCTGCCGGTGACCGGCGGCAACGCCGTCGCCGAGCGCATCGCCTCCCACCTGGCCTCCCACCGGGGGGACTACGACCTGGTGGTCACCACCCAGGACTGGCACATCGACCCCGGTGAGCACTTCTCCAGCGAACCCGACTTCATCGACACCTGGCCCGTTCACGGCGTGGCCGACTCCGCCGAGGCTCAGATCCACCCCGCCCTGAGCGCCCTGGAGGCCGACGCCGCCGTGAAGAAGGGCCAGTACGCCGCCGCCTACTCCGGCTTCGAGGGCGTTGACGAGGACGGGCGCAGCCTGGCCGACATCCTCAGTGCCGCCGGAATTGAGGCCGTCGACGTCGTCGGCCTGGCCGAGTCCCACTGCGTCAAGGACACTGCCCTAGACGCGGTCCGGCAGGGCTACCGGGTGCGGGTCCTGACCGATCTGACCGAACCGGTCAGCCCCGAGCTGGGCCGCGCCGCCCGCGCCGACATGAGTGCCGCCGGCATTGAGCTGGTGCCCTCCCACTGAAGGTCTGCTCGCACCGGCCAGCCGGGCCGGTCACCGGGGTCGGGCCCGAATTGCCCCGAACACCATGGGTGCCCTCACCGATCGCCTCGGTGAGGGCACCCATGCGTTGCCTGAGGAGGGCTACTGGGCCGGCCAGCCGCCGGGCTGCTGGTACGGGCCCGGCTGCCCGGGCTGAGCCTGCTGCTGCCCCTGCTGCACGGGCTGGGTGAACACTGAGGGCTGCGCGGGCTGCTGAGCCTGCTGCTGCGCAGGTTGTTGAGCCGGTTGCTGACCCGTCCACCCGAACTGGGCGGTCGGGGCCACCTGCGAGTACTGGGGCTGGGCTCCCACCCCCGCAGCCGAAGCCGCGTAAGGCGCCTGCTGGGGGGCCGGCTCCGGCTGCTGGTACTGGGGCTGCTGGGCGTACTGCGCCGCCTGCGGCTGCTGGTCGGACTGCCAGGCCCCCTGGGTGTAGACGGTCGGAGTCCCGGGCGTCGCACCGGCCGTTGTGCTGAAGGCCTCACTTGCCGCAGCCGGGGCCGTGCCGGCGGCGGCCAGCTTGGAGCGCCAGGCCATGCCGCCGGCGCCCATCGCCAGACCCACGACCGCCATGATGATCGCGCCGACGGCCCCGAACAGTGACAGCAGGGTGGCCGTCGCCGACGAGGGGGCGATGATCTCACCGACGGAGACCCCCGCAGTGCTGTTGCAGTCAACGGTGTAGGCGCCCGACTTCTTGGAGGAGAAGGTCGAGAAGAGCTTGCCGCCCTTGACCTTCGTGGACGACGAGCTGGACTTCGTGTCGACGTCGTCGCCATCGGGAGAGGTCACCGAGCACTCCGGCGCGTCGTCGCCGTCGCTGTAGAACAGCCCGTAGGTGCTGCCCTTGTCCAGCTCCACCGTGGCGGCCTGGTCATCCGGCAGGTTGGTGACGGTGGCGTTGAACTGGCCGCGGGTGACCGCCGAGCCGATTCCGCCGATGATGGCGATCAGGAGGATGGCCAGGCCGGCCACCGCCAAGGCCGTCGGGGCGGCCAGGCTCCTGGACGTCGCCGGCTGGCTCGCGGCACCTGAGTATCCACCCTGAGGCGTCTGGAACGGTGCGGCCGGCGGGTACTGCGAAGACTGAGCGCCGGCGAGAGCCGGGTCGTAGCCGTTGGCCGACCAGCCGGCTGGGCTCGCTGGGTAGTGGGAGCCGGGGTACTGGGACATAACTGGCCTTTCTGGTCCATCGTGTCCGTGTGAGAGGCGCGTGGGAACACGTCATGACGGCGTGCACGGCAGCATGGTGATGCCGGAAGCCCGCAGCGCACCCGAGACCTCACAGGAGGCGTCGATATGTCGGAACAATCACCGGGCGGGAGCCGCACGACTCGGACAGACTACCGGGTGGCGGTGCACCCCCGCAGGCCGTGGACCAGATCCGTGGCCGTGGACTGAATCGGTCGGGAACCCGATAGGCTGACCTCCATGACCCACATCCTGTCCGCAGTCGCCTGGCCGTACGCCAACGGCCCGCGTCACATCGGCCACGTCGCCGGCTTCGGTGTTCCCTCTGACGTCTTCTCGCGCTACATGCGCATGGCCGGTCATGACGTCCTCATGGTCTCGGGCACCGATGAGCACGGCACCCCGATCCTCGTCGCCGCCGACGAGGAGGGCCTCAGCGCCCGGGAGCTCGCCGACCGCAACAACCGGCTCATTGTCGAGGACCTCGTGGCCCTGGGGTTGTCCTACGACCTGTTCACCCGCACCACCGCCGGCAACCACTACCACGTGGTCCAGGACATGTTCACCACCGTGCGGGACAACGGCTACATGGTCCAGCAGGTGACCCGCTCGGCGATCTCCCCCTCCACCGGGCGCACCCTGCCCGACCGCTACATCGAGGGCACCTGCCCGATCTGCGGCGCCGAGGGTGCCCGCGGGGACCAGTGCGACACCTGCGGCAACCAGCTCGACCCCACCGACCTCATCAGCCCGCGCTCGCGGATCAACGGCGAGACCCCCGAGTTCGTGGAGACCACCCACTGGTTCCTTGACCTGCCCGCCCTGGCTCAGGCCCTGGGCGCCTGGCTCGACGAGCGTGAGGCCTCCGGCACCTGGCGGCCCAACGTCATCAAGTTCTCCCAGAACCTCCTGGGGGACATCCGCCCGCGCGCCATGACCCGGGACATCGACTGGGGCATCCCGGTGCCCGGCTGGGAGGACCAGCCCACCAAGCGCCTCTACGTCTGGTTCGACGCCGTCATCGGCTACCTGTCCGCCTCCGTGGAGTGGGCGCGCCGCAGTGGCGACCCCGAGGCGTGGCGCGCCTGGTGGAACGACCCCCAGGCCCTGTCCTACTACTTCATGGGCAAGGACAACATCGTCTTCCACTCCCAGATCTGGCCCGCCGAGCTCCTGGGCTACAACGGTCAGGGCGCGGCCGGCGGCGAGCCCGGGTGCCTGGGCGTGCTCAACCTGCCCACCGAGGTCGTCTCCAGCGAGTTCCTCACCATGGAGGGCAAGAAGTTCTCCTCCTCCCACGGCATCGTCATCTACGTGCGCGACTTCCTCGAGCGCTACCAGGCCGACGCCCTGCGCTACTTCATCTGCGCGGCCGGCCCGGAGACCGCGGACGCGGACTTCACCTGGGCGGAGTTTGTGCGGCGCACCAACGGCGAGCTCGTGGCCGGCTGGGGCAACCTGGTCAACCGCACCGCCTCCATGATCCACAAGCGCTTCGGGCAGATCCCCCAGCCCGCCGAGCTGGAGGACATCGACCGGGCCCTGCTCGACGCCGTCGAGGCCGGCTTCGCCTCCGTGGGCGACCTCATCGCCCAGCACCGCCAGAAGGCCGCCCTGGGGGAGGCGATGCGCCTGGTCGGCGAGGCCAACAAGTACGTCGCCGACACCCAGCCCTTCAAGCTCAAGGGCGAGGACCCCGCCACCCAGGCCCGCCTGGCCACGGTCCTGCACACACTGGCCCAGGCGGTCACCGACCTCAACCTCATGCTCTCGCCCTTCCTGCCGCACGCCGCCAACGACGTCGACCGGGTCCTGGGCGGGTCCGGCCGGATCGCCCCGATGCCCCGCATCGAGGAGGTCGCCGAGCTCGACCCCGAGCACCTGCCCGAGGCCTTCGACGGCCGCACCGGCTACCCGATCATCACCGGCGACTACCAGGACGCCCCCACCTGGGGACGCCACCCGGTGACCGTCGGCACCCCCGTGGCCAAGCCGACCCCGGTGTTCACCAAGCTGGACGAGTCGATCGTCGAGGCCGAGCTGGCCCGTTACGCCGGCTCCGTGCCCGACGACGTCACCGGCTCCTGAGGGCGCATGGGCTCGAGGAAGCGAGACCGCTCCTGGCCGCCGGCCGACGCCGTCGCCCCCCTGGCGGCCCCGGTCACAGACAACCACACGCCCCTGCCGGTCGCGGCGGACGCCGGCGGCCCCGGCTCCGAGGCGCCGCTGAGTGCCGCTGAGCTGGTCGAGCGCGCCGCCGCCGTAGGCGTGACCCGCGTGGTGACCTCCGCCTGCGAGGTCACCACCTGGCAGGAGAGCCTGGCCCTGGCCCGCCAGCTGCCCGGCGTGCGTGTGGCCCTGGCCGTGCACCCCAACGAGGCCGTCCTCCACGCCGGGGTGCGCGAGACCGGCCCCGACGGGCTCGAGCCTCGGGCTCAGGAGCACCATGCCGAGCCGCTCGAGGAGGTCATGGTCCGCCTGGAGGAGACGCTCAGGGCGAACGCCGACGTCGTCGTCGCCGTCGGGGAGAGTGGCCTGGATTTCTTCCGCACTGGTGAAAAGGGGGCCGTCGCCCAGCGCGAGGCCTTCCGGGCGCACATCGCCCTGGCCAAGGACCTCGACCTGCCCCTGCAGATCCACGACCGTGACGCGCACGCCGCCTGCGTGGAGGTTCTCAAGGCCGATGGCGCCCCCGATCGCACCGTCTTCCACTGCTTCTCAGGCGGGCCGCAGCTGGCCGCCGCCTGCGCCGAGCACGGCTGGTACGCCTCCATCGCCGGCCCGCTCACCTACCCGGCCAACGACACCCTGCGGGAGGCGGTCGCCGCCCTGCCCGAGTCGCTGCTCCTGGTGGAGACCGACGCCCCCTACCTCCCGCCCAAGCGCTGGCGCGGCCGCCCCAACGCCTCCTACCTGCTGGGCGACACGGTCCGCTTCCTGGCCGAGCAGCGGGGCCTGAGTGAGGAAGACCTCTGCCGGCGTCTGCAGGCCACCACCGAGACGGTCTACGGGGCCTGGTGAGCGCCGTCGGCCGCCGAGGGGCGACGGGCTCCGTCTGAGACTCAGACCTATGGACCCTGACGTCCTGCGGGGAGGATGCCCGCCATCGGAGGGAAAGGAAAAGACCCCGCGACCGTCCCGGTACGACCGTTTTTGTCCGGACGACGCCTCCCAGGTTGCCACCGTTCGTTCAGGGGTGTCCCAGGTGGGAGACAGGTTGGAATCAGGGCCTGTCTGCACGGTTCCATCACAAGCCCACAGGGTGTGAGCAGGTGCATTGGCACGCCCCTGGGTCATCGGTTACGGTGACACGCAGTCGTCAAAACGAAGGAAGTTCTATCGTGGGTCGTCACTCCCAGACCAGCTCCCTGAGTACTACACTCGCCGGCCTCGGGTCCTTGGCCTCCAAGAAGCGGGCCGACTCGGCAAGCCACGGCCGTCGTCGCGCCGAGGGGCCTGCCAAGACCTCCCTGACCCCCATGCTGTTCAAGGCGGGGGGCGCTGCCGCGGCCTTCTCCCTGGCGGTCTCCGGTGCCGCCTACGCGGCCATCTCCGCGGGGGATGACGAGGGGAGTTCCTCCTCGGGCGGTTCCTTCGGGCTGATCGGTGGCGAGTCGGACGGGCAGGCCAAGGCGGCTGCCACCCCGAAGGCCGGTTCCGGCAAGATCGCCAGCGCCCAGACCTCCACCACCACCGTCGACGAGCCGCAGGTTCACAGCACGGTGAAGAAGGAGACCGACTCCCTGCCCAAGGGTGAGACCAAGGTTGAGACCGCCGGCGTTGACGGTCTCGTGCGCACCACCTACGAGGTCACCACCCAGGACGGCAAGGAGGTCTCCCGCACCCCGGTCGCGCAGGTCGTCGTCACCAAGAAGGTGGACGAGGTCGTCCTGGTGGGTACTGGGGAGCAGCAGGATCAGCAGGCGCAGCAGGCCCAGCAGGAGGCCGCGCAGCAGGCCCAGTCGGCCGGTGATGGGCAGGCCGCCCAGGCCAACGGGGGCAGTGAGGGCTCGAACAGCAGCACTCCGGCTCCTGCGGCCAACCCCGGCGCAGGGACCGACCCCGACAGTGCCAAGGCCATTGCCCGCTCCATGATGGCCAGCCACGGCTGGGGGGACTCCGAGTTCTCCTGCCTGGAGAGCCTGTGGACCCGTGAGTCCAGCTGGAACTACCAGGCCGAGAACGCCTCCTCGGGCGCCTACGGCATCCCTCAGGCGCTGCCCGGCACCAAGATGAGCGAGGTCGCCGACGACTGGGCCACCAACCCCAGCACCCAGATCACCTGGGGCCTGAACTACATCTCGGGCCGCTACGGCACCCCCTGCTCGGCCTGGGCCCACTCCGAGTCCGTCGGCTGGTACTGAGCCGAAGCAGTCGCCCGGAACGTCCTCGACGGCGCCCGTCTCCCAGCGAGACTGGCGCCGTCGCCATTGTCATGGGACGCAGGTCACGCAGGAGTGAGGTGGCTAATTGTCGCCGCCGTGAGGCTTCCACTACCGTGGCACTCGCCGTCAACTGGAAGGACGTCTCCCCATGACTCCCCTCGCCCGTTCCCACGCCCATGCCCATGCCCTGCCGGAGGAGCCGCAGGCGCCGGTCCTGCAGGAGACGGCCCATGGGGAACACGGGCAACATGGGCAGCGCAGCATGCGCACCATCGCGCTGCGCGCCGGTGTGGCGGCCCTGGCCCTGTCAGTCGCGGTCTCCGGGGCTGCGTACGCCGCTGTTCGCGCGGGGGAGCCCTCACGCACCTCCGGTGTCGAGGCGGCCGCGAAGGGCACCGATGGCCTGGGGGCTGAAGGCGGTCGCAGCCGGGTCTCGGTCACGCCGAGCACCCAGAAGGTGACCACCGAGACGGTCGACGCCACCGACCCCCACGGCTCGGTCCAGCAGGAGAGCGGCGATCTGTCCGAAGGTGAGACCAAGGTGGCCACGGCTGGCGTCGACGGCGTCGTGCGCACCACCTACGAGGTCACCACCGTGGGCGGCAAGGAGGTCTCCCGCACTCCCGTCGC
>ERZ773021.795-NODE-795-length-11428-cov-2.62754_pt1 | contig 11428 bp, 9 predicted proteins | sample MGYA00511668_ERZ773021 | MGnify/ENA primary metagenome ERZ773021 (study PRJEB29015, sample SAMEA2737961) | human oral metagenome | biome: human oral; feature: human-associated habitat; material: dental | place: China | collected 2032 ... | reverse complement strand
ATTGGCTAATTGACAAATTATTCTTACTTTTGCACTCTGATTGAGAATTTAAGCCAATGGCACATCTGAAACATATACGTAAATATTTTTATAAATATAAATACCACTTACTACTTGGGATACTCATTACTATAGTATCACGCGTGTTTTCTCTCTTTATGCCGCGATATGTAAAAAACTCTATCACAGCCATTGAGGACTTTGCTAAATCTACTAACAAAGATGCCTCTCAAATGACTTCCTTACTTATTGAATACGCGCTCATTATCATCGGTACAACTATCATATCAGCGGTGCTGATGTTCTTTATGCGTCAGCTTATCATCAATGTATCTCGTTACATCGAATACGATATGAAAAACGAGATATTTAAGAAATATGAACAGTTATCGCTTAGCTTCTACAAACGCAACCGAGTAGGTGACTTAATGAACCGTATCAGCGAGGATGTGTCAAAAGTGCGTATGTACGCAGGTCCTGCTATTATGTATAGTGTACAAACTATTACACTTTTTGCTTGCGTAATTCCGCTAATGTTTATCATCTCTCCCAAGCTTACAATCTACACCCTTATCCCATTGCCTATTCTCTCTTTGCTTATCTACAAAATGAGCAAAAAGATTAATATCGAAACGATGAAGGTACAAGCCTACCTATCCGACCTTTCTACTTTCTCGCAAGAAACTTTCTCGGGTATCGGGGTGATAAAATCATATAATAATGAGGCGGCTACCGATGCGCAATTAGCAGTACTTGCCGAAGATGGTCGTCAGAAAAATATCAAGCTCGCTAAGATACAGGCTTTCTTTATCCCTACAATGATACTGATGATAGGATTGAGTCTTATTTTTGTAATCTTTATTGGGGGAAAGCTCTATTACACCGGTGAAATACAATCTATTGGAGTAATTGTAGAGTTCAGTATTTACGTGATGATGCTCACTTGGCCTGTGGCTACCGTAGGTTGGGTAAGTTCCATTGTACAACAAGCGGAAGCCTCTCAAAAGCGCATCAATGAGTTCCTTTCCGAAGTACCTCAGATACGCAATCAGGTAGGAGAGCTTACACCTATTAAAGGAGATATTACATTTGATAAAGTATCTTTCCGTTATGAAGATACGGGAATAGAAGCTCTCAATGATGTATCTTTCCATATAGAAGCAGGACAAACTGTAGCAGTTATAGGCAAAACCGGTAGTGGTAAGACTACTCTGTTAGACCTCATTGCACGTATGTACGATGCAAATCAGGGTGAAATACTGATAGGAGGTAAACCTATAAGAGAATTAAATCTACATAGCTTGCGCAAGGCTATTTCGGTAGTACCTCAAGAGAACTTTTTATTTTCGGACACTATTCGCAACAACTTGCGTTTTGGAAATAGTAACGCTACTGAAGAACAGATAATAGAAGCCTGCCAAAAAGCGGTAGTGCATAATAATATTATAGAGTTTACAAGCCAATACGACTCAGTACTTGGAGAACGCGGGGTATCACTCAGTGGTGGACAACGCCAACGTGTAGCTATCGCAAGAGCTTTACTCAAAGAAGCTGAAATCTATTTGTTAGACGATTGTTTATCAGCCGTAGATACCGATACCGAAGAGAAGATTTTAACTAATTTACGTGATACCTTAAAAGGCAAAACCGTAATTATAGTGAGTCATCGTGTGTCTATCACTAAATACGCCGATAAAATATTGATGCTTGACAAAGGAAAATTAGTAGAACAAGGTACTAAAGACGAACTTTTAGCTCAAAATGGCGTCTTCAAAGCCTTTTACGATACCCAAACCATATAAGCTATTGTGCAATTTAACTTATGAGAATAGAAACTGAAGATTATATTTCGTTTGAAGAACTTCTAAAACAAGTACAGCACAAATATGCTGAAAACTTACCTTTTGTGTGCTACAAAACTCCACATCACACTTCAGTAATATTGTTGGAACAAGAAGATGATGCACTTCATTTTTTTAACATTGATAAAGAAGGACAAGAGGGATTTGTTTTCGCTCCTTTTGATGCTAACGAACCTGCTGTTATCATCACTCCTAACAAATTAACCATAAGCCATTTACCTACACAATCAATTGTAGAAAACACTAATATTGATATTTTAGAAGATACCAAAACCGAAAAACAAAAGCATATAGATTTAGTAACCAAAGCTATTAATGAAATACATCAAGGAACTTTTGAGAAAGTGGTTCTTTCGCGCAAGATAACTATCAAAAAAGTGGTAAATCCGTTTAAGAGCTTTGCCAATATGGTAACACGATACCCTTCAGCATTTTGCTATTTGTTTTATCACCCTAAAGTGGGAACTTGGCTCGCTGCTACGCCCGAAACACTTTTTCAAAGTAATGGTAACAATTTTCAAACAATGGCATTAGCAGGAACACAACCTTTCAAAGAAGGTGAGGTTCATTGGCTTTCTAAAGAAAAAGAAGAACAACAAATAGTTACTGATACGATTGTACAACAATTACAAGGATATACTGAAAAAATTGAAGTTTCAGCCCCCAAAACCGTACAAGCTGGAAAAGTAATACACTTATGCACTATAATCAAAGGAAAAATAAAAGAAAATAAAGCTTTTGAAATAATCCAACGCCTCCACCCTACCCCTGCTGTCTGTGGTTATCCTACTAAAGAAGCGCGCACCTTCATTATAGAAAATGAACTTTATAATAGACAGTATTACACAGGTTATTGTGGATGGGTATCTAATAATAACCAAGCGCTCTATGTAAATCTACGCTGTATGCAAATCACTGCCAACAAAACCTTTTTATATGTAGGAGGTGGCATTACCAAAGATTCCATACCCGAAAAAGAGTACGAAGAAACACAAAACAAAGCTCAAACAATGATAACAATTCTGTAACATCACACTTTTTAATAACTAAAAACTAAATTATAATGAAGAGATTAGTAATGGCAATGTCAGCACTATTGATGATAGTAGCTTGCGATAAGGAAGACAAAAATACGATGATTGTAGAAGGCAATATCGAAGGGTTAAAAATGGGAACTATCTATTTACAACAATATGTAAATGATAAACTTACCAATATCGACTCAGTAGTAGCCAATGGTGATGGTAAATTTACTTTCAAACGACATTTAGATAGTCCTGAAGTTTTTTACATCTATCTCGATTTGAAGAAACAAGCTGGCACTGACCTCGGTGACCGCTTAATGTTTTTTGGGGAACCTACCACTATCAACATTAATAGCGCTTATGATATGTTTGAGGTAAGAGCCAATATCAGTGGCTCTCAATCACAAAAGGAATACAATGAATACCTACACACTATGCGACAATTTGGGATGCGTAATGCTCAACTACTTGAACAACAAGTAAATGCTTTCAAAGCTGGCAAAACTTCCTTAGTCGATTCACTAAACGCTGCTTCCGAGAAGAATAACTTCCGTCGCCATCTTTTTGTATTAAATTACGCCCTCTCTCACCCCAATTCTTATGTAACTCCTTATGTAGTATTAGCCGATGCTCCTAATACCCGTGTAAAATATTTAGATTCTATCTACGGGAAACTTAACAAAGATGTTGCTAATTCTAAATATGGTAAAGAATTCAAAACTTATATAGAAATAGCTCGAAAAGCTGAAAATGAGAGTATTAAAAATTAAAATCTACCATAAAGTATTCTCCTCAACCATTTCACTCGCTGTATGAGACGTTGTATAATATCACAGGCGATAACAGCTAAAACCGTAAAAATCACTACGTTCAAATAGAAGTTATCGCCTATATATTCTTTGATATAGGCTACCAAAAAACGCATATAGTAATGAGTGACATATATTTCTAATGAAATACTTCCTAAATACTTCAAACATTGCGTCACTTTATTTTCTGAACGACAGATTCCTTCCCATAGAACATAAGAAGCTGCAATGCCCGTAAGTGCCAGAGCATACAAACGAAGAGAATCGAGTATATAATGAGATTTATCAACTGAAAAAAACAATAAAAGTGGAAAGACCACAAATCCTGCCCAACCTATAGGGCGCAAAATTTTTAAGGCTTGAGATTTATATTTATGGGTAGCATAACCTAATGAAAAATAGATAAAATACCAGCACAATTGAGGTAAACCATAAAAGATAGGTTGTGCCCCCATAGCGCGATGCAAAAATACAAGAATACTCCATAAACCTATCATTACCCATATTTCGCGGTATTTGTTGATTTTCAAAGCAAGATAAAGCAAAGCACACTCCCAGAAAAGCAACCATAAGAACCACATTCCTCGTGTAGGTTCATAAATAAGCCTACAAAGATTTTCCCATAATTCTATTTCATTAAGAATATATTCGTGATAGATAGCCGAAATTAAGAACCATACAAAAAAAGGAATTACTAATACTTGAAAACGTTTGCTGAGATTCAACTCACCTCGTGCATTAAAGTTCACATAGCCTGATAGAAACATAAATAAAGGCATATGAAAAGCGTAAATAGTTACATAAAAAGGGTTGGTACGGTCATCACCTGAAAACCATTGCGAAGCGTGTCCCATCACTACCAATATGATAGTAAAACCTTTGAGCACATCAATAAGAGGATTGCGTTCTTTCATACCTATTTCTTTATAGGAGCAAAAATACTTTCTTTTTTTTAATTAGCAAAAATACTTTCTGTTTAAAGCATTCTTCTTTCTTAATAAAAATACTTTAAACTATTGATTTTTAATAATTAAAACTCTTTTCCTCCTTTTATACAAACAAAAAATGTTATCTTTTTTTTAAGAATATTTTTGTAATCCCCACAAAATATGTATTTTTGCCGTTTGAAGAAGTAAAACAAGTAAATTATCAATTAAAAAATGCAAAACAAAGGACTTGTAAAACTATTTGCCATATTATTTGGATTGATATGTATTTATCAACTTTCATTCACCTATGTGGCAGGTAGAGTAGAAGATGAAGCCAAAGCTTTTGCTGAGGCTAAAGTGCCTAATACTCAAGCTGACTATATTGCTAAACGCGAGGCTATAGAAGCTAAGTATTTGGACGATAAAATGGGACAAGAGGTCTACAACCTCGGAATTGCAAAATTCACTCTCTCCGAAGTGAAAGAAAAAGAATTAAACCGTGGTCTCGACCTTAAAGGCGGTATCAACGTAATTCTGCAAATCTCCGTAAAAGACATCTTAAAAGGTCTTGCTGACAACTCTAAAGACCCTATTTTCAACAAATCATTAGCCGAAGCCGATGAGCAACTCCGTAAAACTGACAAAACCTACTTGGATTTGTTTTTCGAGGCTTACGCTAAAAACGGTGGTAAATTAGCCTCCCCTGATGTGTTCGCTAATAAAACCCTCAGCGACCAAATCAACTTCCAAATGAGTGATAGTGAAGTACGTCCTATCATCAGAAAACGTGTAGATGAGTCTATCGTATCTGCTTTTGAGGTATTGCGCAAACGTATTGATAAATTTGGCGTTTCTCAACCTAATATCCAACGCCTTGGAAACTCTGGTCGTATCCTTGTAGAACTCCCAGGTGCTAAAGATATCACTCGTGTACAAGCTCTTTTACAAAGTACTGCTCAACTTGAGTTCTGGGAAACTTATAAAAACACTGATGTATTCCCTTACTTACAAGCCCTCAATGAGCAACTTAAATCTACTGCTAAAAATACAGATAAAGTAAAAGATACTCTCGCTGCAGCTACTCAATCTGGTAGCAGTGCTATCGATTCTCTACTTACTGATGTAAAAAAGGATTCTGTTCCAACTCAAAAAACAGATGGTGCAAATCCATTGTTTGATTTGTTCAAATCTGCTCCTAACTACGAATCTCCTGTTCTTTTTGCAGTAAGTTTGAAAGATACTGCCCAAGTAAACAGCTATCTCAACTCATCTGAAGCAAAACGATTGATTCCTGCTTCATTACAATACATACGTTTTGCTTGGGGTAAACCTGATAAAAAAACCTCTCTTATCGAACTTTATGCCCTTAGAGGTAACCGCGATAACACTCCTCCTCTTACAGGAAATGTGGTAACTCAGGCTGAACAAACTTATGACGTGCGCAACCAACCTGCTGTATCTATGCAAATGGATGGCAAAGGAGCACGTATTTGGGAAGCTCTTACAGGCAAAGCCTTCTCTCAAAATACCAATATCGCTATCGTGCTCGATAACATCGTCTATTCAGCCCCAGGAGTAACTACAGGTGCTATTTCAGGAGGTCGTTCTGAAATTACTGGACATTTTACTTTGAATGAAGCTGTCGACCTTGCTAACGTACTTCGTGCTGGTAAATTACCTGCAAGTGCCGATATAGTACAATCTGAAATTGTAGGACCTTCTTTAGGTCAAGAAGCCATTGATAGTGGTATGAACTCTTTCCTTATCGCTACTATCTTCATCTTTGCGTGGATGATATTCTATTATGGTCGTGCGGGTGTTTATGCCGATCTTGCTCTCGTATTTAACATTCTCCTCATATTTGGAGTATTAGCAAGTATTGGTGCAGTACTCACCTTGCCTGGTATTGCAGGTATCGTACTTACCATTGGTATGGCAGTCGACTCGAACGTGCTGATATTCGAGCGCTCTAAAGAGGAATTACGCAAAGGTAAAAACATCAACCAAGCAGTAGTCGATGGTTTCAAACACGCCTTATCATCTATCTTAGACTCTAACATTACTACAGCACTTACTGCTCTTATCTTGTTGTTCTTTGGTAGTGGTCCTATCCAAGGTTTTGCTACTACCTTGCTTATCGGTATTGCTACTACTTTGTTCACCGCTATCTTCATCACTCGCTTGTTTATCGACTATAGCGTTGAGAAAAAACATCCCCTTGCTTTCAGCACTCCTATTACCAAAAATTGGTTCAGTAATATCAATCTTAACTTTATTGGTAAACGCAAAATAGGATATGCTTTTTCTATTATCTTATCAGTAATAGGTATCATCTCTCTCTTTACTCGTGGTCTCGACCAAGGTATTGACTTTGTGGGGGGTAGAACTTACCAAATTCGTTTTGAACACGAAGTAAATCCTACTCAAATAGCCGATGCACTCAAACTTACTTTAGGAAATGTAGAAGTAAAAACTTTTGGTGCTCCTAACCAAGTAAAAATCTCTACTAAATACAAAGTACAAGAAGAAAGTACTGAGGTAGATAACGAAGTACAACAACTCTTGTTCAAAGGATTACAAAAATTCTTACCTGAAGGTACATCTTTTGATAGCTTTGCCAAAGCTACCTCTACTGATAAGATTGGTATTATGCAATCTATGAAAGTAGGACCAACTATTGCTGAAGATATCAAGAGCAGTGCATTCTGGTCTGTTATTGGATCTCTTATCGTAATTGGTCTATACATCTTATTCCGTTTCCGCAAGTGGCAGTTCTCTATGGGTGCGATTGTATCTTCAGCACACGACGTGCTAATGGTACTCGGTATCTACTCGCTTACTTATAGCATTATGCCATTCAATATGGAAATCGACCAAGCCTTTATTGCAGCTATCCTTACTGTAGTAGGTTATTCACTGAACGATACTGTGATTATCTACGACCGTATTAGGGAAGTAATGCGTGAGCCTCATTGGTCAAGAGAAAAAATCAATCACGCTCTTAATACTACCCTCAGCCGTACTTTGAACACCTCATTCACTACTTTGGCAGTACTCGTTACTATCTTTATCTTTGGTGGTGAAACCTTGCGTGGCTTTATGTTCGCAATGATTATTGGGGTTTTCATCGGTACTTACTCTTCTATATTTGTAGCAGCTCCTCTCATTTACGACACTGTAAAAGATGAAGCTGACCACACTAAAGAAGAAGAACATAAAAAGTAATATCTAATTACTAAATATAAAAAAGGCTGTCCAAATCATTTCGGACAGCCTTTTTAATTTTATATCAATTTCATCTTCTTTGCTTTCTCCATCATAAAAGCTTTAGCAGCTTCGTACTCATTGGGGATTTTACCTTCTAAAATCGCTTCTTTTATCGCTTCTTTTAGTACCCCTACAGGTCGTGATGGAGGTAAATTGAAGGTCTGCATTATTTCTTCACCACTCACTGGAGGTTGAAAATTTCTAATATGGTCTTTTTCCTCTACCTCCACTACTTTCTGACGTACTATTTGAAAATTGTCGTGATATTTTTTAAACTTTTTAGGATTTTTAGTAGTGATATCAGCTTCACAAAGGGTCATCAAATCTTCAAATTCTTCTCCTGCATCAAATACCAAACGCCGTACTGCCGAATCGGTTACAATATCTTCCGCAATGATGATTGGGCGCGAACTCATTTTCACAATTTTTTGTACATATTTCATCTTATCATTCAGTGGCATTCGCAAGCGTTTAAAAAGGTGATACACCATCTTGCTTCCCACAAATTCGTGTCCGTGAAATGTCCAGCCAATCTTCTTGTCAAAACGTTTAGTAGGAGCTTTACCTATGTCGTGCAATAATGCCGCCCATCGCAGCCATAAATTATCAGTCTGTTCTGAAATATTATCTACCACTTCTAAAGTATGCCAAAAATTATCTTTATGGCGTTGTCCGTCTTGTTCTTGTACTCCTTGTAGTGCAATAAGTTCAGGAAGAATATAATGCAATAAACCTGTTTCATATAGCAATTTCAGTCCTATAGAAGGTTTAGGTGAGGCTAATATTTTATTCAGTTCTTCTACAATACGCTCATTAGAAATGATCTTCAATCGTTCCTTATTATCAGTAATAGCCTTTAGAGATTGTTCTTCTATCTCAAAATTCAGCTGAGTAGCAAACCTAATTGCACGCATCATACGCAATGGATCATCTGAATAGGTAATATCTGGATTTAAAGGCGTACGGATGAGTTTCCTTTCTAAGTCTCCTAAGCCGTCAAAAGGGTCAATAAGGTCACCAAAAGTATCTTTATTTAGTGAAAAAGCCATTGCATTGATAGTAAAATCACGGCGGTTTTGGTCATCTTGTAGTGTGCCACTCTCTACATAAGGTTTGCGAGAGTTTGATTCATAACTCTCACGACGTGCTCCTACAAACTCTATATCTAATCCATCAGCTTTAATCATCGCTGTACCAAAGTTTTTGAATATAGATACCTTAGGATTATTAGGCAATTGTTCAGCTACTTTTTCAGCTAATGAAATACCACTACCAATAGACACTATATCAATGTCTTTAGGGAGTTTTTTCTTTAGTAAATAATCGCGTACAAACCCTCCAATCACGTAACTTTCAAGCGGTATTTCAGCTGAAATATTACTGATAAGTTCAAATATAGGATTAGAGAGTGCTTCAGTATAGTTCATTAAAATTCGTTAATTGTTTTGCGAATGGCAACCAAACGCGTTAAAAGTCCTTCAAGGAGGTCAAGGTGTAGCATATTAGCCCCATCACTTTTGGCATTAGCTGGATCAAAATGGGTTTCTATAAATAGTCCATCTGCATTGTTCACTATAGCGGCACGAGCAATGGTTTCAATCATATCGGGGCGACCTCCTGTTACCCCAGTAGTTTGATTAGGTTGTTGTAATGAGTGGGTAACATCCATCACAACAGGAGCAAATTGGCGCATTGTAGGAATTCCTCTAAAATCTACAACCAAATCCTGATAGCCAAACATCGTTCCACGATCGGTAATCAAAGCTTTTTTATTACCACTATCAAATACCTTTTGGACAGCAAATTGCATACTTTCAGGGCTCAAGACGTTTAGCTCTTGGATCTAAGTTGGGATTTCCAGTATAGAGACCGTCTCGGCTGCTGCCACTACTAAATCTGTTTGGCGTACCAAAAAAGCTGGTATTTGCAATATATCTACGTACTCAGCTGCCATCGCTGCATCGCTCACCTGATGAATATCAGTAACTGTAGGTATTCCAAATGTTTGACCTACTTTTTGGAGTATTTTCAGCGCTTTTTCATCACCTATACCCGTAAACGAATCTACACGACTGCGATTGGCTTTCTTGAAACTCCCCTTAAATGTATAGGGGATATTTAGTTTTTGAGTGATATTCACTATACGTTCAGCGATTTTCATCGCCATATCTTCTCCTTCTATGGCACAAGGTCCTGCTAAGAGAAAAAAATTATCTGCTTTATTTAACATTTTATTTAGGTGTTAGGGGTTAAGAAAAATGTTTTGTCATCATTTGTGGGAATTTTAGGCAAGTTGAGTTTTTCCTCAACTGGAGCTGTATGTTTTGAAAAGAACATCTCTTTGATATTAGCTGTAAAGAGGTTTACGGCAATAGCTAAAAGAATGACCCCAAAAAGGTTGTGAAGTACAGTAATACCTTGTTTACCTAAGAATTTTTCTATTCGTTCCGACGATTTAAGTACTATATAAACGATAACCATATTGATAATTATCGCTACAATAATATTCTCTACATAGAATTTTGCTCTGAGTGAAAGCACTGTTGTCAGTGCACCAGCTCCTGCTACCATAGGAAATGCTAATGGCACAATAGAGGCACTTTCAGGGGTTGTTCCTTTGTAAAGGGTAATGCCTAATATCATCTCTAAGGCAAGAAAAAAAAGAATAAACGCTCCAGCTACAGCAAAAGCCTCAACGGTTACTCCGAATAAGTTTAGTAATTGTTTGCCAAGAAATAGAAACACTACCAACAAGCCTCCCGCAACAATAGCTGTTTTCTCAGATTGTATACGTCCCGCTTTTTTGCGTAGATTGATAATAATTGGCACACTCCCAATGATATCTACCACCGCAAAGAGTACCATAGTAGCGGAGATAATCTCCTTTACATCAAAATTCATAACTTAAAAAATTTGCGCAAAAGTACAAATTAATTAGCAAATTAACAAATTGACAATTGGCTATTTAATAAATTATTGTTACTTTTGCCCCCACTCTCACCTCTTAATTTCTAAAATGAACTTACTATCTGTAGAAAACATATCTAAAGCCTTTGGCGAACGTATAATTCTTGAAAACATTTCTTTTGGCATCAATAAAGACCAAAAAATAGCCTTTATAGCCAAAAATGGTACTGGAAAAACTACTCTTCTCAACATTATCGCTGGGAAAGATATCCCCGATAGTGGTCAAGTAGTATTCCGCAAAGGGATACACATTGGGTTCCTTTCTCAAAATCCTTATTTTAATGAAGATTTAACAATAGAAGAAACTATTTTTGCTACTGATAATCCCATTTTGCGCCTTATCCAAGAATATGAACACGCCTTACAGCACCCCGAAAATGAAGATGCTTACCAAAAAGCATTTGAACAAATGGAACGCCATAACGCGTGGGATTTCGAAACACAATACAAACAAATCCTCTCCCGCCTTAAATTAGATAATCTCCAGCTGAAAGTAAAAAGCCTCTCTGGCGGACAAAAAAAGCGCCTTGCCTTAGCCAATGTACTCATCAGTAAACCCGATTTATTGA
>ERZ773021.792-NODE-792-length-11473-cov-2.29602_pt1 | contig 11473 bp, 10 predicted proteins | sample MGYA00511668_ERZ773021 | MGnify/ENA primary metagenome ERZ773021 (study PRJEB29015, sample SAMEA2737961) | human oral metagenome | biome: human oral; feature: human-associated habitat; material: dental | place: China | collected 2032 ... | reverse complement strand
CCACGTCCTTGCCAAACTCGGCTTGAATGCTGATGCGTCCCCGCCGCTCGGGGGAGTCGTCAATAATGTCATCGTGGATTAAAGTGGCCATGTGGAGGACTTCAATCGAGGTGGCCAGCTTGATTAAGCGGTCGCGTTGTTCTGGTTGCGGTTGGCCGGTCAGGGAAGCAAAGAGCCAGAAAAAGGCGGGGCGCAAAAACTTACCGCCGTTAGTGGCCATTTTTTGCAGGGCGCTTTCTAGTTGGCCATCCTTAGTTTTGATCCGGGCTACCATTAGGTCGCTAACGGCTAAGAGGGCCCGATTTAATTCGGGGTTGTGCGGAAAATGTGTTTGTTTCATCATTAAATTTCCTTTAAGGTTTATACTGTCTATTGTACCCTAAATAGGGAATTGAATAAATAAGGGAAAGGGTGGACTTATTTAATGTCTGTCAAAGTATTTTTAGAATTGGTTGAAATCAAGGCCAAGACCGCCAGTGTCTTGCCCTTCATACTCGGCCTCTTTTTAGCGGCCTATCACTACCACACCGTACAACCAATGCTGGCGCTCCTCTTTTTTATTGCCATGTTCTTGTTTAACATGGCGGTCGATATGTTGGACAACTACCACGATTACGTTCACGCCGTCGACACCGAGGACTATCAGCAAAACACCAACATCATCGGGCGCGAAAACTTATCTCCGCACTTAGTGTTGGCGATGTTGATCACCCTAGTGGTTATCGCCGCTTTGCTGGGAATCTACCTGGTGACCCAACTAGGGCTGACCTTGCTTTGGCTCGGGGGGTTTTGCTTTGCGGTCGGCTTTTTGTACTCATCGGGTCCCTTTCCATTATCGGGGCTGCCGGTTGGTGAATTCTTCTCCGGGTTCACGATGGGCTTTATGATCACCCTGATTTCGGTTTTTGTGAACACCGGAGCGGACTTTACCTGGTCTTGGACTAACCTGGGGGTTATTTTCTTAGTGGCACTGCCTGATGAACTATGGATCTCCAACCTGTTGCTAGCAAATAACATTTGCGACGAACAAGAGGATAACGATAACCACCGCTACACGATTGTCCACTTTATCGGTAAGAAGTGGGCGCTGTACGCCTTTGCGGTTAAAAATACCATTGCCTTTTTAGCCATTATTGCGGCGGCAGTGTTACGCTTAACGCCGTGGACGGTCCTGTTGACCCTTTTAATTATCCCGTTTGTCGTCAAGCAAACCAAGCTTTTATTTAACAAGCAGGTCAAAAAAGAAACCTTTCCGGCGGCGATCCGGATTTTACTAATCGGTTCCCTTGTCCAGGTCGTGACCTTTGCGGTGGGGTTGATTTAACACCAATTAACATAACATTAACGAAAAGCGAGCGACAGGAAAATTTTTCCGTCGCCCGCTTTTTTGTTTATTGGGCACCGTGCTTTTCTTGTTTTAAGACCTGTTGTTTAACGGCGCAATCGTAATCGCAAGCGGCACACTTGCCCTTCTTGGCCCGCTTAAAGACCTTAACGAGTTGCCAAAAGGCGCAGCCGATGATTAGCAAAATGATGACGGTGTTGGTAATTAAACTAAGCATGGGAAACTCCTTTCTAAATGAAGAGGCTGCCAACCGTGTAAATCAGCCAGGCCAGGCCGTAAGCAATGATCAGGCTAGAAACCAAGGACCAGATTGTCCACTTGGTCGAGCCGGTTTCTTGCTTGATCGTCCCCAAGGTGGCAAAACACGGGGCGTACAAGAGGATAAATACCAAGAGGGCGTAAGCGGCAACCGGGTTGATGAATTGGCCCAGGGCGCTAATCAAGACCGCTTGGCTGCTGGTGTGAAACATCACCATCATACTGGAAGTGATCGCTTCTTTAGCTAAGACCCCGGTAAAGAGGGCGGCGATCGTTTGCCACCGGGTGATACCGACCGGTGCAAGGAAGGGAACCAACAGGTGGCCAAGACTAGCGGCAAAGGAGTGGCTAGAATTAGTGACGAAACCGTGGGGGCCAAAGGAGGCCAATAGCCAAATGATGACCGTCCCGGCAAAGATGACCGTCCCGGCTTTTTTCACGAAGCCCTTCCCCTTGTCCCAAGTCCCGTGCCAAATGACGTCAAAGCGGGGGAGGTGGTACTGAGGTAGTTCAACGATGAAGACCGAGGAGTCGGTGACGCCAAAGTAGAGTTGGTAACCCTTAGCGACTAAGAGGGCGACGATAATCCCCAGGAAGTAAACTGATAGGACAATCAGTGCTTGGTGCTTCGGGAAGAAGGCGGCGACCACCAGTGAGTAAACCGGCAGGCGGGCCGAACAGGACATGAATGGTGAAATTAAGGTTGTGATTAACCGTTCCTTTGGTTGCTCAATTGTTCGCGCCGCCATGATCCCGGTTACGTTACACCCAAAGCCAATGATCAAGGGAATAAAGGACTTCCCGTTTAATCCGATAAACTGCATGATCCGGTCAGTCACCAGGGCTGCCCGGGCCATGTAACCCGAATCTTCTAGCAGCGAGATGCAGGCAAAGAGGACAAAAATTTGGGGGATAAAGACCAAGATCCCCCCGACCCCGGCGATCAGGCCGTCCACAATCAAGGACCGTAACACTGGTAAGGCCCCGGCTGCGGTCAGGACCTGGTCAGCGGTGGTCGAAAGGGGGCCGGAGATGAAGCCGTCTAGCATGTCAGACAGGGGCGTTCCCACCCAGTCAAAGGACAGTTTGAAGATCAAAAAGAAGATCCCGGCAAAAATTGGCAACCCTAAAACGGGGTTGGTCACGATCCGGTCAATCTTAGAGGTCATTTCCACTTTGCTGGTCGAGGCGATGGGTTGGCTGGCCGCCCCCAGCAACTTTTCGATGAAGGCAAAGCGGGTATTGAAAATCTGGTCTTCGAAGTTTTGGGCGTCGTAGTATTTTTCCTGGCTACGCAGCGGGGTCAAGTCCCTAAAGAGGGCGAAGCGTCGGACCGCCTTGTTTTTGTTGATGTATTGAATCGAAAGCCACTGGGCGTAATCGTGGTCCATATCGTAATCTTTGACGAGGGCCTCGGTGGCCTGACGGATTGCCTGCTTAACCATCGGCGGGTAGTCGAGGAGCAGTGGTTTGGCCTGGCGGCGCTCCTTTAAGCTGGCCAGTTCGGCCTTGAGGGCGGCGACCCCCTCGTGGGAACGGGCGTTGGTGGGCTTCACCTCACAGCCCAGCCATTCTTCGAGGACCTTGGGGTCATAGTACTTGCCCTGACGCTTTAAGTCGTCGATCATGTTGAGGTTTAAAATCACCGGCGCCCCGAGTTCTAAGACCTCAATGGTCAACAAAAGGTTGCGCTTCAGTTGGCCGGCGTTGGTAACGTTTAAGATTAGGTCGGGGTGGTCGTTTAATAGGTAAGAAGTGACAATCGCTTCATCCTTAGTTAAGGGGTTTAAGGAGTAGACCCCCGGTAAGTCGACTAAGGTCCCGGCGCTGTCCTTAATTTGGCCAAGCTTTTTTTCGACCGTGACCCCGGTCCAGTTCCCGACGTAGGCGTACTTATCGGTTAGGGAGTTAAAGATGGTCGTTTTTCCGGTGTTGGGGTTACCCAAGAGTGCAACGGTGGTCATGACTCCATCCCTCCCGTTAGTTGACAAAAGACCCGGTAACGTAGGCCGATTCGCTGGCGATCACTTTCGATGATGACTGGCCCGTGGAATGGATAGCGTTGGATCAACGCCACGTCCTTTCCTTCGTATAAACCAAGGTTGTGGAGCCGCTCTTGGGTGGCTTCGTTGAGCAGCTCAAAGTGGGTCAGGGTATATTTAGCCGGCATCAAAAACCCCTCCTTGTAATATTATTCTAAAAATATATAATAAATTGCCTGATATTTTCATTATATTAGTTAGTGATATTATTATACAAGATTCCAGAAACAGATATCGGGGAATTTCCTAGTTTTATTTTACCTTGTAACGACTATAATGTAAGACAAGTGATTAATAAACGGGCCTCCAGTTGGATTCTTTATATAGAATTGGAATAATAGGCCTGATTTGGAGGAATTGACATGGCAACATTAGAAGTTAAGAACCTACACGTTTCGGTGACCGATGACGAGACAAAGCAAACCAAGGAGATCCTAAAGGGAGTTAACCTGTCGATGAAGACTGGCGAAATTCACGCCATCATGGGGCCGAACGGGACCGGGAAGTCGACCCTTTCCCAAACGATCATGGGTCAACCCGGTTACACAGTCACGGAAGGTGAAATCCTCTTAAACGGCGAAAACATTCTCGAGATGCCAGTTGATGAACGGGCGCGCAAGGGGCTATTCTTAGCCATGCAATACCCAGCTGAAATTCAAGGGGTGACTAACGCCGAATTCCTGCGGGCGGCCATCAACGCCCGCCGCCCCGCCGACGACCAAATCTCGGTGATGGACTTTATCAAAAAACTGGACCACAACCTCGCCCTCTTGGACATGGATGAATCCATGACCGAACGTTACCTCAACGAAGGCTTCTCCGGGGGGGAAAAGAAGCGTAACGAAATTTTACAATTATTGATGATCGAACCGTCCTTTGCCATCCTCGACGAAATCGACTCCGGTCTGGATATTGACGCCTTAAAGGTGGTCTCCAAGGGGGTCAACTCGATGCGCGGTGATAACTTTGGTTCTTTGATCATCACCCACTACCAACGGCTCTTGAACTACATCGTGCCAGACACCGTTCACGTCATGATGGGCGGCAAGATCGTCAAGACCGGTGATGCCGAATTGGCCAAGAAACTGGAAGCAGAAGGGTACGCTGGCTTGCGTGACGAACTGGGCCTCGACGTCAAGCTCGTTGATGACAACCACTAAGGAGGACGACGATGACATTAGATGTTCAAACGATCGCCGACCAAATAGAGGAAGTTTCCCACCAACACGGGGAGCCCTACACCTTATTGGATCGGCGCCTGGAAGCTTTGCAACTGATGGCCGACCAAAAGATGCCAACGATTCCGCGTTACCACTTTGAGGATTGGCCACTGTTAAGCGACCAACCACTGGCCTTTGAGGATTCCGACCCGCACCTGGCCGAGGGGTTGCTTGACTCCGACCCGGATGTGATCCGGATTGTCCAAGTCGGTCAAACTACCACCGAGGTTCAGCTGCCGGAAGGACTGCGCCAACAAGGGGTTATCTTAACCGATATTTTCTCGGCGGCCCGGATTCATCCCCGCTTGATTGAACGCTTCTTTATGAACCGGGTGGTTAAGCCGGGGGAAAATAAGATGACCGCCGCACACTTAGCCTTTTTAAACGCCGGGGTCTTCTTATACGTTCCCAAGGGGGTCGAAATTGACACCCCGATCGAAGCCGAGATCATTCAAGACGCCACCAAGGACCAACCGTTAAACTCCCACCTCTTGATTGTCGCCGAGGCCCAGTCCAAGATCCACTTCCTCCAGCACTTACAAACGGTCGGGGAACGGTCGGTGCCGGCTAACATGATGGTCGAAATCGTCGCTCAAGAGGGGAGCAACGTCGCCTTCTCCTCGCTGGATGAATTGGGGCCTAACACCCACGTTTACTTCAAGCGGCGGGCCAACATTGGCCGCGATGCTCACGTCGAATGGGCGGTTGGCTTAATGAACGACGGCAACACCCTGGGGGACATGGACTCCGAATTGATTGGCCAGGGGGGCTATGCCGACGCTAAGGCGATCGCCGTGACCACCGGCAGCCAGTTGATGGCCGTCAACAACCGGGTTACTAACCGCGGCAAGAAGACGACCGGGTTGATTAACCAGCTACTTGAAAAGTCCGAGTTGATCTTTAACGGGATTGGTCAAATCGTTCACGGGGCGCACGGGGCCAAGGCCGACCAGCAAAACCGGGTCCTGATGATGTCCGGGGATGCCCATGGCGACGCCAACCCGATTCTTTTGATTGACGAAAACGATGTGGTCGCCGGTCACGCCGCTTCGGTCGGACCAGTCGATCCGGAACAAATGTATTACCTAATGAGCCGCGGGATTGACCGGGCGACCGCCGAGCGGATGGTCATCCGGGGCTTCCTGGGCTCCGTGTTAACCGTCATCCCGGCCAAAAACGTTCGCGATAAGCTGGTAGCGGTACTAGAAAGGAAGCTTGCAGATGGACAAAAGTATTAGTGACCTTCGCGCCGACTTTCCGATTTTGGACCAGCGGGTTAACGATGAGCCTCTGGTGTACCTCGATAACGCCGCTACGGCCCAGCGCCCCACCCCGGTTCTTAAGCAGGTACTCGACTTTTACCAAACCGATAACGCCAACGTGCACCGCGGGGTCCACACCCTAGCGGAACGGGCAACCGCCGATTACGAAGCGGCCCGGGAAAGGGTGCAGAAGTTCATTCACGCAAAGAAGCGAGAAGAAGTGATCTTTACCAAGGGGTGCACCGATTCCTTAAACCTGGTCGCCGCCACTTACGGCGAGCAAAACATCCAGGCCGGCGATGAAATTGTCATCTCAATTATGGAACACCACTCCAATTTGATTCCGTGGCAACAGCTAGCGCTTAAAAAGGGCGCCACCCTTAAGTACATCGGTTTAACGAAGGAGGGCGAATTGGATCTGGCAGATGCGGCGGCTAAGATTACCGACCGTACCAAGATCGTCGCCGTTACTCACGCTTCCAACGTGATGGGAACGGTGACGCCCTTAAAACAATTGGCCAAGTTGGCCCACCAACACGGGGCGATTATCGTCGGCGACGGGGCCCAAGCGGTTCCCCACATGAAGGTTGACGTAACCGAATTGGACGTGGACTTTTACGCTTTTTCCGGCCATAAGATGATGTCGCCCACCGGAATCGGGGTCTTGTATGGCAAACAAGCCCTGTTGGAGGCCATACCCCCTTATCAGTACGGCGGCGAAATGATTGGCACGGTAACCGAACAGGCAAGTACCTGGGCGGCCCTGCCGTACAAGTTTGAGGCCGGGACCCAAAACATCGCCGGGGCCGTTGGCTTAGGGGCGGCGATCGATTACTTGACGGCGATTGGAATGGACCAGGTTGAAGCCCACGAACGGGTGCTGGTGCAAACGGTCTTGCCTCAATTACTCGCAATTGAGGGGCTAACGGTTTACGGACCGACCGACCCGGCTAAGCACACCGGGGTGATCTCCTTTAACCTCGGCCACCTGCACCCCCACGACCTGGCGACGGCGCTAGACATGGAAGGGGTCGCCGTGCGGGCGGGTCACCACTGCGCACAACCATTGATGAATTACCTTGGTCTGGAGGCCAGCGCCCGGGCCAGCTTTTACCTGTATAACACCGCGGCTGACGCTGAGAAGTTGGTGTCAGCACTAAAGGAAGCAAAGGAGTTCTTCAGAATTGGGACTATCTAAGTTAAATAATTTATACCGGGAGGTTATCTTAGACCACGCTGATCACCCCCACAACAAGGGAGCCTTAAAGGACGCCACTAACGCCATTACCTTAAATAACCCGACTTGTGGTGACGAAATCGACTTGCAAGTCAAGGTAGGTTCAGATGGCTTAATTGACGAAATTGGCTATACCGGTCACGGCTGCACGATTTCACAGGCATCGGCGTCGATGATGACCGAAGCCGTCAAGGGGAAGCGCCCAGACGAGGCCCTGGCAATGGCTAAGATCTTTTCGGACATGGCGATCGGTAAGGACCATGACCAAACGGACCTACAAGCGTTAGGGGACGCCCAGGTGCTAACCAGCATCATGGAATTCCCCGCCCGCATCAAGTGTGCCACCCTAGCTTGGTGGGCCTTACAGCGGGCACTGTTAAAGGACACTGATGAGGAGGATATTGATGACCAAGGCTAGCGAAATCCTGCATGACGACCAGGAATACGAATATGGTTTCCACGACGACATCCAACCGGTCTTCTCAACGGGCCGGGGGTTAACCGAGGAGGTCGTGCGCGCCATTTCCAAGGAAAAAAATGAACCCGAGTGGATGCTCGATTACCGGCTTAAGGCGTACGAAATTTACAAAGCGATGCCGATGCCCAAGTTTGGCCCGGATCTATCAGAACTAGATCTTGACCACATGCTCTACTACCAAAAGATGACCGACAAGAAGTTCCGCGACTGGGAAGAGGTTCCGGACGACTTAAAGAAGTCCTTTGACCGGCTAGGGGTACCAGAGGCTGAACGTAAGTACCTCGCCGGCTCATCGGCCCAGTACGAATCCGAAGTGGTTTACCACAACATGCGCGAGGAATTCGAAAAGCTCGGCATTATCTTTACCGACACCGATACCGCCCTACGCGAGTACCCGGACCTGTTTAAAGAGTGGTTTGGCAAGTTGGTTCAACCAGATGACAATAAGTTTGCCGCCCTTAATGCCGCCGTTTGGTCGGGGGGCTCCTTTATTTACGTGCCCAAGGGCGTTCAAACTAAAACGCCGATTCAGTCTTACTTCCGGTTAAACTCCGAGAACACCGGCCAGTTCGAGCGGACCTTGATCATCGTCGACGAAGGGGCCTCAGTCGATTACGTGGAAGGGTGTACCGCCCCGAACTACTCATCGGACTCCCTGCACGCCGCCGTGGTGGAAGTGAACGTCTTAAAGGACGCCTATTGCCGCTACACGACGATCCAGAACTGGTCGGATAACGTCTACTCGCTGGAAACCAAGCGGGCGGCGGCGATGGACCACGCGACCATGGAATGGGTCGACGGGAACCTAGGCTCCAAGGTAACGATGAAGTACCCGTCCGTTTACTTAGATGGTGAGGGGGCCAAGGGGACGATGTTGTCGATCGCCGTGGCCTCTAACGGGATCCACCAAGATTCGGGGGCCCGGATGATCCACAACGCCAAGAACACCTCCAGTTCGATCGTTTCTAAGTCGATCGCCCGGACCGGGGGCTCGACTGACTACCGGGGGACCGTTCGCTTCACCAAGAACGCTGAAGGCTCCAAGGCCCACGTCGAATGCGATACGATCATTATGGACGACCAATCCAAGTCCGATACGATTCCTTACAACGAAATCAACTGCTCGAACGTGGCGATGGAGCACGAAGCCAAGGTTTCCAAGATTTCAGAAGAGCAGCTCTACTACCTAATGAGCCGCGGAATTTCCGAAGAAAAGGCCACTGAAATGATCATTATGGGCTTTGTGGAACCATTCACCAAGCAGTTGCCGATGGAGTACGCCGTTGAGTTAAACCGCCTAATTTCCTTTGAAATGGAAGGCTCAATCGGTTAATAATTTTTAAAGTTAGGGAAAACCCTAATTTTGCCTGAAATCGAAACCAAGACCCCCACAAAGCCTTTTGTGGGGGTCATAATTTTTTATGAACAACGTTTGAATGTGGCTATTTAATAAAAGAATAATTTATTGGAATAGCCATTGAGGAGGAAAAATCAATGAAGTTCAAGTGGAAGCGTTTTGCGGGCCTGGTACTGGCCGGAACCTTACTGACCGGGGTCGTTGCACCGGTTACCGGGATTACCGCTCCAACTACCGTTAGTGCCGCAGCTAAGACCAAGACGGTTACCGACATGACCGGGACCAAGGTGAAGGTTCCAACCAAGGTAACACGGGTGGCTGACCTCTGGCACGCCAGCAACCAAGTGGTCTTGTTGCTTGGCGGCCAAAAGAAGTTGGTTGCCACCACGCCAATGATCAAGCAAGAGGGCTGGTTTAAAACCGTTGACCCAGGAATCTCTAAGGTAACGGCGCCGTTCTCCGGTCAAGACATTCAAATCGAATCCCTGGTTAAGACGAAGCCGGACGTTGTGATTTCATCCAACCCGGAACAAGTTAAGCAGGCTAAGCAAGCTAACTTAACCGCCGTGAACGCCATGTTCCAAGACTTCGCCGGGATGAAGAAGTCGATCACTTTGACGGCCGACATCCTAGGTGGGGACGCCCCGAAGATCGCTAAGAAGTACATCAAGTACCTCGACGGCAACATCTCCTACGTTAAAAAGCAACTTAAGGGTGTTAAGACTACTCCTTCCGTTTTGCACATCACAAGCCCAGCTGACCTGACTAAGGTTGATGGGACCAAGACGATCGTTGACGAATGGATTAAGATGGCCGGAGGTAAGAACGCCATCACTACTACCGGGAACATGATCACCGTTAATGCCGAAGACATCGTGAAGGCTAACCCAGACGTGATCATCGTTGGTCAAACCACGACCGCCAACGCTCGTAAGCTCTTGAAGGCTGATTCCACCTTTTCCCAATTGAAGGCTGTCAAGGATAACAAGGTTTACGGTAACCCACAAGGGACCTTTCCGTGGGACCGTTACAGTGCTGAAGAAGCGCTGCAAATCCTCTGGGCCGCCCAAAAGCTTCACCCAGACCAATTCAAGAACCTGGACATGGTTAAGAAGACCAAGTCCTTCTACAAGACTTACTACAACTACGACTTAACCACGAAGCAAGCTAAGCAAATCCTCGCCGGGGAAATGCCGAAGTAAGCTTAAATTACCACATCAAACATTTGGCTCCCTTCCCGGGGGCCTTTTTTGTATGCAAAAAGCCCCGTCACCAAGAAGGCAGCGGGGAAAGTAAGGTTTATTCATTTACCTGGGCTTGTTTGACGGTCACGATCGTGGTGGCCAAAATCAAGAGCAGCGCTCCGCAGATAATCTGGGCGTTGATGGTGATGGGGAAGAAGAAGTAGGAATACACAATCACGATCAGCGGCCCCAGGGCCCGGACAATGTTCGCCTTACCGGCTGTGATGTACTTAAGGCTAGTGTAAAAGAGTAACAGCGACAAGAAACCGTTGAAAAAGGCGCCCCCAAAGTTAAAGGCAACCCCGGTTAGTGGGACGCTAGTGTAGGTGTGGGGGATCAAAAAGCCCGCCACCAACAAGAGTAGGGCCGAGACCAAGTGGTTGAAAAAGAGGACGTCGGCTGGGTGGTCATCTTGAACCAGGTACTTAGCAATCACGTTGTTGGCCGCGTACATGAACGGGTAGATAAAGGCGCAGAGGATACCGAGCCAGGAATCAAATTGCGCCCGCCCAGAGGAAACCAAGATTGAGCCGGCAATGCAGGCGGCGATGGCGACGTAATCCCAGCCCCGGATCCGTTCCTTTAAGAAGACCCCGCCTAATAAGAAGATGTAAACTAGGTAAATGCGGGCGATCAGGGTGACCGTCACCGGACTGAGCATTGACAGGGCAATATATTGCAAGAGGACCCCGATCGCGTTAGTGGCCCCTAAAATGATAACCATTTTGTCCTTTACGATCGAGACCTTTTTGTAGGTCACCATGATCAAAATCAGGTTGAAGGTGGCCGCAAAGGTGGAGGTCAAGACCCCACCCACCACGGCGTTGAGGCTGACCAGTGAAAACTTATTGAGGATCGGTGAAATCGAAGAAAAAAGGAGTGAAATCAGGTTCAACTCCACTCCCAAGTAGGTTCGCCGGCGGCTAGTGACAGAATTAATAGTAAATCCCTCCCAATGGTAATTAATTACAAGCGCCGTTCCCCGGTTAAGGAACGAACGTGGTTGAGGTCTTGGCTGACCTCTAGGCAA